>Ga0114978_10001395_pt1 | contig 20325 bp, 18 predicted proteins | sample S_140212_EF_Meta_FD_87027 | JGI IMG/M metagenome (GOLD analysis project Ga0114978, IMG submission 87027) | Freshwater microbial communities from Lake Simoncouche, Canada to study carbon cycling - S_140212_EF_MetaG | ecosystem: Environmental > Aquatic > Freshwater > Lake | place: Lake...
AATTTGCAAACGCAGACTGACATCTAAAGCAGTGGTCGGCTCATCTGCAATCAAGAGGCGCGGCTTACATGCGAGTGCCATAGCGATCATGGCGCGCTGACGCTGGCCACCTGACAGTTGATGAGGATAAGAATAAAAACGGCGCTCAGGCTCTGGAATGCCAGTCTTTTTTAATAGTTCAATGGCGGCATCAATGCAATCAGACTTGGATATTAATGGCTGATCAATCTGTACTGCCTCAATAATTTGATTGCCGATCGTAAATAAAGGATTAAGCGCCGTCATCGGCTCCTGAAACACCATGGCAATTTCACGACCACGAATCTCCCGAATCTTTTCAATGGGCAAAGACAATAAATCAACTGCCTCCTGTCCATCTTTCTGATGCCACAGAATTTTTCCAGAGACTTTAGCGCCCTCAGGCTCTAGCCTTAAAGGTGCCAGTGCTGTTAAGGTTTTACCTGAGCCAGATTCTCCTACCAGGGCTACGCGTTCGCCAATGCCAATCTCTAAATCCAAATGATTAACCGCAAACTTCTCACGGCGCCCCGCCCCAAAAGAAATAGCAAGATCTTCATAGCGCAGCAAACTCATGGGCGACCACCACTCATCAGACCAGCCTTACGAGAATCATAGGCATCACGCAGTGCTTCACCCATAAAAGTAAGCAACAGTAATGTCGCCACTAAGACGATAAAAGTGGAAAGCGAAATCCACCAAGCATCTAAATTACCTTTGCCTTGAGACAATAGCTCGCCCAAACTGGGTGTGCCAGGAGGGACACCTAAACCCAAGAAATCCAAACTCGTGAGCGATAAAATCGCAGCACTCATTCGAAACGGCAAAAAAGTAATCACTGGTGTCAAGCTATTGGGCAAAATATGGCGCCACATAATTTGCAGATTCGTAAGACCAAGTGCCCTAGCGGCGCGGACATACTCCAAAGCACGATTGCGGAAGAACTCTGCGCGGACGTAATCGGATAAACCCATCCAACCAAATGCCGCTAACAAAATAATGAGGAGTGAAACACTAGGATTGAAGATCGAGGCAAAGATAATCAGCAGATATAACTCAGGCATTGCTGACCAAATCTCAATCAAACGTTGAGAAATCAAATCAAACTTGCCCCCAAAGAATCCCATCAGCGATCCCGTGATAATGCCGACACTCACACCCACAATCGTGAGTGCTAAGCCAAATAAGATAGATAAGCGGAAGCCATAAATCAAGCGCGACAGTACATCACGTCCGCGATCATCGGTACCCAACCAGTTTTGCCAGGAAGGTGGCGCTGGATTGGGCACTTGAGAAAAATAATTCAGGGTTTCGTAGCTATAAGTAATGGGCGGATAGATTGCCCAATTGCCTTTACTCGTAATATTGCGACGGATATCAGGGTCCAAGAAATCAGTTGGGGTGGCAAAGTCTCCACCAAATACGGTCTCAGGTTGATTCTTGGCTATCGGAAAATAAAAGTGTCCGTCATAACGCACCACTAAAGGCTTGTCATTTGCAATCAGTTCAGCACATAAAGAAAGGCCAAAGAAAATAAAGAAGATCCACAAGCTGGCATAGCCTCTGCGGTTAGTTTTAAAACGCTGCCAGCGACTCATGAGCCCCCTCCAGCACCAAACTGAATACGAGGATCAATATAGACATAACAAAGATCAGATATCAGCTTCGTAAACAAGCCAATCAAGGTAAATAGATACAGAGTACCGAAGACCACTGGATAGTCACGACGCATGACAGACTCATAAGAAAGTAAACCTAATCCATCGAGTGAGAACAAGGTTTCAATCAGGAGGGATCCTGTGAAGAAAGCGCCGATAAACGCAGCCGGAAAGCCCGTCACGAGTGGCAACATCGCATTGCGAAAGACGTGTTTCCAAAGCACTTGTTTTTCAGTGAGTCCTTTTGCTCTCGCAGTCAATACATACTGCTTACGAATCTCTTCTAGGAAAGAGTTTTTGGTCAACATGGTGACTACGGCAAAGCTACCCAGTACAGAAGCGGTAATTGGCAATACTAAGTGCCACAAGTAATCCATCGCCTTACCGATCAGACTCAAGTCACTCCAGTTATCAGAGGTCAGTCCCCGCAAGGGGAATAACTGGAGAAAACTACCTCCACCAAAGATCACCAACAAAAGCACGCCCAATACAAATCCTGGAATAGCATAGCCAACTAAGATCATGGTGCTCGTCACCGCATCAAAGCGTGAGCCATCGCGTACTGCTTTAGCTATTCCTAATGGGATAGAAACTAAATAGGTAATGAAGAATGTCCATAAGCCAATGCTGATTGACACGGGCAATTTAGAAACCACTAAACGCCACACACTTTCATGCTGGTAATAACTGTCACCCAAATCAAAACGCGCAAAGCGGCCCAACATCATGAAATAACGCTCGAGCGGTGGCTTATCAAAGCCATATAAGGCTTTAACTTCCTCGAGGCGTTGCGCATCGATACCCTGACGTCCCCGGTAGGTTGCCCCAGCACCAGAGGACTCAGTGCCGCCGACCGCCGCATCTCCCTTACCCTTGAGTTCCAGCACCATTTGCTCGACTGGGCCGCCAGGCACAAACTGCACTACTGCAAAGGTCAAAGTCAAGACACCCAACAAAGTTGGAATCATGAGCAATAAACGCTTGAAGATGTAGGCGCGCATTTGTCCTTGCATTATTTAGCTCCTTCTTTCCACCAGTTTTGCATGATCCACGCTTCCGCTTGGTAATACAAAGGGGGCTCTGGGTAACGCATCTCATTGCGGAAGGCCACCCGATGAGTTGGGTTGTACCACTGGGGTATCACGAAATAGCTATTCCAGAGGACACGATCCAAGGCTCTGCAAGCCGCACGGAGCTCTTCCCGATTTTGCGCTTTCGTAATCTGCTCTATTAAGGCATCGACGACTGGCGACTGTATACCGATGATGTTGTCGGAACCCTTTTCTTTGGCTGCTTGACTACCAAAACGATCCCATAATTCATTGCCAGGATTTTGGGAATCTGGAAAACGGGTAGTTGTCATATCAAAGTCATACTCATTCATCCGCTTTTGATACAAAGCAAAGTCGCTCGTACGAATATCGAGTTTAATACCCAGCTTTTCTAAGTTACGACCATAAGCAGAGAGAACTCTCAAGAAAAATCCGCCGTTCTCCACCATCTCGATCCGAAACGGCTCACCCTTTTCATTGCGCAAGGCACCGTCCCGATACTGCCAGCCAGCGTGCATCAGCAATTCACGCGCTTGACGAAGATTCTGACGCAGACTGCCTGGCGAATTTGTAGAAGGTGGCGATGGCATTGGGCCAAATACCGCATCCGGAACCCATTGTGGATATTTCGCCTTCAAGGGTTTGAGTAATTTCAACTCCGCTTCAGTAGGATTGCTTGGACCATCAAAATTGGCACTCAAATCACTATTTGTGAAATAACTATTGATACGACCATACTGATCAAAAAATATTTGGCGATTGAGCCATTCAAAATCTAACGCTAGACCCAATGCTTGACGAACGCGTGGATCCTGGAAGATTGGCTTGCGTACATTAATGGCAAAACCTTGCATACCGGCGCCATTATGATTAATAAAAGCTTTCTTAAGGAGTATTCCATTGTCAAACTTGGAGCCGACATAACCCTTCGCCCAAATCTTGGCGCGATACTCTACTAGAGCATCAAACTCCCCCGCTTTAAATGCCTCAAGTCTGACAGCGTCATCGCTATACAGCTTATATAAGACACGATCGAAGTTATAAAACCCGACCCGTACATTTAATGGTTTACCAAGTTGATCCACCCAGTACTGTGGATTTCTTTTAAAGACAATCGATTTTCCAGCCTTGAAGGATTCAATTAAGTAAGGGCCGCTACCAATCGGGACCTCAAAAGCAAGCTTGTCAAAGGCAACCATGGTGCCGTCAGGACGCTTACCCCAGTTACGCGAGAAGATGGGCAGGGTGCCCACCATGATTGGTAATTCCGTATTGTTATTCTTAAAGTCAAACCGTACGACTCGATCTGAAACGACGACAGCTTGTTTCACATCAGCAAAAGTCGTTTTATAGCGAGGGTGTGCGAGCCCACTCATCAAAGTATCGAAACTATGTTTGACATCTGCTGCTAATACCGGACTGCCATCCGAAAATTTGGCTTCTTGACGAATGCGAAACGTCACTGACTGACGATCCTTGGCTATCTCAATATCATCAGCCAGTAAACCGTAAATGCTAGACACTTCATCGGCACTACCCTCAGCAAGAGATTCAAACATCAAATCGATTCCAGGCGCCGTTACACCGCGCAAGGTATATGGATTGAATTTATCAAAACTGGTTCTATTGCCAGGGTTAGGTAATGTGAGAGTTCCACCTCTAGGTGCATTGGGATTCACATAGTCAAAATGGGTAAATCCATCTGCGTACTTTGGCTTGCCGTATTGCGCAATACCTTGGCCTGCTTGTGCAGCATTCATACCAAGCCCTACAAGCAGGGCTAGCAGTAAGTAATGGGCAATTTGGCGAAAAGGGTTTTGGGCTGGCATATATGCAACAATTGTAGATAGCAAATCATATTTGAAGCAAAGGGACACAACATGGGCTTTCTCTCCGGCAAAAAAATCCTCATTACCGGCCTCCTCTCGAACCGCTCGATCGCCTATGGGATTGCCAAGGCCTGCCACCGCGAGGGTGCCGAACTTGCCTTTACTTATGTGGGAGAGCGCTTTAAGGGTCGAATCGTCGATTTTGCGAAAGAATTCAATACTGAGCTCATTTTTGACTGCGATGTTGGCAGCGATGAGCAGATTTCTGCCCTCTTTCAAGATTTAGCCAAATCCTGGCCCCAATTTGATGGTTTCGTACACGCAATTGGCTTTGCCCCACGCGAAGCGATTGCTGGTGACTTTTTAGAGGGTCTCACACGCGAAGGGTTCAAAATTGCCCATGACATCTCGGCGTATAGCTTTCCGGCCATGGCTAAAGAAGCCTTGCCAATGTTGCGCGATAAATCCTCTCTGCTGACCTTGACATATCTTGGCGCAATGAAGAATGTCCCCAACTACAACACCATGGGTTTAGCTAAAGCATCACTCGAAGCTTCAGTTCGCTACCTCGCTGGCTCAGTTGGCCCTAAAGGCATTCGTGCCAACGGCATTTCTGCTGGCCCCATCAAAACTTTAGCTGCTTCTGGCATTAAAGGTTTTAGCAAGATTTTAGAAGCGGTTGAGCAAACTGCCCCACTGCGCCGCAATGTGACGATTGATGATGTGGGTAATACTGCTGCATTTTTATTATCCGATTTAGCCAATGGCATTACTGCTGAAATCATTTACGTCGATAACGGCTTTAGCCAGGTGATTGGCGGAATGGAAGAGACTTGAGCGTTTCTACTGCTGTTTCATTTGGCGAGGCCCTTAAATTTTGGACAAAGCTTGGCTTTATTAGTTTTGGCGGGCCTGCAGGACAAATCGCTGTACTTCATCAAGAGTTAGTCGAGAAGCGTCGCTGGATTTCAGAGCGGCGCTTTTTACATGCGCTCAACTATTGTATGGTTTTACCTGGCCCAGAAGCGCAGCAATTGGTTACCTATATTGGCTGGCTCATGCATCGTAGTTGGGGTGGCATTCTGGCTGGCACATTATTTGTTTTACCCTCACTGTTAATTTTGATTGGGCTGTCTTGGGTTTATCTCACCTATGGACAAGTGCCTTGGATTGCTGCGATTTTCTTTGGCATTAAACCCGCTGTGACTGCCATCGTCTTACATGCTGCTGTGCGCATTGGTAAACGTACTATTCATAACCAAGCGCTCCAATGGATTGCGGTGTGTTCTTTCTTGGCCATTTTTATTCTGAATGTATCTTTCCCCATTATTGTCTTGATTGCTGCTGCAATCGGTTATTGGGGTGGCAAGCGCTATCCAGAATATTTTCAAGCGGGCACTCATAACAGCAAGGATGGTAAGAGCTATGGTAAGGCCATCATTGATGATGACACCCCCACTCCTGTACACGCGCAATTTAGTTATCAAAAAACGGTGCTTCACAGCGTCGTTGCTTTTACTTGCTGGCTATTTCCGATGGGCATCTTGATTGCCTACTTTGGCTGGAAAACACTGTACCCAAATATTGCCTGGTTCTTTACTAAAGCAGCCTTTCTGACCTTTGGTGGCGCCTATGCGGTATTGCCATACGTTTACCAAGGAGCAGTAGATCAATTTCATTGGTTAAGCGCCAATCAAATGATCGATGGCTTAGCACTTGGTGAAACAACCCCTGGACCACTCATTATGGTGGTGGCTTTTGTTGGCTATCTCGCAGGACACGTACAGCACCTCATTGGGAATAGCAGTCCATTTTGGTTTGGTGCTCTAGGGGCCATCGTGGCTACCTGGTTTACTTTCTTGCCATCCTTTTTCTTTATCTTAGTTGGCGGTCCATTGGTGGAGTCAACGCACGGTAAGATTGGCTTTACTGCACCCCTTACCGCAATTACTGCAGCCGTGGTTGGCGTAATCGTCAACCTGGGTCTATTTTTTGCGTATCACGTCTTTTTGCCCCATGGTCTGGGCGGTTCCATTTCTTGGATCTCGATCTGTATTTGCGGATTGGCAGGCTTAGCTTTATTTAAATTCCAAAAAGGGGTTATGACGGTTATCGGTGGTTCTGCGGTAGCAGGCCTGCTCACTTACTTTGCCGCAATGCTGATCGGCTAAGATTTTTCACAAGATTGGCATAATGGGGCTTATGAGAATCGAAGCTCAAACCATTACTCATCTTCAAGAGTGGCTCGGCAAAACAGAGTCACTATCTGACGTTGTTACTGCGGCACCAGTGCGCGCTTTATCGGCAACCCTGGATCGACCTGATCCCGAGCCAAGCAAAGGCAGCTTCTTGCCCGAGCTATGGCATTGGCTATATTTCCTACCCCACGCAAGGCAATCTGAAATTGGTTCTGATGGCCACCCTCAGCGTGGTGGTTTTTTACCACCGGTACCCCTACCACGTCGTATGTGGGCTGGTAGTCGTGTGCAATGGTTAGAACCTCTTGCGGTTGGCGACGATCTCAAACGTACTTCAAGAATTGAATCGGTAACGCATAAAGCAGGTCGCACAGGTGATTTAATTTTTGTTTTAGTTAAACATGAAATCTCCAATCAAAGAGGTTTGGCCATCATTGAAGAGCATGACATTGTGTATCGTGATGCGCCTGGTCCTGACGACAAACCTGTAGCACCAACACCAGCACCTACTGATGCTAAGTGGAGTAAAACGATTACTCCAGATGATGTCCTCTTGTTTCGCTACTCTGCCTTAACCTTTAATGGCCATCGGATCCATTACGACCGTCAATATGTCACCGAAGTTGAGGGCTATCCGGGTCTGATTGTGCATGGTCCGTTAATTGCCACGCTCTTAGTAAATCTCGTGCGTCAGAGTATTTCGGGCTGCAAACTCAAGCGTTTTGAGTTTCGTGCTATTCGCCCTACATTTGATATCAATATCTTCAAAGTTTGTGCTAAGCCTGATTTAGAAAAAGATCCTTCTGGAAAAACGATTGCCATTTGGGCGCAAGATCATGAAGGCTGGCTGACAATGCAAGCTACTGCAGTGCTGGCCTAAATCAAAAACAAACAACACTATACGACACGATATATCTGATGACTACTGAACACTTCTCTCGCGAGCTTGCTAGCTTTGCGGCAAACCTCAAAATAGCCGACATTCCCAGTGATGTCATTCGTCGTGCAGAAGATCTGTTAGTTGATTGGTTTGGGTCTGCGATTGCAGGCAAAGGCTCGCGCCCAGTGGAAACCATTACCCAGTTTGCACAGAATATGGGTGGCTTTGATACTACTCATGCAGGTCCTTCAGAAATCCTCATCAGTCGTCAAAGCTCTAGTCCATTTTTAGCAGCACTAGCGAATGCAGCTGCCTCACACGTAGCAGAGCAAGATGATGTACACAACGGTTCCGTCTTTCATCCGGCTACTGTGGTTTTTCCTCCAGCCTTAGCTTGTGCGCAAGCGCTTGGCGCCTCAGGTGAAGACCTGCTGGTTGCCGCTGTAGCAGGCTATGAGGTAGGGATTCGGGTTGGTGAATTTTTAGGGCGCTCACACTACAAAGTCTTTCATACCACCGGCACTGCGGGTACGCTTGCCGCTGCTGCTGCCGTAGGTCATTTACTCAAACTCAATCCCGAGCAGATGTTGCATGCTTTTGGTTCTGCTGGCACTCAATCAGCCGGTCTTTGGGAGTTTCTACGCGATGCTGCAGACTCCAAGCAATTGCATACAGCGCACGCTGCCGCTACTGGCCTCATGTCTGCTTATATTGCGCAAGCGGGTTTTACTGGCGCACAACATATTTTAGAAGGCAAACAAGGTTTAGCTGCTGGGATGTCTAGTGATGCTGATCCGAGTAAATTGGTTGATCGCCTCGGAACTCGCTGGGCTTTAGCAGAAACAAGCTTTAAATACCATGCTTCATGTCGTCACACCCACCCTGCTGCTGATGCACTTCTGCAGGTGATGCTTACTCATAAACTCAAGCCCAGTGATATCGCTAAAGTAGAAACTTTAGTTCACCAAGGCGCGATTGATGTCTTGGGACCAGTCATCGATCCTGCAACTGTTCACCAATCGAAGTTCTCCATGGGTACGGTGTTGGCACTCATTGCGCACTATCAGTTTGCTGGTCTACAAGAATTCGATGAGCACTTTCATGATGAGACTATCTGCTTATTTAGAGATCGCGTCAAGATGACCTTAGATCCTGAAGTCGATGGTGCTTATCCCCAGCGCTGGATTGGCAAAGTTAAAGTTCATTTAAATAATGGTCAGATTCTAGATGGTCGCGTTGATGAACCAAAAGGTGATCCTGGTAACACCCTGTCTCGTACTGAAATCACCGATAAAGCACTGCGCTTAGCTGCTTTTAGTGGGGGTGCAAGCCCTGCAGAGATGAGTCAAGCAATTGATCTCTTGTGGAATGTCCGTAAACAGGCCAAGATAGGCCCCCTACTTCCAGCTCATTAAATCATCCGATTAAATACCTCTTTTATATGAACCCACTTGATACCCCTCTAGGCTTTAGCTCTCACTTTTTATTTGTACCAGGTACTCGCCCTGAGCGTTTTACTAAAGCATTAGATAGTGGTGCTAACGGTGTTGTATTAGATCTAGAGGATGCTGTTCCTGAAGAAGATAAAGAGACTGCTCGCAACGCTATTCAAACTGCATGGCCTCAGTTTTCTGCTGAACAAAAGCAGCGCTTGGTAATTCGAACTAATGCTCCCGGAAGCCATTTTTACTCTGCCGATTTAATCCTCGCTCAAGAATTACAGATAGCTTGCATACTAATTCCCAAGAGTGAGTCTGCTGATCAAGTGAATGGCGCTGCCTTAGTCCTGCCCAATACGGCAATCATTCCCATGATTGAAACGGCGATTGGCCTAGATCGCCTACGTGAAATCGCCAATGCCGATCAAGTGCTCCGTCTGGCGCTAGGCAATTTGGATTTACAGGCTGACCTTGGAATGGTTTGTGACGCGCAAGAAACTGAGCTACAAACTGCGCGCTATCAAATCGTTTTAGCCTCCCGCTTAGCTCAAGTTTCCCCTCCAATTGATGGGGTTACGCCCTCTACCGATGACCTACCCCGCATTGCGGATGATGCCCAACGCGCCAAAAGAATGGGTTTTGGCGCAAAACTATGCATTCATCCCAAGCAGGTCGCTGTCGTTAAGGCGGCATTTATGCCCACCGAAGAAGAACTCCACTGGGCCCAGAGAGTCATAGAGGCTGATCTTGCATCAAAAGGGGGCGCAATCAAGCTAGATGGCAAAATGATAGATCGCCCAGTAGTGCTATTGGCCAAAAGGACACTAGCGCTTGCTGGTAAACACTAGTTTTAGAACTGTCATATACATAGAAATGCTGGCAAAATTAGTACCTTAAATATATAGCGGGAGACTCAATTGAACCTTAAAAAATCCTTTCTAGCAGGCCTTGCACTTGCAATGACCGCTGGCACACTAATGAGTACAGCTGCCCAGGCACAAAAAGACTGGCCAACTAAATCCATTCAGTTGGTCGTTCCTTTTGCTGCTGGTGGACCAACCGACTCTATCGCTCGCTTAATTTCAATCCCAATGGGTCAAGCTTTAGGTCAAACCGTTGTAGTTGAAAACGTTCCTGGCGCAGGTGGTACGATTGCTTCCACTAAAGTAGCTCGCGCAGCACCTGATGGTTACACCATCTACATTCACCACATGGGTATGGCCACTGCCAATGCTCTCTACGATAAGCTGCCTTACGATCCAATGACTAGCTTTGAGTACATTGGTCAAGTAGCTGACGTGCCAATGGTATTGCTAGGTAAAAAAGATTTGCCAGCCAATAACTTTAAAGAGCTCGAGGCTTATATCAAAGCAAATGGTCCGAAAGTAACAATGGCCAATGCTGGTCCTGGCGCTGTTTCACAACTTTGCGGTTTGTTATTTCAAAGTCGCTTAGGTGTCAAACTGACGAACATTCCATACAAAGGTACTGGCCCTGCTCTTACTGATCTCTTGGGTGGTCAGGTAGACCTCCTATGTGACCAAACAACGCAAACCATTCCTTACATCCAAGATGGCCGCATAAAAGCCTATGGCACAACTACCATGAAGCGCTTGCCAGCCATTCCGAATGTACCCACCCTCAATGAACAAGGCATGAAAGGCTTTGAAGTTAAGGTTTGGCATGGTGTTTATGCGCCTAAAGGCACTCCTCAGCCAATTTTGGATAAGATCAACGCCGCACTGAAAAAAGCATTGAACTCTCCTGATGTGAAGAAGCGTTTAGAAGATGCCAATATTGATATCGTGCCTGCAAGCAAAATTAATGCCAAAGGACTGAAAGACCATCTTGAAAGCGAAATCAACGTTTGGGGTCCAGTGATTCGTAAAGCGAATATTCCAGACTAAGCTTGATTTGTTTCACTTGCATCCAATAAAAAACCAGCTTCGGCTGGTTTTTTATTGATCAGGATTCAAACCCCTATTTAATAAATTACTTACAGGGATAACTCAGCGAGAAGAATCGCATTAAGGTTTTAGCAGCCCGCTCTTGATTAAATTGAGGATTGACCTTATTCCACGATAAGAATTTTTGCAAAATCTCATTGCGTGTTTCGTTTTTGTCTGCAAAACAAATGGTCAATTTAGTATTTGGACGCCTATTTGCTAGATAGGTCTGATAGACACCCTCACCAAAACCAAAACAAAAACTACGGCCTTCTTGATCATCAGGATTTTGACAGAGCTCCACAAAAGCAGCGGTGCTAGCGTCATCTGCTGGAAGGTCTTTCTGCGCAAACGCGCTTTGAGAAAGACAAAAAATGGCTGTGATCACTATGAATGTTGCTGGTAATGTTTTCATGACTGTGTTCTCTTGATCAAGGTTAACGTCTAAATCCGCCCATATTGCCGCCACCAAATCCACTAGAACGAGCTGCTCCGCCATAACTACCAAAACTACGTGAGCGATCTTGGTTGCTATCAAAGCGTGCTTGATCACGCAAAGCATTTTCTTGGGCGGCCTCACGATCAATATTCGGGTTAGCTCTATCCGTCTGGATATCATTACGCGCCTCTTGGTTTAGGCGATCTGCTTGACTCTTCTCTTGAGTACTTGCATCCTTTTGAAAAGCGCTATCAGCACGTTGACCATCAACACGAGCTGCCTGCTTCTCCTGTGGGGTAGCATTATTTTTCCAATCACTAAGTAAACGCTGTTGATTGGCAATGCTGGCTGGCCCAATAATGGCGCGAGAAGGAATACGGTTAGTTGAGTTGATGTTCGTAGAATTAATGCTGCCATTAGACCAATTAGGGTAGGCCCAAAGATCAGCACCAATAGCAAAGCCCAGGCCAAAATCCATCAATCCCCAAGCAGGGTTATAAACAGGATAAGGGGGATATTCAGGATATGGCCATGGTCCATAGACAACCGTGGGGCTATAGTTAGGAATGTAGACCACTTTTGTATTTGCTGGAGTAATCAAGATATTAGAATTCGCATCAGTAGTCACAGTGATTTCTTTATTTGACTTGAGGGTACCGGCGTCAAGCGCCTTTTTTCTTAAAGCTTGAACCGCTTTCATAGTGTCTGCTGCTTGTAATTTATAAGCGTTACCCAGATTTTGGGTCCACTGTAATTGACTACCCATCAGATTGAATGCTTTGGGAAACGATATTAAAGATTTCACACTATCGTTCCACGATTGTGCCTTCAGTGCATTTTGTAATGCATCATCCTTTAAGGAGGCATTACTGTTTCGCCAGTTATAGGCTTCTGCTACTTCGAGAGGATAAGTTGAAGCCAGCAACATCAGTGAGAGTAAGGAGTCTGGATAAAGCGCGATTGGAGAAAGCAATGACTGTAATTGCGCGGAAGAAATCGTTTGCGGACCAGCGTTATAGCTAGGATCCTGAGTGTAGCCTTGATTACTATAGCCACCGCTTTGCATATAGGCCTGAGGGTAATATCCGGTAGGCTGATATGGGCCAGGATTCATAGCGCACCCCGGAAGAAGAGATCCATAGGCGATCATGACTAGCGCTAGTAATCCTTCCCGTTTACTCAATGCTGGAATAATTTTTTGCCTCAGCTGTTTCATATCTACCTCAGTATTGATCTATGTAAATAGCTCACTAGATTCACCCTACCACCCTAATTTACTATTGTGCTTTTAAATGAGAATTAACCTGGTCTAAACAAATAACCAGAGCGCGCTTTTTCCCTGCGCCTGCGTAATACAACACTAAAGATGCCAAAGATCGCCCAAATTGCCAAGAATGGATCTAGTAGGTAATCCCAAAGGTTGGCAGACTCGTGCCAATGAACTGTCCAAGCAATAATTGCCAATCCAATGATCCAAACTCCCTTACTCCAATTGGAAAGTCCACAGATCACTGCAAATACCAGCACGGCAATCAAGAATGTAATGGAGCCGTAACCCCATACGTAAGGATCAATCATCCCTAAACCCAGTGCAAAGGGATAAAAAGTCAACGCAATGATGGCAATACTCAATTTGAGGGCAAAGGGCGCACTCTTATTATTAGAAAGTAAGGTGCTCCATAGCAATAGAGTTGTCACAATACTGAGATCACCAGTCGCACCCCGAACATAAGCTGCCAAAGGCAACTCCAGAGATATTCCCAATGGCCAGAAAAAAAGATTAGTCAGCACCAAGAGTAGGGCCATTTTTGCTAGCAGCGGAAATGGCTGTTGAGAAATTTTCTGTATTCCCCAAATCAATACTAAGGAACAGGTAATCGATATTTCTATCAAAGCCAAGATTTGCATTACATCATTCATTATTGAGCTCCCTTTATTTCAGCGCTAGATTCATTGCTGATTTGGGTCGGTAATTGACTGTAAGCCTGGGAAAGCCATGCACTTGAAAAATACCAGTGGCGAATCTTTTTTCGATCCCAGGTATATACCAGATGTGCATCATTGCCATTAGCACTGATTAAATAAGGATAAGAAAATTCCTTGCGCTGTCCATCCGGTAAAGCTTCATCATTTTCAAGCACCTCAACTACTTGCCACTGGCCTGATTTAGGATTACTTATCATCAACACTAAGCGATGTCGCCCAACTTCAATATTGTTGAGCACCACAATGTGAGCGCCATTCTGCAGAGTCAATCCAGCTAGTGCCGCATTCGGATTGGCAATCTCAAGATCTATTGCGGCTTGCCAAGACTGACCTGCATTTTGCGTGTGACTCACTGGTATTTGTTTCGGATGACCAGCTCTTCTGGTTTGTCGGAAATACGCAGTAGCATCTTGTGCTGCGTTGACAAACATCACAGGCTGAATAGCGCTACGGCCTGAACTCATGCGACGCTTATCAATGACCTGGGTTCCATCTAGTCTCAAGAACTCCCCAAAGCGCCCTACCCACTCATGATATGCAGGCAGACCCAAGCGCCCATCAGTAAATTGAACGGTAGGTGATTTCACCAGCGTGCTTAAGTTGATGAGTGGTGAGGTGATTAAACGTTGGGGCCGACTCCAAGTTGATCCCTCATCGTCTGAAATCATGGTGGAGATAGAGCTACCCGCCCAACCACCGATCGAGACCGTTACAAAAAATAATTGCAAACGCCCATCTGCTAAGCGCGCGGGAACTGGATTACCTAACTTAGCGATATAGCGTGCTAAGCCTTTTTCTGCGCCGACTCGATCGATCACCACGGCAGGCGCTGCCCACGATTTTGTTTTAGGATCAAGCACTGCTGTATTAATCACCACGTCAGCGGCGCCTTCACGACTACCCGCAAACCAAAATGCCCTGATACTGCCATCCTTGAGTGTAATAAGTGAAGCAGCATGAACTGATACAGCGCCAGTATCCGGCAACCAATTGAGCTGCGGATTCAGAATGGCGGCCTGAGGGGGCGGCTTTAACTTGGTGCTGAGCTTATTTTCTGGCTGAAGCTTATCCGCATCATCTGCTTCCGGTGAAATGAGCTCCTGAATTAAAAATGGCGCCCAGGCAGGACGACTGTCAATATGGATGTAACCCAATACAGCAGCCAGCAGCAAAAAACACAAGGCAATCACACGACTCATCTACACACATCCTTCACATTCAATAAATCCGTATTAGAAACGGGTGTCGCCACCAAGTATTCGGTAACAAAAAGATATTCACCAATTCTGCCTCGTAGCATAGCTTTGATTTCTTCATCGGAATGGCGTGCCCGCATCTCCATTCTCTGCCCGACTATCTGGCATGACTCACATATGCTTGGCGCAACCCCCAATGGGGAATGCACTGCAACCAAGGGATAAGTTTTAGTAAGAGTTGCTACATCAACCGCATCCTTAGCTAAGTAGCCATGCAATTGGGCACCAGGTAAGAGTAAACGGTATTCCTCATCTTTTGCTCGATAGTCACAAGGAATCCAAATATCCTTGCCTTGTACTTGCGCAATTGTCTGAGCAGAAAAGCGACCTAATTGCCCTTCTAATGGAGTCAAACTACTCGTGAGAGCGCAGTAACTCAAAAAACATCCGACTAGGGCTAGCGTTTTACATTGGGCTTTCTTGATCAGGCCAGTCAAAACCATGATTAAAGCCATAGCCATGAAGAACCAGTGTGCTGGATGATATGACCATGATCCTGCCCATGAACCTACTTCACCCATAAAGTTTGAAGTTTGTAAGTTCAATCCAAGCCAAAGCAAAATCGCTAGCACCATCATCTGTAATAACAAAGCAATGCGAAAGCCCCATAAAGGTAAGCGCTCCCAGTGCAATACAATGAGTGCTGCAAATGCTGGCATGACTGGCAATAAATAACGGCCAGAGCGCTGACTTGGCAAGCTAAACACGATGAAGAATGCAGCAATCAGCAATAACAATAAAACTTCTGCTGCTGATAAAAAACGGCGTTCGTGCCAGCATTGAATGAGGGTTGTGATTAATACAAATGTCAGAAAGCCCGCATTGACCAAGGTCGTGATCAATAACATCCAAATACTATCGCCACCACGAACTAAATCGAGTAAGTAATGAGAAGTCCGCGCGGTGAACTTACCTGCGTTCTCACCTAAGACAAATTCTCGCCACACTGCTTCTGGTTGGGGGTCTAAAGCAAACCACAAAGCAAAAATGCCTAAGGCCAATAATACAATGAAGACTAATTTATAGAGATCATGGATTAGCGTTTGCGGGATATTCCATTTTCGCCAATGCCAATAATACAAACCAAGCGCTAAGGAGGCGGGCGCAATATACGCAAAGGATTTTGCAAAGAGTGCTAGCCCAAAACAGATACCTGCCAACACTGGGAAAAAGAATTTAGATTCAAAGGCGCACCTACCCCAATATAAAAGGGCCAAAAATGGCAAGCTTAGCCAAAAGACTTCTGGTGGATCGGTTAAAAAAGGACGGCCATAACGATAACTTGCAAAAAAAGATAGCCACACGAGAGCCGCTAAAAATCCAGTTTGTGTTTTCCCACTGAAGCGACGTACCGCTAAAAATAGGCAGAAAGCCGTTAGCCCTGTATACAGAACACTAGGCCAACGCAAATTGGCAAGACTCCAATCACTTGCCCAGCCAGTGCTCGCCAGTCCTTGCCAAAAAATCAATGGCGGCTTGGTATTTTTAATGCCTTCCATTTGCGACTGAAGTGGCAACCAATTGCCAGAATCAGCCGTCATCCGCACAATGTGCATATAAGGATACTCATCCCCATTTTTAGGTGCAAAGCGACTGTCTAAGCCATAAAGATAGGTAAATACCGCTAAAACTAGGGTTAAAAGTGCATACCGAAGGGGGAATGAGCCGCGCATATCTATAGTTTATAGGCTTATAGCCCCTGACAAGGAAAAGCTGAGGGGTAAACTTTTTAGCATGAGCTTATGAAAATTCCCTATATAGGAAATGTCCCTATAGGCGATTTCTTGGTTAAGATAGTGCAAGAAATAATAAGATCGGAGATCAATTCCCATGCGAGCAAATCGAATGAAATCAACCTTGGTAGTGGGTGCCCTTGTGAGCCTTTCTGCCTTTACTATTGTTAGTCAAGCTCAATCTACTGATGCCACCAAACTCTATCATCGTGGCTTGGCCGCAACCTGTGCTAACTGTCACGGAACAGATGGTAAAGGCGTTATTGATGGTGGTATGCCACTGATTAATAATCTGACTAGTGAACAAATACTGACTCAGCTTAAGGCATATAAGTCTGGTGCACGTGAAGGTACCATCATGCCGCAGTTAGCCAAGGGCTACTCTGACGAACAACTCGAAATCATCGCCAATCAACTTGGCAAGAAATAATTAGGAGAGCACCATGGATCGTCGACACTTTATTGGCCAGAGTGCAGCAGCACTTGGCATGCTCGCAGGCTTCTCTGGTCAGGCGCGCGCAAACTTACAAAAAGCAGAGATTCTGGTCATTGGCGGGGGCTATGGTGGCGCTACTGCCGCCAAGTATCTAAGGCTTTTTTCTAACAATACCGCCAAGGTAACCTTAATTGAACCCAACGCCTCTTTTATTTCTTGCCCAATGTCTAATTTAGTCATTGGTGGCTCCCGCACTTTAGCTGACCTCACCAGCCCTTATGACAAGCTCAGTAAACGTCATGGCATCAAGATCATCCAAGAGAGCGTTACAAGCATTGATCCAGACAAGAAAGTAGTCAAACTGAGTTCTGGTAAAACACTGCGCTATGACAAAGTGATTGTGTCGCCTGGCATCAGCCTCCTCATGAATAGCATTGAAGGACTTGCCCAAGCAAATCAGGCAGGCATTACTTTGCAAGCATGGAAGGCTGGCGCGGAAACAGTTGCCCTACATAAACAACTAGCCTCGATGCGTGATGGCGGTACCTATGCCCTCAGCATTCCAGAAGCTCCCTATCGCTGCCCTCCTGGACCTTATGAACGTGCCTGCCAAGTCGCTAGCTACTTTAAACAAAATAAGCCAAAGTCAAAAGTACTGATCTTGGATGCTAACCAAGATGTAACCTCTAAAGGCGCCTTGTTTAAAAAGGTATGGGCTGAACAATACCCAGGAATGATCGAGTATTTACCCAAACATAACGTCACGGCAGTTGATGCTAAAACGAAAACCATTAAGTTTGAAATTCAAGATGATGTCAAAGCAGATGTTTTGAATTTGCTACCTGCGATGAGCGCTGGTGAAATTGCTGTCAAAACAGGCCTTGCGAATTCGAATGGTCGCTGGGTGAATGTGAACTTCATCAATTTTGAATCAACCGCTCAAAAAGACATTCATGTATTGGGCGACTCCATTCAGGTTGCTTTTGCGATGCCAAAATCAGGACATATGGCTAACCAGCATGCAAAGGTTGCGGCTGCAGCCATCGTTGCTGAATTAAGTGGTTGGGAAGTCAATCCTGCGCCTGTTTTAACCAATACTTGCTACAGCTTTGTGAATGCTAAAGAGGTTGTTCACGTAGCCAGCGTTCATCAATACATCGCCGCTGAGAAAACCTTTAAGCCAGTACCTGGTTCTGGAGGGCTCTCACCAGGGCCAACCACCTTAGAGGGCGTTTATGCCTGGGGATGGGCACGCAACATCTGGGCTGACACACTAGCTTAAAACTTGTAAAAAAGAGCTTATGAGACCTCTTTTTTACAATACCCATTTGGTAAATATACTGAAGCCTATCGATAAAACTATGGAGGCTGTATGAGTCTGACCCCTACTTCGCCAAAAGATGCTACTAAGATCGAGACCGTCATTGAAAAATGGACTGTTCCGCTTGGTAACCTTTTTGTCTCTCTATTTCATCGCATCGCTTTATTTGGAATTGGCGCTGCTACCGTCTGGTCTTCTGCTGTCGCATTCATCGGAATGGTGAGTAAAGGCGCAGCATCTATTGAGGACTTACTACTGCTATTCATTTATCTAGAGATCGGTGCAATGGTGGGCATTTATTTCAAGACTAACCACATGCCTGTGCGCTTTTTGATTTATGTTGCCATTACCGCAGTGACTCGCTTGATCATTGACTTGGTCAATACCAAACATGAGGCAGACCTTCCTATCCTTTACATGGGACTCACGATTCTCATTTTAGCAATTGCAAATGCTGTGGTGCGTTACGCTTCTTTCAAATTCCCTAGCGGAACCAGTGATAGCGAATAATGACAGATCTAGATTGATTTAAAAGATGCTATTACTCCGAAAATCCCAAGACAGAGGCTATGCAGATCATGGCTGGCTCAAGAGCTTTCACTCTTTCTCTTTCGCCGGATACCATGACCCCCAATTTATGGGTTGGGGTAATTTGAGAGTCATCAATGAAGACCGCATCGCACCAGGGATGGGGTTTGGTAAACATAGTCATCGCAATATGGAAATCATTAGCTATGTTTTATCGGGTGAATTAGCGCATGAAGATAGTATGGGGAATATCAAAGGGATTCCGCCTGGAGATATTCAACGTATGAGCGCAGGTGCCGGCGTCACGCACAGTGAATTTAATTATGCTAAAGATCAAAGCACCCATTTCTTACAAATTTGGGTTGAACCTAACGCTCTAGAAATTGCACCAAGCTATGAACAGAAAACCATTGCACAGGTAAACAAACAGGGTAAGCTTTGCTTGGTTGCATCACCCAATGGTCAAGATGGATCGATTTCTTTATCAGCCGACGCAAAAGTATATGCAGGTCTTTTTGATAGCGATCAATCGGCCCAGTTAACAATAGACCCTCATCGTAAAGCCTATGTTCATCTCATACGAGGCTCGCTAAATATTAATGGTCAGACCTTAGATGGTGGTGATGCATTGCTCATCCAAGACGAGAATCATTTGGACCTCACCAATGGAAAAAACGCTGAAGTCCTTGTATTTGACCTCAGCGTTTGACCTCAGGGTGTGACCTCAGCGCTTAGCTGTTGAAACTCATAATCTCTTTAGATTTAATCCAACTTAATCTTTGCTTTCTCGATAACCACCTTCCAGCGAGCAATATCTGAGAAATACAGGTCTGAAAATTGCTGGGTATTCATTGGGGCAATTTGTACGCCAGACTTTTGAAAGCGGTCCTTCATCTCAGGAGTTTCTAAGATCCTCAAAACAGAATTATTTAACTCTTTAATGATTGCTGGAGGTGTGCCTACTGGCACAAATATTCCCTGCCATAAAGTCATCTCATAACCCTTAACACCTGCCTCTTGCATGGTCAACAATTCTGGAGCGCCGCTAAAACGATTTTTACTAGTTACTGCCAGTGCTTTGACTTTATCGCCTTTATATAAAGGCAGGCCCACAGGCATACCTGCGAAGTAAAAATCAATCTGCCCACCCATTAAGTCTGTTGATGCTGGTGCGCCACCTTTGTAGGGAATATGAATAGCTTGTAATCCTGCAGTCGCCAGAAATAATTCGCCAGCCATATGATCAGAGTTACCAATCCCAGAGGAGCCATAGCTCATTTTTCCAGGATCTGCTTTGATCATTGCGACTAAATCCGCTACCGATTTAACTGGTAAGTTCATATTGGTAATCAAGATATGTGGAGTTGCTGCAACTCCAACAACGGGTAGCAAGTCCTTTTGACCATTAAATGGTAGCTTTGGATTTGCCGCTACATTAATCGCCAAGCCATTTTGTGCAAATAAAATGGTATAGCCATCGGGAGTACTTTTGGCCGTAGCGTCTGCCGCCAAACTACCGGCTGCACCGCCGCGATTCTCAACAATGATAGGCTGCTTCAAGGCCAAACTCAGATCATTGGCAATGATTCGGCCAACAATATCCGTG
>Ga0114978_10001396_pt1 | contig 20319 bp, 14 predicted proteins | sample S_140212_EF_Meta_FD_87027 | JGI IMG/M metagenome (GOLD analysis project Ga0114978, IMG submission 87027) | Freshwater microbial communities from Lake Simoncouche, Canada to study carbon cycling - S_140212_EF_MetaG | ecosystem: Environmental > Aquatic > Freshwater > Lake | place: Lake...
ATAAAACTAGCAGGAAACTCTAATGCAATTTTTGCCCTAGAGATGGTCACTTTTCTTTCTTCCATTGGTTGTCGCATCACTTCTAAAACTGTTCGCTTAAATTCAGGGAGTTCATCTAGAAATAATACACCGTTATGAGCCAATGATATTTCTCCTGGTTGCGGATTGCCGCCACCACCTACGAGCGCTACATCTGAGATGGTATGGTGTGGGCTTCGATAAGGTCTTTTGGAAATGAGGGTGGCATTTTCTGGTAACTTACCTGCCACACTGTGAATTTTAGTTGTTTCCAATGCTTCCTGAAGAGAAAGAGGTGGAAGGATGGTGGGCAAGCGCTTTGCTAGCATTGTTTTACCTGCTCCTGGCGGACCAATTAAAATGGCATTATGGCCACCTGCTGCTGCAATCTCTAAAGCCCTTTTTATATTTTCTTGACCTTTCACATCACAAAAGTCGATGTCGAATTCGCTTTGCGCGTAGGCAAATTCTTCTCGCGTATTTACTGTTGTTGGTGTAAGCGTTGTTTCATCTCTAAAAAAATCAATTACTTCGTTTAGGTGTTCAACCCCAAATACAGCGAGGTTATTAACCATAGCAGCTTCTCTTGCATTTTGTTTGGGAACTATTAGCCCTTTGAAATTTTCTTTTCTTGCTTGTATAGCAATTGGAAGTGCACCTTTAATCGATCTAACGGCACCGTCTAGACTGAGTTCACCCATTATGACATAGTCGGTAAGTTTTTCAGGATTTACAAGTTGGTTGCTAGCACCAAGGGTGGCCATTGCAATTGGAAGATCAAAGGCAGTTCCACTTTTTCTAATATCTGCAGGGGCAAGGTTTACAATGAGCCTTGTTCTTGGCATAAAAAAATTATTGTCCTTAATAGCGCTTTCCACCCTCAGTAAACTTTCTTTCACAGCTCCATCAGGCAGTCCTACAATGATCGCGTCAGATTTACCTTGATTATTAATGTTTACTTCTACTGCAATAGTGATCGCCTCTACACCATACACAGCACTGCCGAAAGTTTTTACTAGCATAAATAAAAATAATAAAATAGTTAAAAGAACTGATCGAAAGATAAGCAATCAATTTTTTAAAAATTCACTTATTTTATTTCTTGCATTTCTACTAATTTCTTATAAAAACCGTTTTGTGAAAGTAAGGAATCATGGGTACCTCTTTCAATGATGGATCCTTTTTGTAATACAATAATTTCATCTGCATTACTGATTGTACTTAGCCGGTGGGCGATAACCAAAGAGGTTCGATCTTGCATTAGGTTAACAATCGCATCCTGAACTAGGCGTTCACTCTCTGTGTCTAAGGAGGAGGTAGCTTCATCAAGAATAAGTATCGGTGGATTTTGTAATACTGCCCTTGCAATAGTGATGCGTTGGCGCTCACCCCCACTCAGCTTCATTCCTCGGTCGCCTATATTGGTATCGTATTTATTCTCCTTGTGTTGAATAAATTGATGTGCATTTGCAATGGTAGCAGCCTCAGTGATTTCTTCCGAAGATGCATTGATATCACCTAATGCAATATTATTTGCAATAGAGTCATTAAATAAAATAGCTTCCTGTGTTACAATGCTCATTTGTTTGCGAAGCGATTGAAGGGTAAATTCCTTAATATCTATTCCATCAATCAAAATAGCACCTTCACTCACATCATGAAAGCGTGGAATAAGATCTGCTAAGGTTGATTTTCCAGCACCCGATGACCCCACCAATGCTACTGTTTTACCTTTCTGAATTACAAAATTGATATTTTTCAAAACCGTTTTATCATCGTATTTAAAACTTACATTTTTAAATTCAATCGATTGATTGAATCCGCTTAAAACCTTAGCATTGGCTTTTTCTTCTACCTGAATAGGCGCATTTAAAATCTCTTCTATTCTTTCTACAGCACCCATTCCCTTTTGCATACTTGAAATGGTAGTGGATAAATTTTTTGCAGGATTAATGATCATTGCAAACAATAAAATAAATGCCATTAAATCACCACCAGTAAGTTCAGCCCCTTCGCTAAAAACAAATCGACCTCCAATATATAAGATAGCACATAGTACCGTCACCCCTAGTACCTCGGTAATAGGACTGGCTAAATCACGGCGCAGAGTCATTTTATTAAGCAATAAAAAAAGTTTTTCATTGCCATCATTAAATTTGTTCAGCATTCTTTCCTCAGCTCTAAAAGCTTTGATTACTTTTATACTGCTAAGGGTTTCTTCTACATGTGAAATATTTTCACCTTGAGCCACAGAGTGTGCAGTGGATTGTTTTTTTAAACGCTTGCTAATTTTGCCAATGAACAATGCTGTTATTGGTAAAAATAGGAGAAGAAATAAGGAGAGATGTGGACTCAATAAAATCATCGAAATTAAAAAGGAAATGATGATGAGAGGATCTTTTACCAATCCTTCTAAAGCTGTAAAAATAGAACCCTGGACTTCATTAATATCTCCAGTCATCCGACTCATTAGGTCTCCTTTTTTTTGTTCTGTAAAAAAGCCTACGGGCAATTGTAAAATTTTGCTGTATAATCTCAATCGAAAATCAGCTAAGATTTGGCTTCGCACGGGGGTTGAAATATACAGGGACAGATAAACAAAAAGGTTTTTGAGCAAAATTGAAACAATCATCAATAAACAAATAACTCCCAGGGCATAGAGGGAACCGTGGTCATTGATCAACAGTTGAAAAAAATCATTGAATCTACCCAAAGATTTTGCCTTGATTCCAGGAATTGAACTATCAGTCTTGAAAATGATATTCATGAAAGGGGCCAACGCATTGATGGAAAGTAGGGAGAATAGCGTAGCCAAGATTGTAAAAAAAAGGTACAATGCCAGTTTTTTTCTTGGTATGTGTATGTATTTAAATATTCTTAAAAAACTCATGATGGATCCCTAGTTTCTTTATTAGCTGTTGGGTTTGTTGCAAATTTACATTGATTAGGCAATAAGCAAACACATATTTACCAGCAGTGAGTGACTAAATACCAAGTTTACTCTTTTTTTTCCGACTATTTGAATTGGGCCAATTGGAATAAGGTCTTTATTTAGTTTTTGTTAGCTCATTATAAACAATTTCTTTGGCCTATTAATTTCATATTTTTATTAACTATTGGTTCTCTAATCGGATAGTGTAAGAGTGATGGTTAACAGTATTATAATTTTTCAAGCAGATCCACTACTCCTTCTTTTCTTAAAATAAAATAACCAAGCCGATCGTTGCTGATTCCTTCTTTTAGCTGATAATTAAAAAATAGTTGATCTTCCTTTACGATGGTTTCAAAATAATTGAATCGAATATTTGGAAAACTTTTAAGTTCGTCACCAATTTCATAAAGGTGAGTGGATAATATGAACAGCGATTTTTTCATTTTAAGTAGACCTTTAATAACAGTGGTAGAACACTTCATCGCATCTTCTACATTGGTCCCTTTGAATAGTTCATCTATTAAAATAAGCCATTTTCTTCCATCAGAAATTTTTTGTACGGTCGACTTGATACGGTGCACTTCGTTGTAAAAATAACTTTCACCTTTAAGCAAGTTGTCCATTACATTGATATTGCTAAGAAGTCCATCGAAGAAGCTTAGCTGCATATTTTCTGCAGGAACTCCCATACCAATATGAGCCAAAAATACGGATGTGCCTACCGATTTAATAAGAGTGCTTTTACCAGCCATATTAGCCCCAGTTAAAAACAAAAAATTACTTTGGTCATCTAAGGTTACATCATATCCAATCGGATTATTTAATTGTAAATGATACAGACCTTTTGCCTTGAGAAATGGGCGGTCTATTTCTACCAATTTTGGAAAATTTAAATGAAAGTTCTTCACGGCCAAAGCCATACCATACCAGGCATCTAGTTTCGAATAGTAATTTAGCAACTCTTGCATATTTCTTTTGAATTCGTATTTCAAAAAATGGCCCAATTGCAATTGCTGAGCGATAGAAAGGTTGGCTGCTTTGTCGTTTTTTTCTATGATGGTGAACGCTTCTTTTTGGAGGATAGTTTCAATAGCTTCTAATAGTTTTTTTAGTGGTGTTGGAGATAGAGGGGTCAAAAAAATAGTCACTAGCTGCTTCATCCCTTTTATAAAATCAAAACTATGTCCAACCGAATATTCAATCATTGAAAAGTCTGCCCGGTTGAATAATTTATAACTATACGCACTTAAATTAGATGGATTTTTCGGGATTAATTCAAAAGAGGTTTGGTAGAATTTTTCAATCATCATGATTGAACCATTGCTAATTTGATTGGGCCAGAATTCTAAATTTTTTAAAATAGCTTGCAACGTTTGTTGAACCCCCTCTATTTCTTCAATACTTTTCAATGGGCGCTTAAAGTTTTCAAATAGCTGGTCTCTACCGCTTATTGTTTTGCATAAATTGAGGTGATGAAATACAGAAAATTCACCTTCGGTGTCAATTAAAGAAAGGTCGCTTAAGGTTGTTTTATCTATTTCCATACTGCGATTATAAAAGCAATTTTTTACTTTTCAGATATTTTTCAGAATACCTGCTAAATTAAAAAGGTCTTTAATATTGGCATTCAATTGTAAAAACTAATGTTTAAATGTCATTCTTTTTCCTTTATTAGACTCATCCCAAATGCCCTGATCATAAACCATTGATCCGTTTACAAAAGTTTTTTCTATCTGTGCAGGAAATTCAAAACCTTCGAGCGGACTCCATCCACACTTGTACAACAGATTTTCTTTACTAGCTGTTGTAGTATTTTTTAAGTTGGCTATTACAAGATCTGCAAAATAGCCTTCCCGAATGTAGCCTCTATTTTCTATATGGAAACAGTCAGCTACGGCATGACTCATTTTTTGGACTATTTTTTCAAGACTAATCTTTCCCTGTTGGTGGTAATGGAGCATTAATAACATTGAATGTTGAACGAGTGGTAATCCCGCGTGTGCATGCTCATAGTCACCCGATTTTTCTGATAGTAAATGGGGAGCATGGTCTGTGGCAATTACGTCCAAATGATTATCTAGCAAGGCTTTCCACAAAGCCTCTTTGTTGTTAGGTGATTTTATTGCAGGATTACATTTTATTTTATAGCCAAGTTGATCGTAGTCATCTGAAGTAAAATGCAGGTGATGAATACATACTTCGGATGTAATTCTTTTATCTTTTAATGGCAACATATTCCCAAATAACTGAATTTCTTTTTCAGTGCTGATGTGCAAAATGTGCAATCGAGTATTGTATTTTTTAGCGATTTGAATTGCAGTGAGGGAGGATTCATAACAAGCATTGTCATCTCTGATTAAAGCATGGTCTGAGGCAGTCAGTACCCCTTTTTCTTTTTTTATCCTTTCATAATTTTCTTTGATGATTTTTTCATCTTCACAATGAGTTGCAATGAGTAACTCGCTTTCTCTAAATATTTTTTCTAGTGTTCCGTAATTATTCACTAGCATATTACCCGTGCTGGCTCCCATGAAAATTTTCACTCCACAAATATTGGCTTTGTGTTGATTTACTTTTAATACTTCCTCTGCATTGGAATTACTGACTCCCATAAAAAAGGAATAGTTTGCTAGAGATCCTTGAGAGGCTATTTGGTATTTGTCTTCTAGCAATTCAGGTGTGAGCGCATTGGGAATAGTATTGGGCATTTCCATAAAACTAGTTACGCCCCCTGCCACCGCGGCTTTGCTTTCGGAATAAATCGTTGCCTTATGAGTAAGCCCTGGCTCTCTAAAATGTACCTGATCGTCAATTGCTCCAGGCAATAGATGCTTTCCATCACCATTTATTTCTATCACCCGGCCCTTTTCAGATAGCTGGTTTCCTATTTTCTCTATTCGGTCTCCATTGATCAGCAAGTCCTGCTGTTCAATTTTACCTTCATTTACGATGCTAATATTTTTAATAAGGTATTTACTCATATATTGAAATTATTTATAAATTGAAATGCTAAGGTACTTTATGGGTATCAGTTTTTAATTACGGAACTTGATTATTCTACGATGAGTGAAAAAGAAATCATTCGTGAATATATTTTATCAAAATTGCTTGAAAATATTAATGATGGATCCCTACTGTGTACATTGCTAAGTCCCCAACTTACTTTTAACTCAGGTGACAATACAAAATAGGGAAAGTATATATGGAATCCAATGCCACCTTCTATACTGTAATCAAGCTTATTGAGTTTTATTAGGCCTTCAGCATTGCTTTTTCCAGCATTGGAGGCCATGTCGTAATCAAATTTTACACCCGCTATTGTATAAACTTTTAAGTTATCTATCCGATCGCTACTGAATTTTAATTGAAAGGGAAAATTTAAAGTAATGGATTGCACTTTTTTAGTGGTGATGGTATCTTCACCAACTGGTAAGTCTGGATATTTAAGGGTGTATTGAAATGCTTTTTCACTAAAAGTAAGGTTGAGTGGATAAGTCCTTAAATCAAAGTGTTCGCTTAAATTTAAATTGACAAGCCATGCTAAATTGATACCAGTGCTATTGATACTCTCGATAACATTTACACTATCTTGATATAAAAACTTGGGGTGGTGGGTAAAATTGAAATGAGATCTATTCATTCCTAGATTGATTCCAAAGTGGTAAGTTTTGTTATCGTGATCTGGCAAATTCAATGTAGCATATCTTAACTGGGCAAATCCTCTAGAAGAGCCAATCATCAATAAAAGAGTACAGTAAATTATTTTTCTCCGCAATAGATGCTGCATATTCCAAAACTCAGAGGTTTACAATAAGTGTTGATGTATCCAAGGTTATCTAAGATAATAGTAAAATTTTTTCCTTCGGGAAATTTTTTTATCGATTCATCAAGGTATTTATAAGCATTGCGATTTTTTGAAAATAATTTCCCCATACCAGGAGCCACAACATTCATGTACATCTTGTATAACTGCGTCACCCCAAAGGTTTTAGGTTGGCTGAATTCTAGTACCACTAATTTCCCACCTGGTTTTAATACTCTTAAAATTTCTTTCAATCCCTTTTCTAAATTTTGAAAATTTCTTACACCAAAAGCTACTGTAACCGCATCAAACGAATTATCAGCTGCATTTATTGTTTCACAATCACCATTTATTAATTCAATCGTTTTTTCGAGCCCTAGTTTTTCAATTTTTTTTCTACCAAAACTAAGCATGCCTTCACTGATGTCTATTCCAATTATTTTATCGGGAGTTAAAATATCTGTTGTCATGATTGCTACATCTGCAGTTCCTGTAGCTACATCTAGTATTTTTTTAGGGTCTAACTTTTTAAGTTGTCTAATGGCTTTTTTTCTCCATAAAATATCTATACCGCCACTTAAAAAGCGGTTCAAAAAATCGTATCGGTAGGCAATATCGTCGAACATATCTGCTACCTGTTCTTTTTTTGAAAGCGAAGAATCCTCTTGTGGGACCACATTGTCATGTGCAAATTCTGTCATAAATGCAAAGATACGTCAGAAGGCGTATGGATTACCTACCCCTTCTGGCGTATATTTGCCGAATGATAATCAAATCTGCTAAATATATTATCAGTAGTCCTGATTTCGAAAAATGTCCTGCCCCTGATAAAAAGGAATATGCATTTATCGGTCGTAGCAATGTGGGTAAATCTTCTTTAATCAATATGCTTACTGGAAATGATAAATTAGCCAAAACTTCTGCTACACCTGGAAAGACACAATTAATCAATCATTTTGAAATCACTTCAGCCTCAGCAATCAATAATAGTAAGGAGGGGCAAAATTTCAAATGGTTTCTAGTGGATTTACCTGGTTACGGTTTTGCCAAGGTGAGTATTCGTAGTAGAAGACGCTGGGAACAAATGATAGAAGGGTATTTAAGAAAAAGAGAAAATTTAGTCATGGTATTTGTATTATTAGATGCTCGCCATAGCCCCCAAAAAATAGATCTTGATTTTATAAATCAATTGGATAAATGGGAGATTCCCTTTACCATGATTTTTACAAAAGCTGACAAGGAAACACAAGCGGTGGTGGCTAAAAATGTAAAACTTTTTTTAGATCGATTGAGAAAAACTTGGCAGTTTTTACCCCAACATTTTGTAAGTAGTGCCAATAAAAAATTAGGAAAAGATAAAATATTAAAGCTGATTGATGAAACGAATGAGGCAATTAAATAACCGTGCCAATTTAAAAGACTAAACTGTATTTTACAATAAATAATTGGTATAGATTAAAAATGCCACCATTGAATGAATTATCAATGGTGGCATTTTTTGTAAAAAATATTTAAAAAATTAGTTCAGCAATATTACTTTTTCCATAATATCTCCGCCTCTAATTTCTGCTACTATTTCAATTCCTTCTGTAACTTTTCCAAAGCAAGTATGCACACCATCTAGATGCTGCGTACCTGTGCGATTGTGACAGATAAAGAATTGTGATCCTCCTGTATTTGGACCTCTATGCGCCATAGACAATACTCCGCGGTCATGATATTGTTTATCGCCTTTTGTTTCGCATTGAATGGTATAGCCTGGTCCGCCTGCACCTGTTCCATTAGGACAGCCACCCTGAATCATAAAATTAGGAATCACTCTATGAAAACTTAGCCCATCGTAAAAGCCCTCGTTAATTAATTTTTTAAAATTTGCTACTGCTATCGGGGCTGCATCATCATATAGCTCAAAATTCAAAATACCCTTGTTGGTATGAATCTGGCCTTTGGTAAGTACTGTTTCGCTCATATTATTTGTGTTTTTTAGGCTGCAAAGATATCTAATCTAACTTCAATATTCCACCAGTTTTTTTATTAAAATTTATATTGGGCTTTAATAATGAGGCTTTGTGACAGTGGTGAATTCATTAAAATTCTAAACAATTTACATCAGAAGAAAACGATAAATTTTTTTATAAAGGGAACTATTTAAGATTATTTTAATTGACCATTTTATTCGCACAACTACTGCTAGCAAAGGCATCAGGTTTGGCTTTGAAAGCAAATCCCATCCCTAAAATATATCCCATTGCTTCTCGCAAGGCTTCGTTGCTTTTAAATTGAGGATTGGTATTGATATCAGCATGTACTTCCATGTCCACATCGTACCGAGTGAAAAGATCACAAAGCTCATAGGCAATTTCAATGCTTTTGGCAACCTCTACCAGCATTCTTTCCTTGATGCCATACTTCAATAAGGTGATCTCATTGTGAATGTACATAAATCCTCCACGACCTTCGCGTAAAAAAACAATTACCGTTGCAAACTCAGTTTCTAAACCTTTGACTTGACTGTCAGTACCAATACAAACCTTTAAACGACAGCCTGCATCTATTTCTTTTTTAATAACCTCCTCCACTGCGTTTTTAATGGGTAGTTGAATGGGATCTCCATTGAATTTTCTCCATAACATAAAAATGGGGTTTCTTAAAATTAAGGAAATAATAGATACACTTATTCGGACTTTACGATTATTTAACCTTGATGAGTCCTGTTAACAGTGATTTTTGTATTTTAGGATAACCGATATAGTTAGATTGGATATAAATAACCCGATAGCTTATTTTAATATTGATCCGTGCTCAATAACACAAGCGTGCAGGCTTCAAGGCATTTAATTCCATTTTGTTGAGCAAGGGAAACTAACTCATCATTCTCAGTTCCTGGGTTGAAAATAATTCTTTTCGGATGAAGGGAAAGGATGTAATTATAATAGCCTTTTTGGTTTGCGGGATTTAGGTAGAGGGTAATCGTATCGATGTTCTCAAAGTTTTTTTTCTCTGTCTCTATTTCGGTATTTCCAATGATACCTTTTTTTAGTCCTAGTGCAATCACGGGATATTGGTGAGCATTTAATCTTTGAACCGCAAGATAGCTGTATCTTAATGGGTTTTCAGATGCTCCGATGACCAAAGTTTTTTTCTTAATCATAATTTTATCTTGAAGGTATTGTAAAAATAGCCACTTAATTCGGGATGATTCGAATGAAGCTTACAGCTGCATTGCAGAGTTTTACAAATACAGTCAAATATTATTATTGGATAAATATTTATGAATGCTCGCTTTTAATTTGGGATGAGAGCTTCTTATTTAATCGATCATCTCCAAATTTGTACAAAAAAAGGCGCTGATTGTAAAATCAGCGCCTCAAGTATTTATTATCAAAAACTTATACTAACATGTTGATAGGATTTTCCAAAAACTTTTTGAGGGTCTGTAAAAATGCTGCACCTACTGCTCCGTCTACACTTCTGTGATCACAACTTAGGGTAAGTTTCATCACATTGGTTACTGCAAATCCATCTCCTTTTTTTACTACTTTTTCTTTGATGGCCCCTACTGCAAGGATAGCACTGTCAGGAGGGTTGATGATGGCTGTAAATTCTTCTATGTCCATCATCCCTAAGTTTGAAATGGTGAATGTGTTGCCGCTAAACTCGGCGGGTTGTAGTTTTTTATCTTTTGCTTTGCCATATAATTCTTTGGCATCAGCGGCAATTTGTGACAATGATTTTTGATCAGCAAAACGTATCACTGGTACAATCAGTCCTTCTGGAAGTGCAAGAGCAGAGCCAATGTGAATATGGTGGTTCTGTCTAATAAAATCGCCCATCCAGCTGCTATTTACATCTGGGTGCAATCGAAGCGCCATCGCAACTGATTTTATTATCATGTCATTAAAAGAAATTTTCACTGGACTAACTTCGTTCATACTTGCTCTTGCAATGATTGCATTGTCCATGTTTATCTCCATCGTTAGATAAAAATGAGGAGCAGTGAATTTGCTTTCACCTAATCTCCTGGCAATCACTTTGCGCATTTGCGTTAATGGGGTATCGGTATAACCTTCTTGCCCATTGGCTATGAAGGTAGGCGCAGTAGCCTTAGCTGTTTGCGGAGTTGATGAAGTAGTTTGGGTAGCTGAAGAAGCTGTAGGAACGTAACTGTCAATGTCTTTTTTAGTAATCCGACCATTGTCTCCAGTTCCGTTTACTTTGTTAAGGTCAATGCCTTTGTCAGCAGCTAATTTTTTGGCAAGCGGCGATGCTTTCAACCTTTCGTTGGATGAATCACCAGACTCAATTTGCTTTGCTGGTTGATCTGTATGATTAGATGCAGTAGAAGCTGTTGGTTGGGAGGTATTAACAGGCGCTAGATTTGCTCCAGATTTTTCTGCTGCAACATAGCCGCTAACATCTGTACCTTTTTTTCCTACGATAGCAATGATTTCATTGACCTTTGCAGCAGAGCCTGCTTCTACCCCAATATAGAGCAAGGTTCCTTCCTCATAACCTACCACTTCCATGGTAGCTTTATCTGTTTCTACATCTGCCAAAACATCATCACTTTTTACAAAATCACCTACCTTTTTATTCCAAGCAATAATTTTTCCTTCCGTCATGGTATCGCTAAGCAAAGGCATTCTGATTTCACGCGTTCCTTCAGGTAATTCCACTTTAGAAGCGGCAGGGGTAACAGCTGTTGGAGTAGATTTATTTTCAGAGGCAACTTCTACTTTTGTGGAATTGGGTGTAGCATTTTTTGCAGCGGCCAATGCAGGTTCAAAATCTTCGCCTGCTTTTCCGATAACAGCTAAAATGCCATCCACTTGTGCAGGCTTACCTTTTTCAACGCCAATGTATAGTAGAACCCCGTCATTATAACTTTCAAGCTCCATGGTAGCTTTATCCGTTTCCACTTCGGCCAACAAATCGCCTGATTTTACATTGTCACCTATCTTTTTATGCCACTCTACTATTATACCTTCCGTCATAGTATCACTCATCCTGGGCATGCGAATCACTTCTGCCATAATTTCTAATGTTTTGTATTGGAAATCGAAATTAATGCAAAAATGGGAATTATTTGCTCTATAATTGGGTCAGTTTTTAAAAAGGGGGAACTTAAAATAGAGCTTGAAGCTTTTTTTATGCAAAATGGATATAATAATGCACCAATACTTTAAATGACGCTGCCTACCCAAAGGGATTTGCAAAGCTTAAATTATTCCAATTCTAATCTCAATCTTTCTTTTAGTTCTTTTACTAAAGGATATTCTTCGATGATTTTCAGGTATTGTTGCTTCCTGTTTAATACAATTTCTCCATTTCCAACGGGCTCTTCTTTTTCAATAACTGCTACCTGATAAACCAATGATCTATTGTTGAAATAATCCTGAATATGCGTAACCAAGTCAGCTCTTTCCACTTCTATAAAAGCTTTGTGAATTTCTCCTTGGGTAATTATTTCTATGGTGTTGATATCAATTACTTTTAATTCAGCCGCCCTAAAATTAGTAATGGCTGAATAGTTATTATTTGTCCTAAGCCTTTCAATAAAGAAATTCCAACAGCATTGAAGTTCTTCTTCAGTTAATGGCTTAGTTTCTGTATCGCCTTCTTTATTTTTCTTAGTAATTTTATTGCGTATACTCAGTAGTGAACCTAGAGATGTTTTGGTTTCAGTGGAGTTCGATGCTAGTTGTTCAGGATTACTATCCTTTGGAGTTATGGGTTGTTGCGTAAGTATTTTTTTTATTTCCTTAGGTGCTTCAATGATTAGTTTAGCTTCTGCAATCGGTTTAGGTTTTTGCTTTTCCGATGCCAATGAATTTTGATTAGAAACAGCGATAGAAATAATCGGTAATGCTCTAAAAGATACTGTTTTAGAACCTTCAATCAGTTTTTTTTTACTTACTACCCCTTCGGTATTTATCAATTCCAATGCTTGTTGGAGGTAGCTTAATTTAATGATTGTTAATTCTACATGCAATCTTTTATTGCGTGCTTGCTTGTAGTTTATTTCAGCTTCATTTAAAATATTTAATGCACTGACAGTAAAGGCAGGTGAAATTTTTTGTGCGATTTGAAGATATTTTTGTTTAAAATCTTCTGCTACTTCTAACAGCATTGCAACTTTCGGATCACGACTTACCAATAAATTTCGTAAAAATTCTGCGAAACCATTTAATACTAGATCACCTTCAAATCCTTTTCTATTAATCTCATCAAACATAAGGAGTGCACTACTTAAATCTTGTTGCTGCACAAAATCTAAAAGCTGAAAATAATAATCTTCATCTAAAATATTTAGATGTTCCAAGGTGTTTTTATAAGATACCGCACCATTGGTAAAACTGACTATTTTATCTAAGATACTCAGAGAATCTCTCATGCATCCTTCACTTTTTTGAGCAATTACATGAAGGGCTGTTTTCTCTGCTGTAATTGATTCTTTTTCGCAGATCTCTTGTAAATGTTCAACGGTATCATTGTTGGTGATTCGTTTAAAATCAAATATTTGACAACGACTTAAAATAGTAGGTAAAATTTTATGCTTTTCGGTGGTAGCTAAAATAAAAATTGCATAGGGTGGGGGCTCCTCCAAAGTTTTTAGGAAAGCATTGAATGCAGAGGAACTAAGCATATGAACCTCATCCACAATATATACTTTGTACTTACCCGCCTGTGGTGCAAAACGAACCTGTTCTACTAAGCTCCTAATATCATCTACTGAATTATTACTTGCCGCGTCTAACTCATGAATATTTAAAGAAGTTCCGGCATCAAATGATACACAACTATTGCAACTGTTACATGCCTCACCATCCTTGGTGCGCGTTTCACAATTAATCGTCTTTGCCAAAATTCTTGCACAAGTAGTTTTACCAACCCCCCTTGGTCCACAAAATAAAAAAGCATGTGCAAGCTGATTATTTTTGATGGCATTCTTAAGAGTGGTCGTAATATGAGCTTGACCAACTACTGTTGAAAAAATTTGAGGTCGATATTTTCGTGCTGAAACAATGAATTTATCCATATTGTAAAATTGCCCGCGGGCAGACTTATTTTGACTATTTATTATTGATGCAAGTTAATAAACCCTTCCCTCTTTTTAATAAAAAGCTGTCTACTCATTAGATATCTTTATTGAATATAAAAAATATAAAAGGTCTGATTCGTGACAGTAATTTTAAATCTAATTAGATATTAAAGCATCGGATGTCGTTTAAACTCTTTCGTTCGGTCGAATAAATACCTATAAGTAGTAAGGTTTCTACTACGAAAAGTTTCCCCTAGACCTTCCGCTACATTTATCATTTTAGGGTTAAAATCCCCAATCCATTGCATTTCATATTGCGTGTATGCTACACTCGGTTGTTGGATGACTTTTGCAGCCTCACCTATAATGTAAGCATCAATACCCTTGCCCTGCCATTCGGGTACTACACCAAAAACGATCCCGCTAAATTTTTTGTTGGGCTTGAATTTTTTAATCCATAAAAACTTTAGTTTATGCAGTAAGTCAAATTTTCCATTTAAGTATTTAAACCATTGATTTAAGTCTGGAATATTTACAAACATTGCGATCGGTTCATTTTTTTCATAGGCAAACCAAATAAGGTTTTCATCCATTACAGGCTTCATTTTTTTAAACAATAGAAGTACCTGTTCTTTGGCCATTTGTTTTAAACCACCATGACCTGCCCAAGCTTTGTTATATACAGTAGCAAAATCAGCAGCAAAGGATTCGAACTGATCTTTTTTAATGTGCTTGGAGCTGAAGTCAGGATTGATATCGAATATAGCATGGCGTTCATGAATCTTTTTTTGCAATGGTGCCTTTGGATGAAGTCCAAAGCAAATCTGGTGAAAAAAAGCTTTGAAACCATAGCTTTCAAATAGATCCTTATAATAAGGTGGATTGTAATTCATTCCGTATAAGGGTTCATCAAATCCTTCAGTAACTAGTCCCCACCATTTATCACGTTCTCCAAAATTAATTGGTCCATCCATTGCTTCCATACCTTTTTGAATGAGCCAATGCTTGGCATTATCTAGCAATAAATCGGCTGCCTGCTGGTTGTTGATGGACTCAAAAAATCCTATGCCACCAACTGGGATATCGTCGCCTTTATTTTTATATTTTTGGTTGATGAATGCGGCAATTCGTCCTATGAGCTTTCCCTGATCGTCCTTCAATATCCAGCGTTCAACTTCCCCAAATCTGAAAGCCTTGTTTTTTTTAGTATCAAAAACCTCTTTGATATCCTTGTCAAGGGGACGAATCCATTTAGGATCGTTCTTGTATAATTCCACTGCTACTTGTAAAAATTGTTGAGTGGTTGATTCGTCGTTAACTGGAATTAGCTGCATATATCAGTTATATTGAAGGCAAATGTAAGTTTTTAGGAGAAGGGAGCTTGAAAAGAGGATAAGAATTTATCTATCCTATTTTGATATAGGGTAGTATTTTTCGGATGAAATTTTTACAGCTGCTCAATATTTGAACTGAAGTTAATTTGGGAGATTTATTTTTTTAGCTAGTTGACCTTCAAAAATTGGGAATATAAGCTTGAAAATAATAAAGTAAGGGCATAAAAAAAGAGAACTTAAAGTTCTCTTTAGATTATTACTAAATGTAATGAATGCAATTTGAAAAGATAATTTACTTATTAGAACTCATTTTAGCTTCTATACTAAGAGTTGCATGAGGTACAGCCCTTAACCTTGCCTTATCGATGAGTTTACCAGTAACACGGCAAATGCCATATGTTTTATTTTCAATGCGCATGATTGCTTTCTCGAGGTGATCGATAAAAGTAACCTGACGACTAGCCATTTGGCTCAATTGTTCTCTTTCCATACTAAGACTTCCATCTTCCATTGTCATATAACGGTTATCACCTTCATCACCACCAAGTTCATCTTTGCGGGTAATAAGACCATGTAAATAAGACAATTCTTTTTTAGCCGCTTCCAATTTGCGCTGGATCAATTCTCTGAATTCATTCAATTCACCATCACTGTAGCGTTGTGAAGGAGCTCCGGGATCTCTTTGCGCTTTGTCCAATACAGATTTTGTAAACTCTGGTTGGTATTTTCTAACCGTTTTGGTAGAAATTTTTGGAATCGACACTGGTTTAGCTGCAGGCACTTTAATGTCTTTTGCCTTTACTTCAGGTACAGATTTTACAACAACCACCTTAATAATGGGCTGTTTGGCTGGAACTTTCGTTTCAACTTTTTTTACTGGAACTGGAGTCGCAGCTTTTGGAGGAGTATTTTTCAGCGATTGAGTATTTTGAGTAATCGGTTTTTTTGCAGGTATTGGAGCTTTTTTAGCGGGGGCAGCTTTCGAAGGGGCTACTTTTGCTACTGGTTTTATCGGTGCTGCTTTTGCTGCCGGTTTTACTGGTTTTTTTGGAGCTACTTTAGCTGCTGGCTTTTTTTGAGCAACTTTTGCAGGTGCTTTTTTAGCAATTGGTTTGGCTACTGGCTTTTTAGCTATAGGCTTCTTAGCTACAGGCTTGGCAATTACTTTCTTAGGTGCAGGTTTTTTAGCAACTACCTTTTTGGGAGCTGTTTTTTTAGCAGGCGCTGGTTTAACTGCCTTTTTAGGTGCAGATTTCACGGGTTTAGCGATTTTTTTTGCTATCGATTTTCCTTTTGCTTTTACTGCTTTTGACGGCAGCTGCTTTTTTGTTGCCATACTATTTTGAATTTTTAAGTACGTTCACTTTTAAGATAGCATCATTCACTTCGATTTCAACACCCTCGTTTAAAACGGGATAAAAAGCAAGCGAATCTGCCAGAATTTCCGCGCAAATATAATCTTTATATTGAATTAATGAAAGTTGCACCCCAGGATTTTCCAAAACAGCCACATTTATCCTGTCAGTAAGCTCAAATCCGCTGTCTTTTCTGATATTTTGTATTTTATTAATGAATTCTCTCGCATCCCCCTCCTTTTTGAGCTCTTCGGTTATAGTAATGTCCAGGGCAACCGTCAATGACCCCTTACTTGCCAACTCATATCCCTTGATTTCATCTGTACTAACTTCCAAATCTTCAGAATTAATTAAAATTGGTTCCTCGTTCGTAAGCAAATAATCAGGATTCAATAGATAATCTCCCTCTAATACCTTGTCGATAGTGATATTATTAAATTTACTAATTTCATCGGCTGCCCATTTCATTTTTGGTCCCAACTTTTTACCTAGGGTTTTGAAATTGGCTTTCGCCTTTTTCTGGATAAAATTATTTTCGGCGCCTAAAATTTCTACTTCCTTAATGTTGGTTTCAGCCTTTATTATGGCGGATACTTTTTTTATTCTTTCAGCCATTTCAGTATCCATTGCAGGAATCAGTACTTTTTGAAGTGGCTGGCGAACCTTTATATTTACTTTTTTACGTAGTGAGAGTATCAATGAACAGGTGTCTTGTGCTAATTGCATTCTTTTTTCCAAATCTGCATCTATTGCTCCTTCATTGATGAATGGAAAATCGGTATGATGAACCGATTCATTTGAAAAACGATTCGATACATTGTTTAAATTTAGGAAAAGCCAATCTGCAAAGAAAGGAGCAATGGGAGCCATTAGTCTAGTCAAAGTTTCTAAACATTCATACAAAGTTTGGTAAGCTGAAATTTTATCCTGCTCGTATTCGCCTTTCCAAAATCTTCGGCGGCACAATCTAACATACCAATTGCTTAAATGAGTGTCCACAAAATCTTCTATCGCTCTTCCTGCCTGTGTGGGTTCATATTCATCGAAATTTTGCTGAACATTTTTTATTAATGAATTCAATGAAGAAAGAATCCATTGATCAATTTCAGGCCTTTCTTTTAATGGAATCATTGATTCTTTAAAAGCAAAACCATCCACATTTGCATACAGGGCAAAAAATTGATAAGTATTATATAGAGTACCGAAAAATTTACGTTGCACTTCCTTGATTCCTTCAGTATCAAATTTCAAACTATCCCATGGAGAAGCATTGGTGATGAGATACCATCGAGTAGCATCTGCTCCAAAAGTATTGATGGTTTCAAAAGGGTCTACCACGTTGCCGAGGCGCTTACTCATCTTGTTGCCATTTTTATCAAGTACTAGGCCATTGCTTACAACAGTTTTGTAGGCAACACTGTCAAACAACAATACACCTAAAGCGTGTAAAGTATAGAACCAACCTCTAGTTTGGTCAACTCCTTCTGCAATAAAATCAGCAGGAAATGCACCATTGGCACCCTTGCCCTTTAATGGCGAATTAGCAGCAGCAGCATGGTATTGCCAGAAATTTTCTGTGCTCAAAGGACCAAATTCGTTTGAACTGCTATCGGGTAATCCCCATTGTGCGTAAGGCATTGCACCACTATCAAACCAAACATCTACCAAGTCTGGCACTCTTTTCATCGGTAAACCTTTTGTACTGACTAATATAATAGAGTCAACAAATGGTTTGTGTAAATCCAAGTCGGCATTATTTAAATGCCCTTGATTGGTATCGCCACCCAATTGCTCAGCAGCTTTTTTAATTTCTTTTTTTAATTCGTCAATGGAGCCGATACATTTTTCTTCAGATCCATCTTCTGTTCGCCAAATGGGCAAAGGTGTTCCCCAATAACGGCTGCGGCTCAAATTCCAGTCAACCATATTTTCGAGCCAGTTACCAAAACGTCCCGTACCAGTTGCTGCTGGTTTCCATTGAATCGTTTTATTGAGCTCCACCATACGGTCTTTTACAGCAGTGGTTTTAATAAACCATGCATCTAGCGGATAGTAAATAATGGGCTTGTCAGTTCTCCAGCAATGAGGGTAGCTGTGCTCATACTTTTCAACCTTAAATGCCCTATTTTCTTTTTTAAGTTTAACACTGATATCGATGTTTACATCAATATACTCAGGATCATCCTTGTAATTTTTTACAAACCGACCACTAAATTCACCTGTGCCCTCTACAAACTTACCCTGCTTGTCTACTAATGTTAGAATCCCTAGATTATTTTTCTTACCTACCTTGTAGTCATCTGCACCAAAGGCTGGAGAAGTATGTACAATTCCAGTTCCATCTTCGGTAGTAACAAAATCACCCAAAATTATTTTGAAAGGTTCAGCTTCGGGGGTAATTTCTTTTATTTGTTCTATTGTATTTGCATCAGAAGGCAGAAGTTGTTCGTAATAAATACCATCTAATTCTTTCCCTTTAAATTCAGTAAGTATTTTCCATGGCAATACTTTATCCCCTTCTTTGTATAAATCAAAGTCACCATTTTCTGCTTCTGGTTTAAAATACTTATTCAATAGCGCCTTTGCAAGAACAACATGGACAGGTAAATAAGTATAAGGATTAAATGATTTAATTAAAACGTAGTCAATGTTTGGACCAACGGTTAATCCGAGGTTAGAAGGAAGTGTCCAGGGGGTAGTAGTCCAAGCCATAAAAAAAGCCTCTCCTGCAAAATCCATTGCATCAAAAATTTTTGTAACTGCAGGGTGTTTTGAATTGCTATTTTCAGAAGGATTCAGTAAGCGAAACATGGCTACTACACTCGTATCTTTCACATCTTTGTAGGTTCCGGGTTGGTTTAATTCGTGCGAACTAAGTCCTGTGCCAGCAGCAGGAGAATAGGGTTGAATGCTTACACTTTCGTATAAATATCCTTTTTTGTGTAATTGGCTTAAAGTCCACCAAAGAGTTTCTACATAGTTATTTTCAAAGGTTACGTAAGGATTCTTTAGATCCACCCAATAACCCATTTTATGAGTAATATCGTCCCACTTATCTTTAAATTTCAGGACTTCTTTACGGCAGGTAGCATTGTATTCTTCTATGGAAATTTTTTTGCCAATATCTTCTTTGGTGATTCCTAATAATTTTTCTACGCCCAATTCAACGGGAAGTCCATGGGTATCCCAGCCGCCTTTTCTTTTTACCTGAAAACCTTGCATAGTTTTGTAGCGGCAAACCAAGTCTTTTAAAGTTCTTGAAATTACATGGTGAATGCCGGGCATTCCATTAGCACTTGGGGGTCCTTCGTAAAATACATAAGGAGTCTTGCCTTCTCTTAAGGTTACACTGTTCTCAAAGACATTGTTTTTCTCCCAATGACTCAAAAGTTCATTGCCAATGGCAGGTAAATTTAGTTGTTGGTATTCTTGATATTTGGCGCTCATATAATCTTGCGGTCAGAAGTATAAAATGTTCGCAAAGGTAAGTAATAGACCTGTTGGAAATACAATCCCATGCAGCTTTTAGCCTTTAAATTGTTTTGTATAAAAAAAATACAATCGTGAGCGCATGGGTGGTGTGTTTTATAGGGGCGTATATTTTTAAAAAAATTATGACGTATCCTTAAGAATTTGGATAAGATGTAAAACATTTTTTTAGTGGTAAAATTTGATTCTTTGGAAATAGAAAAATCAATAAAAGTAAATCTAGTAGTGTAAAATTTTAACGGAGCAACAGTTCACAGGGCTTGATACCAGTATGTTTTTTAAAAGCGGTGCTAAAGTGAGAGATGGAGGAATAGCCGAGCATTAGTGAAACTTCCGTTACACTGAGG
>Ga0114978_10001399_pt1 | contig 20305 bp, 34 predicted proteins | sample S_140212_EF_Meta_FD_87027 | JGI IMG/M metagenome (GOLD analysis project Ga0114978, IMG submission 87027) | Freshwater microbial communities from Lake Simoncouche, Canada to study carbon cycling - S_140212_EF_MetaG | ecosystem: Environmental > Aquatic > Freshwater > Lake | place: Lake...
TCATTGTCCCGTTATTTTTGATGGAAGTACTTCAATGGTTCACTTTTGGTGGGAATGTAAGACTACAAAATTTAATTAAATTTACTCTCCCCCTCCACCACCATCTCCTCCACCTTCTCCTTCGCCACCACCATTTTCATGGTCGTGTCCATACATTCCACCAAACCCGTAATAGGGGAAAAAGGATCTAGTAGGCTTCTTCTTAGAAGTCTTCTTCTTTTTCTTCTTACCTTTTAAAAATTCTTTAAAACTTTTCATTGTTCGTAATCAACTTTTTCAAGTTTATACCCCTCTTTACTCAACTCTGCTACCTTACCGTGTACTGCCTTACGAATGCTCTCTCCTGACTCTACAGGAATCTCTACAGTCTTTCCATCTTTCGATACCTTGACTGTTGCTTTCCATACTTTGCCTTCGTTTACAAAATTAATAAATTTCTTCATCAGCAGTTCCACTTTCGTAGTGATAAGGCTTTTCTTGTAGGTCTTCCCTTTTCATCTTTCATTGCTCCGGGCATTCCGCCCATTCTTGCACAAAAAGACTTTCTTCTCTTTGCTGCCTTTGACCCAGGCTTAAGTTTAGATGGCTTTGTGGTAACAGCAGTTTGAAGTTTGGAACCTGGGTTCTCTCTACGATATGCAGCAACTCCCTTGGCGTTTAATCCACCTTCAGGGTTCTTTCCCTCTTTGCGTTGCCACGCAGAAGATTCATTTAAAAATTCTTTAAAACTTTTCATTAAGTTACTCTTTGGTTTTGATTATTAGTTTGATTTCGTTTTGCTTGTGAATTCCAATAATCCAATCCAAGTTTTGGATCTTTTCTTAACAAATCAACAACATCCATAAAGGTTTCATTTGAAGAGGGGTGATAAAAGTCTTCAGGAGAACTCTGATTTGATTTATATGCTTTATCACGTTTTACATATTCAGCTTCGACACCAGAAAGATGTTTTAAAAGTTCAGCTGAGTCTTTTGCATATGGGTAATTTCCAGTTTTCTTAGTTATTACTGCTTTCATTTGAGAAATGTGTGCAGGTAATTCCAGACCACTAAGGGCGTATGTATGTGCATCAGCATCACGTTGAAAAGATTTTTTTTCTACCCAGTTTGGCTTACTCTGTACTGGAGTATATTTTGGATCATTATCAAGTGCAGTATGCGGCTGAAGTCTAAGAAGTTCGGGGATATTATATCTGGAATCTCGAAGTTTTTCAGCTTCTGGTGTATTACTAAATTGTAAAACATGTTGGTTTTCATGTGCTAAGGTAGAATTTCTGATTCCTTTTCTGTTTGTTACCATATCCCATGTGTGATCACTAACAGCAATACGATCTGGTTTTTCGGGGTCAACAAATGCTACAGCACCAGGAAAATAATCTTTGTCATCTGGTTTACTTTTATCAACAGTAATTTTACGGTTTATTGCTGCATCTGAATAATCAGGTAATGTTACTCTATTCTCCATACCTGGGTGTGCTTTTCTATAATCACGTGCGTTTTGTATAATCTCAGAAGCTTGATCGCCATATATTGATTTGTAAATTTCAAATGGAGTTGTTTTAAATGGTTCATTAGTTTCATCAGGAACTGTTAATGATTCTACCTCATCAGGTTTCTTATATGCTTCTCTTAAAAATTGTTTAAAACTTTTCATGTGTTTCTTTGTGTAGGGGAAACTTTGTTACCCCCTGCTCCCTGCATACCCACTCTTGACTTCTCTGCCTTCTTACTCTTTAACTCTTTGGAAGACATCTCTGAGGCTGTCTTTGGAGTCTTACTGCTGACTCTCTTACTTGGTCTGCAATACTCATTCTTACCCCCTGCACCACAATCTTTGCCAGTCTTAGTATCTTTCCAATCTTCTGCTTCCCATCTCTTTAAGTTTGCCCCTGCCTTCGACTTTTTAACCTTGCCCTTGCCTTTACGACACTTAGCCGTTGCTTGGGCTGCTCTTGCTGACCACTTACCATATGAAGCCATTGCCTTTTTGTAACAGGCATCCTTCTCTTCGTATAGGTCAGTAGATTCGGATAAAAATTCTTTAAATTTTTTCATGTGTTTCTACCACGAAGTCTTATTGCCTGAGAGATATGTTTGCGGCGATTTAATATAAATTTATCCTCGTCGTTTACAATACCATTGTTGTTAACGTCTTTATCTTCTCTGCCTACTTGGTCAAGTTTAGGTTTTTTTATTGCACTAACTTTACTAGCAATCTTACGCATACGTTCATCCGATGGCATATTAATTGGTTCACCAGCAAATCTTTCACTATTTCTTTTGTGTCTTTGTACGTCAATAATAGCTTGTCCATCTGGAGATAACATACCACGCGTTTGTGCCACATGTGCAGCTTCGGGATCATATACTGGACTCCCAGGATTTGTTGTATCTACATAATCACCAAGATCGGTTGTATTACGTCCTAATGCATGTCCACGTGGAATTAATCTTCTATTTCTTATATCATCAAAACCAGTTTGATATGCTGCTTCAACTGCACCTCTGGATGCCTGTCTCATCATTTCTTTTTCTATTTGAGGTTTAAAAAATCTTGGGTTACTTTTAGCTTGGCGTTCCGCTTTTCTCATACCCTCAATCAATTGATTTAATTGGTTTTCGAGTTGTTCCGCTAAATTTTTGTAATGACGAGTTATATGATTCATAGTATAATATTTAGATTAATTGGTTGACATTACCCTTAAATAGAGTATCATATGCATATGAGCACTAAAACACTTAAAAAGAAAATTACTAAGCCTGCGTATAAGCGTTATACTCTGTCACTAATGCCCCCACCGGGTGTATTCTCTGTACTGCTTGACTTGGCTATTCTCGCCATGCTCACGTTTGCTGCCAGTACATTGTTTCTCATGAGTCTGCAACTTTGTCAGAAGATCACCATTACTGTTGGAAAGTAATATGACTAACTTTGTAAGTTTTGTTGCTGTCATGGCTACTCTTGTGATTGGACTTGCATTACTTTCTGTTCTCTTTGCCATTGGTTTATCAATTGCTATTCGCGCTTTTCAAGGAAACACATGAGTACATACTTCATTGGTTGCCCACACTTTGGACACGAAGCAATGTATCGCTTCACTCGTGTAAATGGCGAGAAGGTTCGTCCATATGCATCAGCCACAGAAGGTGATGCTGTCATGGTGGAGAATTGGAACAAGACTGTTTCCAAGGGTGACAAAGTTTATGTCATGGGTGATGTTGCATTCACACCAAAAGATTTAAAAATTCTTGAATCACTCAATGGTTCAAAAATTCTTATAAAGGGCAACCATGATACTCTCGAACTCTCAAAGTATGCCAAGTACTTTAGAGATGTTCGTGCATATCACAAGTTAGACAATGAAATTCTTTCACACATTCCTCTTCATCCTGTGTCTCTATGGAGAGCCAAGAGAAATACTTCTTGGTTAAATATTCATGCTCACCTTCATGCAGAAGAAGTGATGCTTTCAGAAGGAGTGACAGATCTGAGATATTTCTCTTGCTGTGTGGAGAGAATAGGGTATACTCCTATTAGCATTGATGAGATACGAAATCGTGTTGCTAAACTTTAATTAAAGGAAACCAATGGCTATTAACTTTGTAGGCGATAATGATCACGGTAATGCAGATATTCCTTTGTCCGTTACGTTATGGGCAGAGATTACACAACTTCGTCAAGAAGTTGTTCAACTTACCAAGGAACGTGATGAGGCTAGGTTATATCTTTGCGATATGTACACACGAACACAGCCAATAGGTTGTCAAATGAAAGCAGAAGATTATGCTCGTGACAATGACTGGGATTGCTTCAAAGCGTTAGATCAACATAGTGAATCTGTAACAACTAGTCACAAAAGTATCATCACCAAACATAATGATCTTTTTCAAAAGTTAGCACAGGAAGAAAAGACTAATGGCTGATGGAGAATTTATAAAACACGGAATGACTCAAGGACGATTTGACTTTCTGATGCAGCCCTTTGACGATGAAGATTTTATTGTCATGCTCACAGCAGAGGAACTCAAAAATGGATGGCATTGGTGTGATGAGTGGGATGGTCTTCTCATTCACACAGATGACGTTGAGTTTCAACATTGTAAGTGTGAATTTATGAATAAGTTTAGAAAGTAAAAGAGAAAAAATTGCTATGACAATGACAAACGACAATGCGCCTATTGCTGATGCATCCACTCTTGTGGCTCGGTTGGAGGAACACTCCGACTTTGCTCACAAGGTAGTTCGTGATCTGTTACGAGAAGCATCTGAGAGAATTCAGTTTCTCACAAAGGAACGGGATTACTATGAGATGAAGATGACCTTCTATGCTAAGGATGCAGAGAGAGAAGAACGAAATCAGTTATATCTAGCCAAAGAGGCTATGCACGTAAGTGAATGTCCTCCTCGTGAATGATATTTGGTCCTTTCGTCTAGCTCGGTCAAGGACACAGCCCTTTCAAGGCTATAACACGGGTTCAAATCCCGTAAGGATCACTGAATGAGTAATGCAACAATCGGAATAATTATTTTAAGTATAGATGTATTGGTTGCTGTTGGATTTACTGTATACATACTATGTCTTATGTTACTACCAACGGATAATTAAAAATGGATATCGAAATACGACTGCGAAATATGGCGGATAAATGGCGCACAGTAAATCAAGAGGTTTACGATATCTGTCGTGATGCTGCTGAAGAAATTCGAGTATTAAAAGCCACTGGTAAATATACAGAAGACATTATTAATCATTATAAACATGGAACAGGATGGGGTAAAGGCAATGATGAGTGATAATATTAAAAAACTTGCAAAGAAGCATCCACTTGTGTTTGCTAATATGTCAGAAGCAACATGGTCTGATATACCTGATGGTTGGATGAATCTTGTTGATGAACTATGTTCTAAACTTACTCCGCTACTCGTTGAGTCATACGCTAAGTATCCACTCAACGAAGATGAGTATATGATTGGTATAACCATTGACCAAATTAAAGAAAAGTTTGGTGGTCTTCGATTCTATTGTAGTTTTCTCACAGAAGATTCTGATCTCTGGGATAAAGCAACTGTTATCATTGATGAATATGAAAGAAAATCATATGATATCTGTCAGATTACAGGAAAACATGGAACACTTCGTTCCAAACAAATGCCTATAGTGACTTTGTGTGATGAAGAATTTATTAAAATGAAAGAGACAAAATAATGAAACGTATTGTATCTATAAAACTTTTGTTAGTTTTTATTTTCTTATGTTTATTTAATGTACTTGGTTATCTGTATACATTAAATCCAATGGGTGCACTTATAGGTTCTGCTATTGGTGCTGTCATTGGATATGTTGTATCTGAACTCAAAGCAACAGAAGAATAAATTTAGGCAAGACCTAAATCTTGCATTCTCAAAAGAGTTTTAAGAAAATTATCTTTTTCTCTGTCATCTTTGGCTTTGACTACAGGTTGTTCATTGTAGATATCTTCTGCTCTTGCTGCTGCTGTAGTTCTACTTTCAGCAGCTTTACCCATTTTAGATAATTCTTTTCTATCTAACTGAGCTGACTTATTAAAATGGTCATATCTGTCACCCGGAATATTTGGATATGCTGCGAGAGCAATTCCTTGTCTATTGAATTTAAGAGCACGCAGACTTTCTTCTTCTCGTTTAAGTTCATGTCTTGGTAAGGATGTTTTGATTCCTTTATTAAATTCATATTCTTTACGAGTATCTTTATTATATTTTATTCTTCCAGATCTATGAGCTTGACGCTTTACTTCTTTTTCAGCAGCATCAAGAGCACCTTCATCTTTTTTTGATTTTAAACGACGCAAGGTTCTTTTTAAACCTTCGTACAAAGATTGTGCATCTAAACCTAATTCACTGTAAATGTCGTTGTTCATAGTCCAGCCTTTCGTTTCATGTCAGCAACTTGTTTGCCGACATAATTACTTACTGCCTTATTGGTATCTTGCCAACTTAAATCACCAGTTTGTGCTTCTACTTCTGGTGTATTAGGATCATCGATATTAGAATTTACAATATTTGAATATTCTGCTTCTTCTTCTGGTTCGATGGCTAAACCAAGTTGAGCAGCAGTATCTTTCGTCTTTGGTGGTTGCGCATACTCATTGATAAACTGAGAAAATTTTAGCATAATTTTGATTCCTTCTTATTTATCGTTATACTTTATTCTGGTACAATGACGTATTGTGGTGGAGTGGAAATGTTGCGTTTTATCCACATACCATATCCATTCAATGGAACAGTACAATCAACTATTACTTGTGCGGGAATGTCAGAATCTGATCCTACTCTCTGGAAGACTATTGTATTGTTAGCACGTACATGGGCATGTGAGGCAGTTATTCTCCAAAGATATTTATTGGATTTTAATAATTTTCCACCACTTTTTACAATACCTTGAACTGCATCAACCAATACAAGTCTATCTACAACAGAATTTATATCACCTGTACTATTAGAACATGTTCTAGCTTTTGAATCATTACTTATTACACGCCATGCATCTAATGCCGCTTGAAGTCTTAGCGTATAAAATTCAACATATGGATATTGGAATAATATGGTATACAAAACTCCATGTAGAATTGTGTGATAGAAAAATTCATACCAATATCTACCACTACCGTTTGTATAATATCCCATACCAGGACCAAACCAGGGTGTATGTGTTTGCCAGAAAGAAGGATCTGTTCTAAACATATGCCGCACCCATTTTACATCATCTATAAATTGTTTGTGTGCTGCTTTTGAACTCCATAATGGATCACTATTATCATTAGCATATCGCACAAGAGTACCCGGTCCAGTATATGTTAATTGATTGTGTCCACACCAACTATATCGTTCTCTATCTGTTGTTGGGTTTGATATGTAACCAGATATATAATTTGGTTGACCACCTGAGTTCCAGATTATATTACCATTATTACCATAAAAACCTTTGCCTCCACTGTAGGCTGTAAATGTAGGATTTAAAAATACTTGATCATTAGAGTCTCTTGCGTATTCACCTTCGATTTCATTAATAGGGTAGTTTTCATAATTTGAATAAATACTATTTTGAAAACGAGGAATTGATGCAAATGCTTCTGTAAACGCTCTTGTAGAATAATAACCATTTACCAACTCATGTAATGCACCATCTAATGCAGCGCGAATATATAGTTCATCAGTTTTTACAGCTTGAGATTTTGAACCACTTGGACCAAAAAAACTAAACTGTCTATAATAGTCAAGACCAGCAATTTCAAAATCTCCTGGATGTGTTATACCATACCATAATTGTAATACTTGTTCAGCGGTTGCAGATAAACCAGGTTGAACAGTAAAAGTTTTATAGTAATCCAAGAAAGCTTCTGCAACGGATTTATTATTTTGTGGATTTATAAAATTATTAAATCGTGGATCATGCATATAAGCAGGAATAATCCTAGCATCTAAAGTCCATCCACCACTTGATGGAAAATTACGAATTGGGTTACCAGAAACATCAAAATCAGTTGGCTTAACTAAACCATATCCAGTATTGTATCCCTGTAATCCATATAAAGGATCGGTAGTTTCATGGTCATCACAAAAATAATTAATATTAACATTTTGTGTGTTGGCATAATTTAACACAGAAACAACTACTTGTTTTACATCTTCATATTGAACATCAGTCCATGGATTTAAAAAACGACCATTTGAATAAGTAAATCCATCTGCAGTTTGTTTATAATAATTGTGTTTATCAATCGTCCATGAACTCATTTCGTCCCACAGATAATAAACACTTACAACTCTTCGAGTATCTGGAACTAATGTTATTTTGCCAATTAATGAAGCCAAATCCACACCAGATGCATTTTGTTCATTTGCTAATCTAAAACCATTGTTAGTATTTGACTCCAAGGCAATCATTGGAACTACAGCAAAATTTGTATCAGTTTGCCATGTTGGGCTATTTACAAAGGTGGTTGCCCATACAGCATAATCTAATGCAGAGGTTGGTTCTGGTAATATTGTATCTGGAATAATATCTGATGATTTAGATCTTTGAGATACATCAGAGTTCATGTCTTCACCAGTAGCATGTAATAAATCTTCTAAACTAAGTGCTACATGACCAAAAGCATTCATCCATTCACCAGTATCTTTATTTACATAAAATAGTCCAACAGGAGTATTGTGTGGAATCCAGTCTGAAGGATCAGATACTTGTTCATGTAAATGCTTAGGTAATCTAGAAAAATGTCTACTTAAAGATTCATTCAAAGATTTTGCAAATTCTTTATTTAATAATGGATTATAAGGAGTTCTTAATTTTTCATAATGAGCTGCTATGAATCGTTGTTTATTAAACTCCTCTTGAAGTTTTACTTGTTGTAGACGTAAAATTTCAGCAGATTCTTTTTCTTTTTTAAGAATTAAGCGTTTATCTGATTCAGTCAACAAATGCTTACCAGTTATACTGGAGATAAAATTCTTATTAACATGGTCACTCATATATCTATTTATTCTGTTGGATTAAAGGTAATTCCGGGGTATAATACACATATGATGTCAAACAAAGAACTTGAAGAACAAATTTACGAATTTGGATCTGTCATGTATAAACTTGGTAGACTTGAAACTGACGGAAAAGAAACTTTAAAAGAATATAACCAATGTTGCAAAAAAAGAGAAGAGCTCACCAAGATTTTTGATGAGCTCTTCAAAAGTAAAACTAAATTGTTTTTGTGATCAGAATCGCTTTTTTCTACCTGGAGGAGCAATCATTGGTCCATTACCCTTTTGAGCAGGATTCGGAACCATATTACCAAGCAATTGACCCAGACCAGCTCCATCGTAACCAGGTTGACCCCAGTTTGCTAGGAATTGATCAACGGTTTGTTGATTACCAGTATTGTTGGTATCACTGAAGCTATCAACGCCGTTACCACGACCTGTTGATGCACTCATTGAATTTTGACCACGCATAATTCTTTGAGCAGCTGCGCCTACGCCATTACCACCAGCGGTTTGTGCTTCGCCTGTTGTATCGGGACCACCCATGCTGCCGAGCAAACGACCCAGACCAGCTCCGTCATAACCAGGTTGACCCCAGCGACTCATAAAGTCTGCAATAACATCAGCTGAAGGTGTACCACCACCATAAACTGATCCGGTGGATTGACCTGGCTTGGCTGCGCTTATATCTTGTGCAACAGCGTACTCCGATAAATTACGAAGTCCATTATTGATTTGTGAAATTTGTTCTTGTAGTTGGTCGCAACGATTTTTGTAATATTGTGTCAGATAATTCATTATTTTTTCCTTTGTGTAAAGTCTATAGTACTTTAGTATTAGTATTTAGCAGGATTAATTTTTACTTTTGCTTTTGTTTTTTTAGTAGCAATAAGTCCCATTTTTGTTGTGTCTAAACCATCATAATTTGATACCGGATTTAGTGGAACTGCCCCTAATTTATAAGGTTTTAAGCCAGTGTTGACTCTTGTTCTGACATAGTTTCCAATAGCCTGATTGACATCTTGCCATGTAGCAAATTCATCAGATTGGTTTTCTGTGTCATTAGTATCACCATTCAACCCAAGTCGAGTTTTAGCTTCTTTATCACCATGGGCACGCATAACATTCATAACCTGTACAGCAAGAGATGGGCTGAGATCAAAACCCAATCCAAAGCTAGGTTTTTTTACTGCTGTTGATGATGGTGAAATACCCTTTCCTGATGGATTACGAACAACGATATCCGTAAAAACATTGGATCCACCCATACCAGGAATACCACTGTCAATCGTATCTACCCCTGGATAGACACTCGGTCCTTTTCCTGGGGCATCAGCTTCTGTAAAGTATTTTAAATATTTACTCATTAAGCTCTCATGTTAGGGGTTCTACCAGTAGTGGTTACTAGTTTCTTCTTCAGTGGTGCACCTAGAGGTCCAGCCTGTGCATCAGCCATTGGGTTAGCTGATGGAATTGGAATTCCTCTATTTTGTGCAGTCGGTCCACCTGTTTGTTGTGCATCAATTGGAGCACCAGCACTAGCCAATTGTGGTTTGGTAGTCATTGTTGCTGCTTTTGCTGTCACAGATGATCCAACTGCTACTGGTGGTGCAGCCGGAGCAGCTGGTCGTACTGGTGTAGCAGTAGGTTGTGTTGCTGGAGTTGTATTTTGAGCACCTGTAGTGCTTGATGGTGGTCCAACAGAAGTTGGTGCTGCTGCTGGTGGTGGCGATGTCTGTCTTGTTTGTAACTGTGGTTGACCAACAGCACTATTTACTCCAGCTGGAGTTGGTTTTACCTTCCTTGATGCTTTATAATCTGTACCACCAATATTCATGTTTCCAGCAGCATTCGTAACTTGTCCACCGCTAACAGGTGGTAGTGTTGTCTGTGGTTTTTCTTCCTCTGGAACATCCTTAATATCCATTTTATTCAGTCCAGCAAGCAGTCTTCCATTGGCGCCATAAAGTATATTTCCTGGTTCGGTTGTTGGTGAAACTGCTTTTCCAATCTCTTCAACGTCTTTATTTATATCTCCCGTATACCACGAACCAGTTGCTTTATTTACTCTAGCAATTGTTTCGGCGCGACGTTCTTTTTTAATACCTTTAACATCTCGTTCTGTTTGAGCAGCAATTTGAGCTCTCAGTTCAGGGGTCATAATTGGATTACCTTTTGAATCCAAATTTCTTTGACTTTCACGATATTCTGGATCATTTCTAAAACGATCTAACTCAATTTGTGCTGCATCAGCGTTTATTGTACTTTGTCCAATTCTTTTTTCAAAATCAGTATTTATTTCACCATATCCTTGATTCATTGCATCAGAGCTACGAGCCCCTTGTCTTGCTGCTTCTGTTCCAAGTTTACCAGCTCCTGCTAGTTGACTTACTAAAGTGCTGTCTTCTCTGTTAGTTGCATCATACTTACGACCAGTTTGTCTTTCAAACTCACCACGAGTCATATTAGTTCCTTGAATTATTGTATCTGGTCCTAATTTGTCAACTGTTGTAGCAAGAGATGCAAGATTTCCTTGTGAGTCAATCCATTCACCCTTTGAGGTTTGCGTGTGTCCCATCTTCTTGTGACCAGCTTTTTCTAATTCAGCAACAGCTGCTGCATTTCTGGTTTTTCGTGCATCTTTGTCCGCTTGGCTCATAAAGCGTTCTTTGGAGTCACTCTTTACCATTCTGGCAATATCATCGGTATCAAATTTATCTCTTTCTTTGGCTCTTTGTGTACGTAATGCACTTACAGCCCTTGCTGCATTCGTTGTCGCACTTGAGCTTGGATTAAGTGCTCCCATTCTTGCCTCATTTTCTGCTGCTTCATCTTTTGCTTTTTGATTTCTTTTTGTGTAATACTTTGTTCTTTCAGCTTCATACTTACCCTCTGGTGTTGTGGGTGCTGGCAAAGGCGGTTGTTGTGACTGAATTGCAGCTGGTCCACTTGTAGTCTGGGAATTTTTTGATGGAAGGGCTGTTGGCGCACTTTCTACTGGGTTACCATTCTGATCAACCCAAACACCATCAACTAGAGTCTCTGATTCTTCGGGTTTTTTAGCTACCTCATTTAACAATCTAACCAAATTATTTCTTTGATTGAAAAGGTGCTCAGATAGATTCTTATAATATTTCGCCATATGGTCCATGAAGTGGTCCTCTTTATGATTATTTAGCGTATTGACACATAGAAGAATTCTGTTATAATATGCATTATGGCAAGAAAAAAGACAATTCCGCCAATATATGAAACTTTTAAAATTGAAGTTTCTAAACACAATTTACATGTCCAAATCAAGAAATATGGGTACTGTGATGATTGGTGTGCTTCAGTGTTACATGAAGTAGGTGGTGTAATGCGGTGCATATGGCACAATAGCCCAAATGACAAACAACTCCCTCTTGAAAAATTTTGGGAGTCACAAGCCTGGATTACACATAATGATAAAAACAATAAAAAATAAATTTAACAAACTTTCGTTTATCGTTCGGTTTTACTTTGTTATGTTTCTTGACTCTAGGAAAATTCCCAATGGCTAATACTATTACTACTTGCAGTGCAATTCACACCACAGACGAACTTTTTATTGTTTCGGTGAAACCTTCATACGACAATAAAACCATGTTTGACTTGGTTATTGAAGGTGAAGGAAAGAACGTTGTTTTTATTACTGGCTCTAAAGAAGAGTTGTCCAAAGTTGCTTCGGCTATAAACCGAGCAATCGCCAACGTCTCTTAAACACACAAGGCCCCTTACGGGGCCTTGTTGTTATATTACTTTTTGTTCTTAGAGAAGTTCTTCAGCATCTGGGCGAGTTTGGCTCTGCGACCAACTTTGCCACTCTTCTTAGATGCCTTTTCGAGTTTGTCTGAATCAACAGGATTCTTTTTCTTATCCTTTAAAGCCTCTTCCATCTTAGCATTTTTCTTAGATTTGGCTTTAAATTTATGTTTCTCGTCATTCGCCTCGTTGATTAACATCGCATCAGACACGGGGTCCATGTATTCTAAAATTTGATCATAAATTTCAAGAGCTTCTGCAAGCTCTAAATTTTGTTCGTTGAGTTCGTTAATTTGATCTTGGTATTGTTTAATGAATGGATCCATGAAGTTATTTATAATCGCTAAATATTAGTGGAGAAAAAATATGATTCATTACAAAAGAGCAAAAGTTTTAGCATCAGGTGCCATTAGTCCTATGAATAAAGGAATTTTGGTAACTACAGGGGCAGCTTCAACATTATCATTAACTTGCCTTGATCCCAATGGAGCAGCGGTTGGTGTAACCTATAGCGTACCACTTAATACATCTGAATTTATCCCATTATATGTTAAAAGTTGGACTGGCACTAATACACCAACTGTTTGGGAAATGAATTGATTTTTTCTACTGATATGGTATAATATACATCATGGAAGGAACCCATGGTGCAGGTAAAGGCGATTCATATCGACATGTGAATTATGCATCCTGGTGTAAAAATTGGGATGAAATTTTTAAAAAAGATGATAAAGCCACAAAAAGAAAATCCAGTAATAGCAAGAAGCATAAGCCGTTATCACGTCGAAAGAATAATTCGACAGGTGAATAGCTACACTTATCTTCTCGAAGGTGAAACTTTGTTTACACGAGGAACTACGGATAATACTATGGTTGACTTTGAAGGTGGACCATACATTGAAGTTGGTATGTCGGCAAGAGAAGCATCTATTCCCGACAATAGAATTATTGATTCTTTGATGTTTGTTGAATCAGATAAAAAGAATTACGCCATAGTTAAAATTACTGTTAAATAATTAAGCAAGAGTACTCAAGCGGTCAACGAGGGCAGACTGTAAATCTGCTGATTCATTTCTACGAAGGTTCGAATCCCTCCTCTTGCATTGACATTGTTGATATCGGAACGAGAGTTGCACAACACAGGGGTTCGACTCCCCTCGGGTCCATTAGGTGTATTCAGAATGTTCTGCGACTTCTAATAAGCCGAACCAAGTCCTCGCCGCAGTGGGGCATTTCTTAAGGGCCCGTTAAGGTATCGATTGGCAAGTAGTAGTGAAGAAGGAGATGTCCGTTTCGGGTAACAAGAAACGTAAATAAACAGTTGCAAACCATGATTGCTAACCAATTAGCAATGGCTGCTTAAAGCAGTGGGGTCTGGTCTCCCGCATCTGAATCGACCCAAAGCCCTGTGAAAGCAGGGCTTTGTTATTGACACCTATGTGATATCGTGTATAATATAACATATGAACGAGACTGACCTTACAATTAATGATTTGGTAATAGACGAGACAGATGCCAAAGAAATCGTAAAGAAGATAATGACAAATTCATATATGCCCAAAACTTCTGACCAATACAAGCATGAAAATTATTATACAAAAAGTATAAGTAAAGACCCATATAATACACATGCTGTACAATATTTTCACGATAAATGCAAAGAATTTACTACTAAAATTCAAAGTCTTGAAAATAAAATTGTATCACTTGAAGAAAAATTACAATCTTTTGATAGCGATACATTATCTGAACTATTAGATCGTCTTGTTGATTTGGAATGTAAGCTTGCTGCACAAGATAAATAATAGACAGAGTTGTTAGTTTTTAAAAAGTTTTATATAAAGGATTTATATGCCTAATTCGAAACAAAGGCTTACTAGTAAAAAGCACAAAAACCGTAAAGAACGTTTACGTCGCAATCGTATAGTAAGTATGATGGATGCTAAAAAGTCAACATTGAAGGTTCTTCTCGGTGAAGGTAAACTTCCAGTTGTAGTACAGAAAGCCAGACTATGAAGAAATCGTTTAAATCCATTGATTTGGATTCATTAAAAGCCAAGTATCAAAACATTGAATGTTTCTTTACCTACTATGATGGTGATAATTCTAGTTTTGATTTTTATGGTAACTCACTTGATGGTACCGAAGTTCGTATAACATTAGGTGGTTGCCCAGCATGGATTAAAAACTTTTCTTTTGGTGTAAATCACCCATTAACTCTCAAAGAAGCTCTCAATCAACATATTCGATATCTTTCTGCTACCACATCTGATGGTACTGTAATATACGAGAATTTCTTCGATCTTACACAGAAAGATAAAAATGTCAAAGCACAATCATGATATGTCTCCGTGGGATGAACATAACAACAATAAAAAATATAAGCACATTAATAGAATTAAACAATACTTAAAGGATGTAGATATGAATACAAATGATCAGTTTGATGAATTTATGAAGAGACACAAGTCCAATATATCAAAACAAGATTGGCATAAGATGGTTGAAGATTTTCAAGATAAATTACAAGACTCTGGAGCAGTTCCAGGTGGAATGGTAGTTATCTTTGAAAAGGATTATGAGCATCTTTTAGAGATGCGTGGTTTCTTTAAGATGAATAACTATCCAGAGTATGTATCTACCATTGATAAAATTTTAGCTTCAATGAAAGAAAGAAACACACAATGATAGATTACGTTCCAGGAAAGTTATATCGTGAAGGTTGGGATGATCGTATCACTGGTCGTGGTATTCGAACACTCCCCAATGAACTCAAGAGTCTTCAGGAAGAATACCAACAAGGGTATAATGATTGTCACAAAGATATTATAGAGAAAGAGAAGAGTAATTTAAGTACTCAATCGTATCTATCTGGTCATCCACTATATCAAGAGTCTACGAGGATTTCTTCGAAGACTTTCTTGAGCGATTGAGATTCAGTTGCATAGGTGGTTGTGTATTATTACCAACTACATATACAGTTTTGTTCTTTGATCTTTCACCAAGACGTTTTAAGTATTTTTGTAATTCTGGTGTAGTAATTTGATCAAAATCAAGTTCACCACCTGGTGCAAGAGATCTTGTTAGTTCATCATAATACAAAGGGTCAACCTGAATCGGAAGATAAGGGTTGACCTTTTCTTGTGGGGCTTCCATATTAGCTTCAACAATCTCAGAAGATTTATTACGTCGTTTTTTCTTTCGTCTGAACATCAATCCCATAGGGCGATCAATCCCACCGATACCGCCTTGCAGATCCGTATGTGCAGGAGAGCCCATACCACCTGCAGCACCTGCACCCATCTCTTCTGTGATATATCTTACTTGAGCTTCTTCTAATAAGTAATCCAGGTAACTGACTTTACCTTCTGTGATGCCTAAAAGGTAGCATTCCAAAACCATATTAGCAGAATCTCTATCAATACCCATTTGGTTTAACTCTTCGTTAAACAACTTCAATGTTCCTGATAAACTCTGTAAAAAGAATTTAGTAGAACCAGGCATGAGATCTTTCAGAAAAGACTTCATACGAATAGCAATGTATTCTAGACCATCCATGCTACCATTCTTCTTAGTAATCTGACCATTATTATCAATGAGACCTGAAGTATATGCGGAGTATTGATTGAATGGTTTATTCAATAATTCAGCAAAATGGTATACTGTTGATGGTTGGATTATAAGATTTAATGGATTCATTGTTTTTCCGTGATTAGTGATAATTTTCTATCAATTCTTGGATCACATGATAACTGTGGATAATCTACATTTACAATAGGTGTAAGTTTAAAATTCAAGAAAACTAAAAAACTTTTTAGGTAACTATGAAATTTAGTTTCATGCTTTAGAAATAACATCTCAGCAGCTGGTTGATCACCAAAAACATTTCTCAAAACAATTAAGTGATTAATGATAAGACGTTCCTTAATGGACTTCAAACTTCGTGCTTTATGAAAACGAAATAACAATCGCTTTACATATTTTATTCTTTTGAGGTCTTCAAAGAATTCACTGTTTGAAGTACAATGTGGATTAAAATAATGTTTCTTGGCAAAAATTAAGAAAGCATCATCGTCTTCGTCATTGATCACTTTGATTTTAACTTTAATGTTCGCAACCACAGTCAACTTCTTCGCCTCCACGTACAACTTTCATATCAAATTTGATAAGATAGCTTGGGGTTTTTGTGACGTTGATTACGAGGTTGTAGTCAAAATCTGGATCGATACCGGATGTGGCACTGAAACTATCTTTTGTTCCATCCCACTTTAAATCTTTTGATACACCAAAGACACCCATACCAGGAGCACCATATTGGTATAACTTTACAATGTTCATTCCAGGGGCGAGTTTCATTGGTTTAAAATCAAAGCCAATAATGTTAAGTTTGGTTTTGATGATATTAATGGCACCATCTGGGTCCAGGAACTCTTTACCGCTATATGCGTGTAAGAATGCATTAATGCGGTCAAGCATCGCTTCGTGCTCAATACGGTGAGTACCAAAGTCAGACAACGCAGAGACACGTCCACCGCGTGGATCGCCTCCCTGTATGCTTCCGCCTTCTGAGCTTTCACCTGAGTATTCTACGAGTTTTTGTATTTTTTTGCGAAGGTCTTTAAATTTCATTTGATTCCTATTCTATTTATTTGCAGAAAAACTGCTTCAGATAAGCGATTGACTGATTTACCCCAATTTTGTTAACATCTAGTGTATTTTCTATCTGTTTAATGGCTATTGACTCAGTTAGTAAATTATTGGTAGATATGCTATTCATAAAGTTTTCAGCCACTTTATTCCATTTACCTTTTTTATTTTTATACTCTCTGGTTATTGTTACATCAGTATCTTCTTTTAACATAGTTGATACCGGTGTACTACTCCAAGTTTTACAAGCCCAATATTTGGCTTTCCATTTTGGTCCCGGATCATCACAATTATGTCTGGCACGAAAATTCTTTCGTCGTGCAGGATCATCTCGTTTAATCTCCATATTGGGATCACCAAAGTTTACTTTAACAACATTACCTTTATCATTCTTGGTGTAAACTTTGTATTTCTTTACATCACCACGCATAATTTTATTGAGCTTAACTTTTTTACCAGCCATCTGGGAAGCTTCTTCTAGTTCACCATACTCATTAATAAAATTAGATCTACCTTCGGCAACTAAACCAAATTCTTCATTAATTTTAATTTCAATGCGATCATCATAACCTTCATTGATTCCATTGTGATATCTAATATCCATTGTAATGATACCATGATTATCATTGATGTCATTTACTTCAAACAACTGTCCATTTTTGGTAATAAAAATATCATATGCTTCTGCATCTGCTGATGTTACAGTTGGATAACCAATTTTAGTTCCACCAAAATTTTCTACAACAAAGACATCTGGTGCAAATGATTCTTCTACTTTTGATTTCTTTTCAGTCTTTGTTTTCTTGGTTGCTAATTGTTTTCTTTTTACAAATTTAGCAATACCTTTTTTACCAAGTGATTCTGCTTTTTCTTTATCAATACAAACATTAAATGTTAATCCTGGTTTTCCTTCGCCACATTTGCCAAGTTTTTTACCATTTACGTCATAACGGTCTTTGATTTTGTTTGTATCAACAGAACTAAAGACTTTCTCTAAAATTAATTCTTTTAAAGCACGTTTAAAATTCATTTGTCTGTGCGTGGCTTATCTGGAGCCTGTCCTTTATATTTACCATTATCGGATCGATTTGCACTTCGATCTCTAACACGTAGATTGCTCTCTTTATTACTTCCACCATTACGCAATGGCTTCTTATGATCTATATCTTTGTTATCACCGATACGAACTTTACCTTTTTTAATCGCTCTTCTGCGAGCAGTTGTACGGGCAGTTCGGTTTTTAATCTGTGAGGGTTTACTGTGAAACAATTTATATTCACGCTTATAATCTCTATCACGTTCTTTTGCTTCAATCAAATTGGTTTTACAAATTTGAATGAGAGATGGATCTATATGAATACTTTCAGCAAGTCTTCGTAAAATAGGAACTAATACTGGTTGTGCTACTGTCATGTCATTATAACGAGAATATACAATACATTCTGCATCATCGTAACTGATTAGGTTTGTTTCATATAGAGCACGAATAACATCATCATTTGTTAAACTTTCAAGCAAAATACTATTAGCTGCAACATAGCTTTCTTCGAAGCTAGCTGCAACCAGTTCCTGATCTCTTAGTACAGGAATTTTGTATCGTTTACCGTGAACACTTAAAAGATTGTATTCTACGCCATGAATTTCATTTGGTTTGATACCAGGTAACAAACTTACATTCATATCAAAGTTATAATTCTTGTTTAAAGTGTTTGCTAATACTTCAATTGGTGAATTTCCAGTAGGAACTAACATCCCAGAAATCATATCTCGAATCTGTTGATATGGATCTAATACTTCAGCCTGTTCAACTACAACACTATACTTATTAATTTCACTTGATTTATTAAGATATGATTTATCATTTTTCTCTATGGTGATATCACTATTTAAAGCAATCTTTGCAAAATACTCATCACTCATCGGAAAGATACCATTGTTTGTTACTAAATGAGAAGGAGCTGATTCTGGATCAACTGCACCATCACCGCGTAAATGATTAGTAACTGTATTGCGAATCAAAGATTGCATGAAAGGTGCTTTCTTGCTTTTTTCTTGTGCAATAAACTTATCAACGGTTCGTGTCATATTATCTTCAAATTGCTTGAAGGAAATAGCAGGATTGATTTCTCCGGTTGGAGAAGCCATTGGTCCAAGATTTTCACCAGTAGGACTGATAACTGGTTCTGACTGCATGAATGCAAGAACAGACGGATCTTTCACCGCTTGATCAAATGATTCATCGCTCATCAAGCCTGTTCCAGAACTAGCCATAATATCATTGACTTGATTGATAGCGGTATTATAGATTGGATCTTTCCCAGCAAGACTTGGGTCCTGCATAGTTTGAATAATACTACGTTGAATCGTTTTCTTTATTCCTTTTCCTAGTTGGGTCATATCACCACTGGATAAAGAAATTTCACCTTGGGAATTTACTGCAAATTTAACATTACCACATTTAAAGTCTGTCTTACCTTCGGCAGAAATACCAGCAAGACCAGCTTCAGATGCAGACACCATCATTTGAATGCACTCATCACCAACCTTAGAAAGAATTTTCTTTGCTTGCTCGAATGCTTCTCTTCCAAATTGAGTGAACGATCCATTTTTAAGATTAGTTACAAAGGTTAATTCAGAATCTGATGCTCCAGCTTTCAGGCGAGCAACCATAATAAGAGCATTTTTAACTTGCTCATTATATGGAATATCAACCTCACTAATACCAAATTTAGTTGCAACAGAGTCGTATGTTAATGCATCAAAATCCTTTGCTGCCATTGGATCACGATTCTGCATAAAGAATTCTTGGCGTAAGTCAAATGGAATTGACCCAAGTTGAGTACCATCCATTGTACTCATACTTGCCAACAAATCTTGCATACCCATTTTCTTGGGTTTAATGAATTTTTTCTTCTCTACTTCTGGACCTAAATCTTCAGCGTCCTCTTCGCCTTCAGCTTTACCACCAATTTCGGCTGCTGCACGTTTTCTTTCTTTGGATTCTGCCTTTTTAGTAAGGTCACCAAATAATTGTTGTGATGCTTGTGTTTGGGTGAATGCCGGATCTTTAGTAAGTCCCTTGGCATCTTCTATTGATAAATCTTTTTCAGGATTCAGAACTTCATGATAACTATTATTAAACGAATCTTTATAAATTAGTTCTGTTTTACCATCAGTAGTTTTTACAGCAATAATCTGCTTAATTAATTCAGTAGAAGGAAGTTGATCCTTTTTAGGTGCATTCTGTCGTTCAGCTCTTTTACGTGCTGCATCACGAGCTTTACTAGAGCCCGAACTACTCATTTTAGTTTCTTTGCGAATGCTCTGTCCTGTTTTAGGATTAGAAGGTCCAGTGGCTTCAGCA
>Ga0114978_10001403_pt1 | contig 20271 bp, 15 predicted proteins | sample S_140212_EF_Meta_FD_87027 | JGI IMG/M metagenome (GOLD analysis project Ga0114978, IMG submission 87027) | Freshwater microbial communities from Lake Simoncouche, Canada to study carbon cycling - S_140212_EF_MetaG | ecosystem: Environmental > Aquatic > Freshwater > Lake | place: Lake...
CCTTTCTCGCCCAGAAACAACATGTCATGTCCGGCGATCAGAGCGATATTGATTTCAGGGATGACCGTATTTTCATACCCCACAATTCCGGGAAAAAGCGATTCTCCCGCAGCAAGAGCGGTCAAAAAATTGTCTCGCAGTTCTTGTTTGACCGACTTGGTGACCCAGCCACTTTGTCGCAGTTCCTGGAGATTGGTGGGTCGGTTGGAATTCGACATGGAATACTCGTTGCGAAGAGACAAATACGGGTGAATTGACTGCATCGGTCTGAAGCGGCGCGTTCAGGATGAACGACTGATTCAGTGCGTCATCGAGAGTATAGACCACCAGCGAGAATGAACAATTCCCTGTTGGCTGTTCTTCGCACAATTCTGTGAATTGAGTTGGGCAGGCCAAAAGACGGATCGACAGCGAGAACGGTGTTGGTCAAGAAGATGCTGGTCAAGACGGTGACGGACGCTCGAATCGAGAGACGCTCAGAGGATCCACCAGTTCACCCATTCGTTGACAACCCAACGTAATGGGGGACAGATTTCGCAAAGCATAAGCAGCGGAAGATAAAGTCGGGCAACCCACTTGGGTCCATCGGCATACATCGCCCCGAACCAGGTCCAGAAAAAAGGGCCGATCGAGATTCCCAAAAGCATCAGGTAGACAGCAAAGTAGAAAACCAGATCCCCGAGGAATCGCCACCACAAGCGTGGTTTTTTCAGCGGGGGCTTCGGGGAGGACAGGTCTATTGCTGACGAGCCGGTCCCAACTGGCGAGGCAACATCGGTGCGGATTTTTGTTGCGAACATGATGCGAGCACCGGTTGTGATCAAGAGAATGGGCCCACGGAGCAAAAAGAAGCCCAACTGTGACAGTTGGGCTTCCTGACGACCTCTGCCGTCGCGATCATGCGACCTCAATCCCCAGTTCCTCTCAGAACAAGGTTGTCGATTCATATTTCGGCATCAAAAAGAATCAACCTGATTGAGAGCGATTATTTCTTACCAGGAAGTTTTCCGTCCTTGATCAGGTCGCCAAATGTCTTTCCTTCGGTGCCACTTTTTTCGGCTTCGGCCTTTTTCAGGGCTTCGGTGAGTTTCTTTTCGTTGTCTGCAAACTTAACGTTCTTTTCGCCCAGAGCGGTACCGTAGACCTTGCCGTAATCATTGCGAACGGCCTTCTTTTCTTCCGGGTGACAGATTCCGCATTTCGCGGCTTCTGCTTCGGCCTTCAGCGCGGGGTATGCCGCATTGAATGCCTTCAGGTAGTCAGGACGAGCGTGTGCTTCGGGCCCTGCAACAAATGCCGAAACGACCGCACAAAACGCAATCCAAGTCAAACTCTTCCGCATGAACGTACTCCTCACCGTGTTTACAGAGATTCATGAATACAACGCAGTGGCATGCAACCCATGGGGCGCACCCCACCGCATCATCACCGCTGATGATTAGAGACAGCATTACCGGGCATGTCAACTCATGCTTGGAAGCCTTGCCAACCACCACAGAAAACAAAACTGTCCGATCAATCCTGCGGTTCCAGCACCTGCAATCGCAGCGACTGAACAAACGGTTTGATCCGAATCCGGTAATCGGTCATGTGGGGGGCAACCAGATGTGCCTTGAGATGTTCCAGGCTGGCCCACTTCTCGATGATCAAAACGAAATTTTCACCGATCTTCTGTTGTGCGGGCAGGTCGGTCACCGCATCTACCGCCGCTCCGTATTCAATACATCCCGATTCCTGCCGGACTGGAATGGTAACTTGGTAAAACTCGGCGAGAAAGTCCTCGCGGTGCCCCGGTGTGGTCTCGATGAGCGCCAGAACGTGAATCATGAAGTCGATTTCCTTTTTCGCCTTATCAGACACCATGGGGATTCAGGAGAGATAACCCAAGAGTTCAAATCTAAGGCGGGAAGCGGGCTCGTATTGGATTCAGAAAAAGCGAAAGACTGCGGAACTTCTTCACGACTGAACGTTGACATTTTTCAGTTCGATTTGACGATCTTCGGCAGCGTCGCTTCAATTGCCGTTTTCAATTCTGCATCCGTCGTGGCGGCATGCAGTTTTTGCAAATCTTTGGTCGCACTCTTGGCGAAAGGTCCGATCTCACCCAGTGCATAGACCGCACCAACGCGCACTTTCGCGGCCGGGTCTTGTGTCGCTTTCATCAGTCCCTGCACCGCTTCCTGAGATTCCGGTGCCAGTTCTGCGAGGGAATAGGTGGCAAGCCAACGCGTATTCTCTTTCTTGTCGGTCAAACTGGTCAACAAACACTGCAATGCCGGGTAAGCAAAGCCGTCGTGATGGATTAAGGCTTCGGCCGCACGAAGACGGACTTGCCCATCCTTATCATTCAAACTCTCTGACAGCGAGGTCAAAACCTGGTTCGATTGTGGTCCCATCTCGGAAAGCACGGCGGTACCAAACGATCGCAAGTTGGCATCCGGTGACTTTAAGGCATCCGTCACGACGTGAACCGATTGATTCGTCGTCAACTTCAATCTCGCCATCGCCAAGGCCGCATGCGTCCTGACAAATGTGTCTTCATGCTTCAGAAAACTTTGCAAGAGTGGTGCGGCCGCAGCTCCCTTGGCACCGAGTTGGCCGATCTGAGACAGCCCCCGTTTCAAGGAGTCGGGGCTCGTAGAATCCATCCCTTTCAGCACCGAGAGCAACTCACCTTCCGCTTGGGGACAGAGTGCCAACAGGCCAGAATCCGTCACTTTTTTCAAGGCAGTTTTCTTCAGCCCCTGGAGCGAAAAGTCAGGAACCGCTGGACTGGCGTCCTGCGCTAAGTCTCCCGCCGCAGTCAGTTTCGTCGCGGAGGAAGCGGCTTCGTCAGTGGAGGAGGACGTTTTCGAAGCACTTGCCGGGGAAACCGTTTTCAGATTTTCAGCGAGATCCTCTGCCGCCCAATCGGCGACCTCCTCTTCGAGTCCCTTGACCCGTGTCGAGACCTCCTTTTTGACCTGAACCACCTTTTCATTCAGCTGATCAACCCCTTCGCTCAAGAAGTCAAAGTCATTGGCAGCGGGTTTTGAAGTGGCTCCCTTCTCCGATACCGCTCCCTTGGCAGATCCTTTGCCAGAGGCCAGGGGAGTCTCAATTTTGGCGAGAAACGCATCCAGAGCGTCTTCTTTCTCTTCAACACCCTTCTTGACCGCTTCAATACTCTTATTGACCGCAGATTTGGCTTTTGTCGCCGCAGCCGGGGTGCTTGCAAACGTATCGATTCCTTCATCAACCGCATCGATCAGTTTCGTCGATTTGCCGGTTTTTGCACTGGCTTTGGCCGCGACATGTTTCGCCTGATCTGCAGCAGCCGTGTTCAGACTCCCTTTGGAATCAACTTTTGCCACCTTCGAGTTGTCTGGTTTGTCCTCGGCGAGATCGTTTGCGGCGAGATTGGCAGAATCGCGATCACTCGACTTCTTTTTCGAATCTGCGTTTTTCGAATCTGCTTTCTTCGCATCAACGAGCTTGTCACTCACGCCTGTTTTCGAGGTCCTCTTCGCCAGCCAAGCCCCAGTCTGGGCACAGCCGCATAATTCGCTCGCCATCGCGGCGACCAACATCAAGCTGAACGGACGATACCACTTGTTCATGTCACGACCTTCTCAACCGTGCAAGGTGATCAATAAGACGATTCGGTAGGCGCACCCAAATTGGTTAGGTACATCGAATCGAACACGTCTTCCTGTGGTATCGGTTGCGAGGTTCATGAGCATTAAGCGGATCATACCGCGATTCCCGCCATCGGCAGGAATCGCGAGATCGCGACAGGAATCAGGTGATAATCGCAGACTTGCCTCGAGCCAATTCCTCCATGAACCGCAGCGTTCGACTGGTGGTTCCTTCCACTTCGGGAATCAATCCGTCCAAGATCAATGAGTTAGCATATAACTGCTGACCACAATCGCGAATAAACTCGTCGTTATCCGAATTATTACTCAGTTCACACAGGCGTTGGATCAGTCCGGCGTGCGGATTGACTTCCATGATTCGCTTTGGTGCTTCATATTCCTTCATCGTGTGACTGAGCACCTTTTGCAACTGATTACTCATCGTTCCCTGAGGATTAATCAGGCAGCAGGGGCTGTCTGTTAACCGGGAGGATTCGCGAATGTCGCTCACTTTTCCGTCGAGAGCCCCGCGGAACAATTCCAAAATCCTGGTGAAATGATTCGGCTTTGCTTTGGTGCTTTCCTCTTCAACAGGGTTCGAGGATTCAGGAAAGGTGACTTCTGCGGAATCGATCGAAATCAAATCTTTTCCGTCATAACGATGTAACTGAGTCAGGGCAAATTCATCAATCGGATCATCGAGGAACAGCACTTCCAGATTCCGCTTGCGGAAAGCTTCCAGCAGGGGATGCCGGGACAACGCATCCAGGTCGGGACCGCTCAGGTAGTAAACCTGAGTCTGCCCCTCGGCGGCTCGCTGCAAATAGCCATCCAGCGACACGGTCGGAACGATCGGCTGATCTGTTGATTTTCCGCAGAGCAGCGCGGCTTGTGCTGCGGTTTGCGTCGAGTGAAACCGCATCAACTTGGCAATTCTTTCACGGTTTTCAAAGTCTTGCCCAATCCCCGTCCGCAGGATCGGACCGAATTGCTGATAAAACGTTTGGAATGACTCGGGCTGTTCGTCAGCCACGGTTGCCAAATGGTCCAGCACCTTTTTGACCAGAACTTTTTTCAGTTTTGGCAGCAGTTTGTGATCCTGCAAAGTTTCCCGCGAAACATTCAGGGGCAAGTCCGCTGAATCGACCACTCCATAGAGAAATCGCAAATACTCGGGAAGCAGGTCGCGGCAGTCATCCTGGACCAGAATGCGCTTCGCACACAGGTTGATTCCGTGTTCCACCTGACCGAACCCCATCAGTTCGAAGTTCGAGGGGGGACAATACAGAATCGAATGAAACTGAATCGGGGAATCGCTGGACAAATGCAGATGCCAAAGGGGGGACTCATCGGCGTGATGCGTCAGCCACTGATAAAATCCCGCATGCTGCTCTTCAGTGACCTGACTCTTCGGCTCGACCCAAATCGGCTTTTGCTCATTCAGCGTTTCCGCTTCCAATTTGATCGGATGGGGGACGAATGTCGAATACTTGCGCACAATAAACTTCAGACGCATCGGATCCGTAAACTCTTCCATCTCTTTCTTCAGATGAAGTCGAATCTGCGCCCCTCGCGGCACATCCCCTTCAACGGGCGAGATGGTGAAGCGACCGGAACCGTCTGATTCCCAGCGCCAACCCGTCTGTTCACGATAACTGCGGGTGACCACTTCCACACGGTCCGCAAGCATGAAGGCCGCATAAAACCCGACACCGAACTGGCCGATCAAAGACAATTCCGCAGACGGGGCCGCCTCGCTTTGCTCGGACTTGGCTGCGAGATTCCGCAAAAATTCTTTGGAACCGCTATGGGCAATTGTCCCCAGGTTTTGTACGAGTTCATCATGGGTCAAGCCTACGCCACTGTCGTGAATCACCAGCAAATTGGCCTCTTTGTCAGGAGCCAATGTGATTTCCAGCGGAACATCATCCCGGTACTCGGCGTCACTCAACTGAATATGCCGAAGCTTGTTTAACGAGTCCGAGGCGTTCGAGATCAATTCTCGTAAGGCAATTTCGCGATTCTGGTAGAGCGAGTGCGACAGAATATGCAGTAACTGCTTGATCTCGGTCTGAAACGTGAATTCCTGGGGCTGAGACACGATATTAAGACTCCCAATTCCAACAAGATAAAAAATAAACGCTCATATCACGGCCAAAATCACCGCGTGCTCGCTCAGTTGGCCCCAAGTGTGGAACGAGAAACCAACGCAGCGAAGACAAAAATCTCACACGAAAAACGTTGCGATCCTTTAACAACACCTACCGCGAGAATGATTCGCTCAGCCGAATCCATCGATCGAGACGCCAATCCGGGCAGCCAATTCATTCGCAACTGTGTTGAAAAGCAACTGGCGCGCCGTTCCGTTTTCGACGAGTTTCTGCGGGAAATCCGTCAAATCACGATCGCTCCTCACCGACACCACCTGCCATAACGGCAGTGTTGATCGGAAATAATTCGCTGAAACCAGAGCCACTTGAACCAGAGCCACTTTGTCGAAGTACACCTCAAGGGGTAGCCGGCCCCGTTCCCATCAAACCTTCGAGATGATCGTGGGAACGGGAATCACGGAATGTCCCACAGAATGTCCCTGGTGCAATGACGAAGGGCCTCAACTGGCCATCATTTTTTTCATGAACGCGAGCGATTGTTGAGCCAATTCATCTTCGCTCGCAAACATTCTTCGCCAGACTTTGGTCGCGGCGGCGAGTGCTGGCAGTGCCAACCCAAACGCCTCGACCGTCAGCCATCCGTCATATTTCAGCTCTTTCAGCAATTGAAACGTGGTCTTCCAATCGACATGACCTGCACCGGGTGTTGACCGATCGTTTTCGGAAATATGGACATGCACAACCTGATCCCAACAACTCCGCATCGCTGTCGCCAGATCTTTTTCCTCAATGTTGGCGTGAAACGTGTCGTACATCATTTTCAGGTTCGGATGATTGGCCTCGCGGCAGAAACGCGCATCATCCGCAGCGTTGGTGAGAAAATAGCATTCAAACCGGTTCAAGTACTCACAAACCAAAGTCACATTGCTTTTTTGAGCGTGATCGGCCGCTTTGGTCAGAATCTCGAGCGCCCGTTGCCACTCGTCGCTCGTGGGACCGGTTCCGCTAAACGTTCCCAAGGCGGAATGGATTGGCCCGACAAGGTGCGTTGCCCCCGCAGCGGCAACCACATCGATCGCTTTTTTCAATCGATCAAGCGCCGCAGCACGGATCGCGGGATCGGCCGAGATCGGATTGTCGGCATCAGAACAGACCGTCACCGCAGTTCGTTCCAGGCCAATCTCGTCCAGCTTTTTTCCTAAACGGGAAAACTTGACCAGATCCAAATCAAAAACAGGAAGCTCCACTCCATCGAAACCCCATTTTTTCAAGTTCTCCAGAATTGGATAGTGCTCTTCGGTGACATCGGAGGTCCAGAGCAACATGTTCATGCCGTATTTCATCGTGGTTCTTTCTGGCGTGAGAGAATTCAGACAAGGGATTCATTTCGTCACAATTGCGAGGTTTGTCAGTGTTGAAGGAGCAGGACGCGAACGCAGGTTGAACCTCATTTCGCCATGCTCTGCATCATCACTGCCGGAATTGCACTCAGTCTGACTCGCAATCGGACTCGATTCAAGCGAAACAAATAGGATTGATCCCGGGATGGATTACGACAACAAGCACATCCAATCCCCTCACCGCAACGGCTTACCAAGTCATTCGATCGGGGATTTCGCTGACGCTTTCTGATTTTTCCTGGATGAGATTTCCAGTAGCTTATCGCGTAAAAACTCGTTGGCATCCGCATATTGGGGCGATACCGAAGTCCCTGGGATCAGCAGATGGCATTCATGACCAACCCGGTCAGACTGTTCCTTGAGCTTCACTCCATACACCGGATGATGAATACCGTGGCTCGCATCCCGTGACGGAAGGTCCATTTCCGCACTGCAGGTCATGAAGAGTGGCGGATCTTTGGCATCGACATGATTGATCGGTGAAAACTCAACGTAGAGCTTCCGATGCTTGTCGTAGTTTTTCAAAGCCAATTCGATCGTCTTTTCGCCCACCGCCCGAGAGATCATGGGATGATTCAACACCTGGGGGCCGAGCCAATCTTCAATCACTTTGGGGTCGATCGAGGTTTGGCCGACCGAAACCGCCGCAGCACAGACTCGCGTCGACTCCCGCAGCACGGGATCCGTTGCACTGAGGTCCGCAAGGTCATCATGGAGCAGAATCCACATCGAAGTACAGGCCCCCGCACTCGGTCCCGTCAAGGCGATATGACGGGTGTCGATCTTCCAGGCTTCCGCTTTTGTGCGGAGAAACTGGATGGCACGAGCCGCATCATGCACCGGGGCGGGAAGTGGGTGATCCGGTGTTAAACGGTAATTGATGGCGGCGAAGGAAATCCCTTGATCCAGAAATGGCTGAATCGCAGGCCCCTTCTGACCTTTGTCCCCTGTCCACCAGGCACCACCATGAATATAGACCAACAGCGGTCGGGGACCGTCCCCCTCGGCCTGCCAGAAATCCAACACATTGCGGAGATGTGGCCCGTATGCGACCTCGGCAACACTCGCTTTCGGCTGCCCGTTCAAGGGGACCGAGTCGGCTGCAAACCCCGAATTGACGATCAGAAATCCAGATAGCAAAAGAACAAGACAGAGCAACATCGTGAACTCCCATCGAGGATCAATCTGTTCTCTGCTTAAACGGTTTGAAACCGGTAAGCAGAAGATCAAACACCTTACGGTGAACCCGGTCATCCTATCAGAACAATCCCCAAATCGAATGGTCCCAGTGCAAATCCGATTTTCAATCAGGGTGGATTCCCTTGCACATCGATCGATTCTCTGCGCTGATAACAAACAGATGGGGAAGGGGGGGGGCATCCCGTCCCCATTTTGAGTGCTGAACAATCGAATCACAATGAAAGAGATACTTGATGAATGTGTTTTTGTTTGATATCGATGGAACGCTCATCGACGCGGGAGGTGCTGGACAGGCGGCGATGGAAGCCTCGTTGGCCGAGGAATTCGGTGCCAGCCAACCGGTGACCGGAATTTCGACCGCAGGCAGAACCGATCGCGCGATCGCAATGGATTTGTTTCAGTTTCATGGGATCGAGTTCAGCGAAGAACGCTGGTCTCGATATCTGAACTCGTACTTTCGCCTGCTTCCTGCTTCGCTGCAAACCCGCAGCGGCGTGGTTTTGCCGGGCGTAACCGGGCTCCTTGATCGATTAAGTGGTCATGAAAACGTCAAGCTGGGACTGCTCACCGGAAACTTTGCGGAAGGGGCCAAATTAAAATTATCCCATTATCAATTGGATCATCACTTTCGGTTTGGAGGATTTGGTGACGAATATCTGGACCGGGATGATGTTGCCCGAGATGCACTGCGGACCGTGAATCAGCGACACCCGCATGTCTTGCCGGATCGGATTTGGGTCATTGGTGATACCCCCTCGGACATCCGCTGTGGCAGGGCAATCGGAGCCAAGGTCCTAGCGGTCGCGACGGGAATGTTTACCAGGCATGAACTCGAACCACATCGCCCAGATCTGCTCTTGAATGATCTCGATGAGGCGGATGTCTGGCTGAAGAGTCTCGGCTTATCCTGAGAAAACCGATCCGGAAAAGTCCGATTCAGGGCCGACTTGTTCCACGGGCCGCTGTCAGTTCTTGGAAATCCCTGGATACTCACGGATGGATGCTCACCCCTGGATCGCCGTCAGGCAGAACGGCTCAGCCGGTTCTGCCTGGCGGCGATCCAAACGGTGACTGTCGGCAATTATCCCGCCAGCAGTTGTTGTTCAAGCGTTTGTAAAATCTCGCCGATCGACCAGGTTTGCGAGGCGACCTTAATGGTTTCGTTCTGTTCCAGCCACTGTTTGACTTTTCGTTCTGCCGACATCACGGTGCTGTGATTCCGTCCGCCAAAATGCTGGCCGATCTCGGTATAGGCCGAAGGAGTGTGCTTGCGAGCGAGAAACATCGCCAGCATGCGAGGCTGGCTGATGGTACGCACACGACTTTCAGACTGCAAATCTTTCGGACGGACCCCGAACAGACTGCAAATGACCCGCTCGATATCCGCCAGCCGGACTAAACGCAGGCAGTCTCGCTCCAGATCAGCCAGTACTTCTCGTGCGGAGGTCAATGTGATTCGTTTACGAGTCATCACATGGAACGCATGCAAACAGTTGAGCGCCCCTTCGAGTTCCCGAACGCTCCCCTGAAAACGTTGTGCGACATAATTCAGTGCTTCCGGGGCAAACTCGCCCGAAAGCCGGGCCGCTTTCAATTCCAGAATCTTCAATCGTGTCGGTAAATCAGGCGTTTCCAACCGACAGACCAAGCCGGACTGAAATCGCGAAACCAGTTCGTCACTCAGTTTGGTCAATAGCCGGGGATGTCGTGTGCCGCTCAGCACGATCGGGCGACCATGATCCACCAGATCACTGAACGTGTGCAGGAACTCTTCCTGAAAGACTCGCTTCGATTCGAAGAATTCCACGTTATCCACGATCAGCACGTCGACACCACGAAAACGCTGCCGAAAACTGGGTAACGAGTGATCCCGCAGTGCTTGAGTAAAATAGTTGGCGAATGCCTCGGCAGTGATCAACAGGATATTGGCTGCTGGCTGGGACCGTTTCAGTTGCCGACAAATCCCTTCGAGTAAATGTGTCTTGCCCGACCCGACCGGTCCACAGACATAGAGTGGATTGAACGGAACATGCTGCCCGTTAGCCAATTGACGAGCGGCAGTCAGGGCCAGCTCTGTTTGCGGACCAGAAATGAAATCGCTCAATTCCGCCAATCGCCGACCGCGAGTCGGAGGAACGTGCGACGTGGAGCCGACACCGACATTTTTTACCGAATTCAACGGATTGACCGTGGGCCGCCGCGTCCCAAGGTTAACCGCCCCGGGGTGAACCGCCCCAGAGTGAGCCGTTGTGGCGATTGATTCGGACGGTGTTGTCACGTCCGTTATCGACAGGGCGACATCCAGACTCGGAGGTCCCACCACTGACAATCCCGTCTCGATCAACCCGATATCGACGATGAACAACGCTTGAGCGGAGTGTCCGAGCACCACCTGTGCTGCTCCGTTCAATTCCTCACGGAACTGACGCTGCATCCAAGTCAGCAAGAACGGACTTCCCACCCCAACCGTTAAACGGTCATCAGTGATCTTCAGCCGAACCTTGCCATCAAACCACAGGCCAAAGCGTTTATCGCCCAGACGCTGCTTCAACTCGATTAAAACCGCTTCCATCAAGGCGATGTCTGCAGATTGTTTGGTCGCAGAGGTCACCTCTGCGCGGACGGTCGGCGTCATGCCGGGTTGCATCTTGCACCCCCTTAACAAGCCAGACCGCTGCCAGTCTTATGTCGGCGCGCAAAACGAGCGCCTCAAGATCCTTCTGACAGTGCGAAACAACGCGCCAACCCCGTCGACGCATCGACGAAGGTTGGAGATTGAGAGCGGTAGAGCTAACCAGAAATGACAGACCTCAGACTGGCGTTAACCCGTCTTCAGTCTCGTCGTGAAAATCACCAATGTGAGCACGATCGTATCTCGTAGGACGGGGGAGTCAAACCACAATCAGCCAGATTTTTCATAGGAAATTCATCAAGTGTGGATCGCCGCGCCAAAGTCCCTGAATCCTACCGACTTGCCGCAATTTCGGTTTGTTTACAAACTTCCCGTGGCCCAGCTCTGGACTGTTCAAACTCTGTGGATTACTCCCGTGCCACTGGCCCGGAACTTCGAATCATCACACGTCGACGAGCAAGTTCCGCAAAACCAAAATCGCTGTAAAGTGCATTTGCATAAGTGTTTCCGCAATCAACGGCCAGGAAGATCACCGATCGACCTGCGATTGCCGCAGCACGAACCGCATCGATCAGAATTTTACGACCGAGTCCCCGCCCACGAAATTCGGGCACAATCCCGAAGTAGGTCAGCTCCATCGCATCCTGATCGGGGTGTTCGTTCATTAATAAGGTTCCGACCCCCTGTTCACCCTGCCGATACAGCTTCCAATCGGAGGGATTAAATTGACCTGACAGTCGATGGCTGGCGAGTGCCTCGTTCCCATTCCGAAAATCTTTCAGGAAGGGGCAATCCAGGCTCGCCTGGTAGGTTCGCTCAATGACTGCAGCAAACTGGTCCTGATTGGCTTCGCAAAAAACGTCGTGCTCAATCCCATCGTCCGTCGACCATAAGCCTCGATCCGCTGCCGTGACGGGCCGGGCGAGGAAAAAAATATCGGCCGCGTGCGAGAAACCGTGGTGTTTCAGTAACTCGGCTTCATTCACATCCTCGGGATTCAGCAAACATTGCGCAAATTTTGATCCTGATCGGTCAATTTCTACGCAAAGCCGAGTCATCAATTCCCGTTCCACATCGGCTGGGAGACTCGCCTGACACGAAATCACCGGGGGCCAGACCAGGGCTATTCCATCCGCTTGCAGCATCAGCAGGGCGACCCCGACCGGATGGTCGTTTTCCTCTGCTAGCAAGAGTCCCTCAAAATTGAGCCCGCCACGCTCAGCGGATCTCAGCGCATCCTCCAACCGAGTCGGCTGTTCCTCAGCAGGAAACCGAGAAAATAGCAAACGTAAAGCGACCGCACGCCGCTCAGGGGGCACAAGTTGGATGTTCAGTGTCATCGCCCGATTCTATGCTCCCTCTCCCCAAGAAGAAATCAAACAGGCCGCTGAGGCTGATTTTCCCGCCTTCCTTTCGGATCTTAAGCAGTGATGCCTGCTTATGCGGCACGTGTTATTGAATCAAAAGGCCACGGGGAAGCCCTGGTGGTCAGCGAGCGGCTCGAAGCGATCGAATTGCAGTGGTATACTCGTCACGAAGGCATCAAATTAAAAACCGGCGTAGGATTTGCAAACCATGAATCTGCAAGACGGTGGCATTTGGTCGGCAAACGCTCTTTTGCGGACCTCAGGTCACGTTCTGATTTGTCCTCTGACTCGTCAACATTGAAGGCATTCTCTGATGGTCCCTCCGCAAGCACCCCAACTCAGTTTCAATGAAAAGCTCGATGCGCTGGCTCGCAACTATTGGTGGTGCTGGCAGCCTGAGGTCGTATCGATTTTCCGTGATCTGGATTCGGTACGCTGGCGAGAATTGGATCATAACCCGATTCTTCTGCTGGATGGATTCACGCACGAACAGCTTGAGCTGCGTGGGCGGGAAGCGGTGCTGCATTCCCGTGTGAACTACGCTTATCGTCGCTGGCTGGAATACATGTCGTCCCAGCATACCTGGGGTGATACCCATGCCGGACTGCTGGGCCACAATCCGGTTGCCTACTTTTCCGCCGAATTCGGCATCCATGAATCCCTGCCCAACTATTCTGGCGGTTTAGGGGTACTTGCGGGTGATCACCTGAAAAGTGCTTCGGATCTGGGAGTTCCGCTCGTTGCGGTCGGGCTCTTCTACCAAGAAGGATATTTCTCGCAGCAGATTGATGAAACCGGCTGGCAACGGGAAATCTACCCTTTCGTCCAGAATAAGCGGCTGGCGATTAAACCCGCGACCGGCCCCGATGGCGTGCAGGTGATCGTCCATGTTGAGACACGAAAAGGACCGATCTACGCCCAAGTCTGGCAAGTCGATGTCGGACGGATCAAACTCTTCTTGCTCGATTGCAATGTCGAACAAAACACACCAGAAGATCGAAAGTTGACCGCACGACTTTACGGTGGGGATCAGCGGATTCGGATTCGTCAGGAACTCGTGCTGGGGATCGGCGGGACTCGTGCGCTCACAGCGCTCGGTTACAATCCCTGTGCCATCCACATGAATGAAGGGCACTCGGCTTTCGCTCCTCTCGAATTCATCCGCATGCGTATGGAAAACGATGGCCAAACCTTCGAAGATGCCCTGCTGAAAACCGTTTGGCATTGTTGCTTCACCACACACACGCCGGTCCCCGCAGGTCATGACCGATTTGAGTGGGATCTCTTTGAAGAACATCTTGGCCCCATTGCAGATCAACTTGGATTGGGAGCGGGAGGTCTGATTGGCTTAGGGCGTGTCGATCCGAATAATACTCACGAATCCTTTTGTATGACGGTGCTCGCCTTCAAATGCAGTCGTCGAGCCAACGCCGTTTCCAACTTGCATGGTGTCGTCAGCCGCCGCATGTGGACTGGTCTGTGGCCTGAGCGAACGGAAGACGAAATCCCCATCGGCCACATTACGAACGGAGTCCACGTTTCCAGTTGGCTCGCACCGCAAATGCGGACACTGTATGACCGCGTGCTCCCGCTCGATTGGCATGTCCGTTCCGGTGAACCCGAAGTCTGGGCTGGTTTTGAAGATGTCACGCCGGGCGAATTATGGGAAACGCACCAGTCACTCAAGAATCGGATGATTCTTTTTGCCCGCAGCCGGATGCTGCGGCGAGCCGAGCGACTGGAACTGCCGGATCATGAGAAAACCGACATCGCCAAGTTGCTCGACCCCGAAGCACTCACCATCGGTTTTGCTCGACGCTTTGCCCCCTATAAACGGGCTGACCTGGTGCTCCGCGACATTGAGATGCTTGGCAAGATCATCTGTGACTCCAAACATCCGGTGCAGTTTATCTTCGCAGGGAAGTCGCACCCGGCAGACAATTACGGCAAAGAAATTTTGCAGCGCATTTTCCGCCTGACCCAGGAACCCGCCTTCAAAGGGAAAATTGTCCTGCTCGAAGACTACGACATTAATCTTGCCCGCCATCTGGTGCAGGGGGTCGATGTCTGGCTGAATAATCCCCGTCGGCCTCTCGAAGCGTCGGGGACCAGCGGTCAAAAGGTCGTCTTGAATGGGGGCCTCAATTGCTCAATCCTCGATGGCTGGTGGGCGGAAGCCTACGACGGGCAGAATGGATTTACGATCGGAAATGGTCATTCGCATGCCAATCAGGACATCCAGGACGATCGCGACGCCAAAGCGCTAACCAGCGTACTGCTCGAGGAAGTGATCCCGCTCTTTTTTGATCGCAACGAAGACGATGGATTGCCCGAAGAATGGATTGCCCGCATGAAACGCTCGGTCCGGACCCTCGGCTGGCGGTTCAATGCCGACCGGATGGTGATGGACTATGTCAACCATGCCTACATCCCGGCGGCAGGTGGCGTTTCTTGCAGCATGGCCAGAATGTCCTGAGAATTGCAGTCGGTCGGTCAAACCTCGATATTGCCTTCGCCATCTCAAGAGGGACCCAACAAAACAAAGAGTCCCTCTTGAGAATTTGACCCTTCGACATCCAGACAGGCTGTTTGATTTGATGACCAACTCCGTGACCGAATTCACGCGGCTGACGCAACTTCTGGCCATCGGTCAACTGGCCCTGATTGGGGCTACCTGGAACCTCTGGACTCCACAGACCGATTTCCCTCAGGTCCCGCTCCTGTTTATGGACCTCGATGACCAGCCCCGAATCCTTGACTGGGGGATGCTTTCACTGTTGCTGGCATCACTGATCACGATGCTGCTGATCCGCCACCCGCGTATCAGCCGCATCGCCTCGATGATTTGCGGTCTCTCGACACTCGGGCTGGTCGCAATCGACCAGCATCGTCTGCAACCTTGGGCTTGGCAACTTGTCCTCGTTGCCTTCGTGCTGGGCCTGGCCGATGGCCAAGTTGCCACACTCGCCTGGCGCTGGCTGATCATCAGTATTTACGCCTGGTCCGCCTGGTCAAAAATCGATATCGGCTTCTTCCACGGTCACGGCCGATTTCTGATTGACGGTTTTTTGCAGGCGGTCCCAGTCGCCAAACGGACCGAATTCTGGACCGAGTCCTTCCGGACTGGCATCACCGCCGCGATTCCCCTCTTCGAGCTCCTGGTAGCAGTCGGACTCGCCTGGCCGCGAACACGCAAACTCTCGGTGCTCGGAGCCGCATGCATGCACCTGTTTCTCTTACTGGCTTTGGGGCCGTGGGGGCATGGCCATCAACCCGGTGTTTTGATCTGGAACCTCTTTTTCCTGGTGCAGAACTGGGTTTTATTTCGCCCCCCGTCGCAAACCTCGTCCCAAACCCCCACCGAGACGATCTCGGTCGCTCAAATTCCACAACTCACGCGACCAAACCGACTCGCCTTCCTCATCGTCAGTGCCGCCATCATCTGGCCAGCGTTCGAGTCGGCGGGATATTGCGATCATTGGCCTGCATGGGCGGTTTATGCCGCCAGGCCAGAGCGAGTCAGCCTCTCAATCCATGCGACCGAGCTTGCCAAATTACCCCCCTCATTGAATCCGTATCTCGTGCGGGAACCACGACCAGATGATTGGCAGCCGTTTCGGCTGGACCGCTGGTCGCTAGCCACCGTTCAGGCCCCCCTCTATCCCCAGGATCGGTTTCAGGTCGGTGTCGCCCTCGGACTGGCTCGTCGTTTTGATCTGAATCAGATCCAACTCATCATTGAAGGGCCCGCCAATCGCTGGACCGGTCAGCGAACCATCCATCGGTACAGCGGTCTCGAATCGATCAACCGTCTGGCCGGTACCTTTCGCTGCCGAGCCCAACCCCGGCAGACATCCTCGTTTTAAAAGTCGCTCACTCTAAAATATTCCCTCACCCCTCGTGAACGAGATTGCCATGAATCATCATCCAACATCGAACAGGCTCGTCATCAAGACGCTCGTCATCACACTTTGCCTTTCAGCGGGGATGACCCCTCCACGAATTGCGCTGGCGGCAGAACGCCCCAAAGTGGTCGTGACCGCAGCAGCCGAAAAAATCCATGCTGCGGGCTTCGTCTTTGACGGGCACAACGATCTTCCCTGGGCGCTGCGAACGGATTTCGCGTCCTCGTTTGACCAGGCCAATATTTCCGGTCACGTCCCGAAGCTGCACACCGACATCCCGCGTCTGCGACAGGGAAATGTCGGTGCCCAGTTCTGGTCGGTGTATGTCCCCGCCTCAACCATCAACGACGGAAAAGCGCTGGCGACAACGATCGAACAAATCGAATTGGTGAAGGGGATGGTCAAGCGATACCCCGAAACCTTCGAGCTGGCACGAACCGTCAGCGATATCGAGCGGATTCAAAAACAAGGGAAAATTGCTTCGCTGATGGGGGTCGAAGGGGGGCACAGCATTGAAGATTCGATCGAGAACCTGAGGCGGCTGCATCGACTGGGAGCGGGATATATGACGCTGACCCATTCGGACACCCTCGCCTGGGCCGATTCCGCCACGGACGAGGCAAGACATCACGGTTTAACCGAATTTGGTGCAGAAATCGTCCAGGAAATGAACCGGTTGGGGATGCTGGTCGATCTGTCTCATGTTTCCGACGAGACGATGCGGGATACTTTGAACGTCACGACCGCCCCGGTCATTTTTTCACACTCATCCGCCCGACAAATCGCCGATCATCCGCGGAATGTTCCGGACGACATTCTAAAGCAGGTCAAGCAGAATGGCGGGGTGGTGATGGTCAACTTTTACTCTGGCTTTGTGCATCCCGAGTCGGCTCGCAAGCGAGCAAACATGTTTCAGGTGAACCGCGAGTTACGAGCGAAGTTTCCGCTCGAAGCCGACTACAAAGCAGCAAGGAAACGCTGGGACACCGAACATCCGATTGAGCCGGGAAGTGTGCATGATGTCGTGGATCACATCGATCACATCGCCAAAATCGCTGGGATCGATCATGTCGGTATTGGTTCTGATTACGACGGAATTACGCTGGTCCCAACACAACTGGACGATGTTTCTACCTACCCCGTCATCACCCAAGAGCTCCTCAATCGGGGATACACCGCCGAACAGATTCATCGGTTCATGAGTGGTAACATCCTGCGAGTCATGCGGGAAGCGGAAGCGGTGGCCTCGAAAATTCAATCCGGTCGGTAACGTGCCTCGGCAATGCCACCCCACCTCGTTGTTAACCGAGTTAATCGCGTTAACCGAGAGTTAACTGAGAATCCCTTGTACCACCTGGCCGCTGACATCCGTCAAACGATAGTCACGTCCCTGAAATCGATAGGTCAGTCGCGTGTGATCCAGGCCCAGCAGGTGCAGAATCGTTGCCTGCACGTCGTGAATATGGACGGGGTGCTCGGCCACATGAAAGCCCAATTCGTCGGTCGCTCCGAAAGTGATTCCCGGCTTCAGCCCGCCACCCGCCATGAACATCGTATTGGAATACGGGTGATGGTCGCGACCAAGATGCAGTCCCCCTGCGGTTCGGCCTTCGCGGAAGGGAGTCCTGCCGAATTCTCCCATCCAGACCACCAGCGTCTCGTCCAGTAAGCCCCGCTGCTTCAAGTCACGAATCAACGCCGCCACGGGACGATCCATCAACTGACACCGCTTGACCAGATTATCCCGCAAGTCTTCCCCCGCATTCGTACCGTGAAAGTCCCAACCCCAATCGGACAACTGCACAAAACGAACCCCCTTTTCGACCAGACGCCGGGCCAGCAGACAGTTGTTGGCGAAACTGGCGGCTCCCGGTTGGGCACCGTAATCCGCGAGTAACTCGGCCGTTTCCTGCGAAAGATCCATCAGCTCAGGAACCACCACCTGCATTCGAAATGCCATTTCGTACTGCGCAATCCGTGTCGCCGTTTCCGCGTTCCGCAATTCTTCGGCCTGCAACCGATTCAGATCGTTGAGCGCATCCAGACTCTGCCGACGAACAGTCCGGTTCATCCCGTCCGGGTCCGAGAGCGAGAGGACCGGATCCCCTCCGGTTCGGCATTGGACCCCTTGGTAGACCGACGGCAGAAAACCGCTCCCCCAGCCTGCCTTGCCGGAACTGGGCAGTGATCCCCCCGACGTGAAGACCATAAACCCCGGCAGGTCGTGACTGTCGGAACCGAGTCCATAAGTGACCCAGGAACCGAGCGAGGGACGCCCCGCCGTCCGGGGAATCCCGGTCAACATCAACAGCTCTGCCGGACCATGATTAAACTGTTCTGTATGCAGCGATTTGATGAACGTCAGGTCGTCAGCCATCGCCGCCAGCCGTGGCAGGGCAGCCGAAACCCAAGACCCCGACTCGCCGTACTGCTGAAATGGTTGCGGTGTCCCCAAAAGCTTCGGTGTGCCACTTGTAAAGGCAAACGGCTTTCCCTCGGTCAACGATGCGGGACAATCCTCGCCGTTTCGCCGCAGAAGTTCTGGCTTATAGTCGAACAAATCCAGCTGCGACGGTCCCCCCGACATGCTGAGAAAAATGACGTTCTTCACCTTGGCGGGGAACAGCGATGGATGGGGCGCAAACGGCTCATCGGCCGCTGGTGCCGCCAAGAGGGAACCGCCACGCATCAGCGAACCCAACGCCAGCCCACCTAGCCCCAGCGAGCCACTCCCCAGAAAATGACGGCGAGTGATTCGAGCGAGCTCGTCAACAGCATTGAGGGGTCTCATCGTCGGGTAACTCCAACAGTTCCAAGGTTGCGCTGATCAGGACGAAATTCAGGGGTCAAGCATCATAGGAATCGGTATGTGATCAGCTTTCGGTCAGCTTTCACCGTCAGTTTTTACAGTCAGTTTCAGGTGAGCTTGAGGATTTGCACCAAGCTCCCGCCGGTTTTGGCCAAGTATCCGCGTCAGACTCAGCGTTTGGCCAGAAACTCGTCGAGATTTAACAGGATGTTTCCGACCACGGTCCAGGTGGCCGCCTCGATGCGGTCCATTCCGTCTGGCAGGGGGCCGATCGGCTTGGTGGCCAGCGTCAGGGCTTTTTCCGGATCCTGCGCGAATTCCTGGCGAAGGGTTTCGTAGAGGGCCACGATCCGCTCGGATTCCTGTATTGTGGGTGGTCGCGTCAATGCCAGCCGGAATCCGTACGCAGCCCGTGTCGCGACCGTGTCACCCCCTTCCAACAGAATCCGCCGTGCCAGCCCCTGTGCCGCCTCGACATAGACCTGATCATTCAGGGTCACCAGTGCCTGCAGGGGGGTGTTGGTCCGTGTTCGCCGCACGCTGCAGACGCTGCGTTCCGGAGCATCAAAACTGATCATCGAAGGATACGGAAGATTCCGTCGCCAGCGGGTGTAAAGGGCTCGTCGATGACGGTCTTCACCCCGACTCGTTTCCCAATCGGTACTCGGCCCAAAAGCGGCCGCCAACCCGTTCACCGGTTGTGGAGGATGAACGGGGGGGCCATACATTTTCAGACTGAGTAACCCGGCGACATACAAGGCCTGATCGCGGACCGTCTCGGCAGGGAGGCGGACTCGTGGCCCGCGTCCCAAGAGTCGGTTATCAGGATCCCGTCCCTTCAACTCGTCGCTGACCGCTGACGATTGCCGGTAGGCGGCGGAGGTGACAAGTTGTCGTAACAGCTGTTTGGTGTCCCAGCCGCTCCGCAGATGTTCGGTGGCGAGCCAGTCCAAAAGTTCCGGGTGCGAAGGGGCGTCCCCTTGATTGCCGAATTCTTCACTCGATTCCACCAGTCCAATCCCGAACAATTCCTGCCACAATCGGTTCACTGCGACCCGCGCGGTAAGTGGGTTTTCGGGATCGACAATCCAACGGGCAAATGCCAGGCGATCCAGCCGAGCGTCCGATGGCAAAATCTGGGGTGACACAGGATGCAGTGCCGCAGGAACAGCCGGAACCACGGCGGCTCCCTGGTTTTGAAATTCGCCCCGAATGGCGATATGCGTGGGC
>Ga0114978_10001406_pt1 | contig 20249 bp, 13 predicted proteins | sample S_140212_EF_Meta_FD_87027 | JGI IMG/M metagenome (GOLD analysis project Ga0114978, IMG submission 87027) | Freshwater microbial communities from Lake Simoncouche, Canada to study carbon cycling - S_140212_EF_MetaG | ecosystem: Environmental > Aquatic > Freshwater > Lake | place: Lake...
ATCCCCAAACGCTCCCCCGCGCCTCGATACAGGGGGAGGCGGTGCTGGTCCCGCGCGATACCAAAAACTATGAAGCGTTTGCCGATCGCTATCTGCATAAATTTCCCGATGCGGCAATGACTTTTTCCCTGGGAGATTTTGAGCTTTATCAAATCGATGCCCGATCCGCCCGATTTGTGGCTGGGTTTGGCCAAATCTTCAACTTTGGCCAACTCGATTTCCAGAAAGCAGCCCAGACGCATATCGATCCGCGTGAGGATGCCTCGATGACATCGTGAGCGGGTGCATCGCGATCGCCAGGAGGGCTCGCTGCCGACATTCCCAGCAACGAAATTCCTCTGTCCAGATTGATCCGAATTGACTACAAGCACGATCGCGTCAAACAGCTCCATGGACGGGCGGGTCATGTTTCAGAAATGCGTGTGGCTTGTAGTCTGTATCGGGGTGACAACGGCAGGCTGCCGCTCGTTCACTGCGGCGGGCCGCGCCACAGTTTTTAATGCTCCTTCCTCGATTCGGGATGCCGCGGAAGCGGCGGGTTCCACAGTGGGAATCTGGCAGGCACCGGGTCCCGATTCGCGAGTGAAACCGGTATCAGCCACAGCAGACGAGATTGGTGAAGTTTTCCCTTCGGCCACCAGCGACGCGCGGACGATTTGGGGACGTCCTGATTTAGGAAGTATCTACGGTCAATCGGCACAAACTCATCATCTGCAGCGAAATCCGATCATCGTCATTCCTGGGATTCTCGGATCCAAGCTGGTCGACGAAACCGAACGTCGTGTGGTGTGGGGAGAATTTGGGGGAAATGGAATTGATCCCTCGACGGCGGACGGCGCAAGACTACTGGCCCTACCGATCGAGTTGGGCAAGCCATTGGAAGAACTGACCGACGACATCAAAGTGACCGGTCCGCTCGACACCTTGAACATCCGGGTGTTTGGCATGTTGTTTCAGATGGCGGCTTACCGCGATATCGTGACGGCGCTGGGATTTGGTGGCTATCGTGACTCGGCCACCAGCCTGAAAAGTGCTGATGCGGCCTCACCTCCCGTGAATTGTTTTCAGTTTGCCTATGACTGGCGCCGGGACAATGTGGAAACCGCCGCACTGCTACACGAGTTCATTCTGGAAAAGAAGGCGTATGTCGAAGCCGAACGTCGGAAGCTGTATGGCGAGGACGCCCTTCCCGTCCGTTTTGATATTATTGCTCATTCGATGGGAGGGGTTATGGCTCGCTACTATCTGCAGTACGGCAATGTCCCGATTCCGGAAGACGAAACCCCACCGGCAGTAACTTGGGCCGGTGCAGAATATGTGGACCGGTTGGTGATGGTGGCTCCTCCTAACGCCGGGTCACTGCAGGCGGTGGAATACCTGACGCAAGGGGTGCAGTTTTCCCGCTTCTTCTCTAAGTATGAACCTTCGCTACTGGGGACGATGCCCTCGGTTTATCAACTGCTGCCACGGACGCGGCATCGACCGGTGGTCTCGGGACCAAAACGGGTCGCCGTCGATCTGTATGATCCTGAGATGTGGGTGCAGGCTCGTTGGGGTTTCTTTAACCCTTCGCAAACGGAAGTGCTCAAGCAACTTCTCCCCAATGAACCCGACCCTGCACGTCGACAGCAGATTGCGTTTGAACACCTGGCGAAATGTTTGCGTAAGGCCGAACGATTCCATGCGGCGATCGACGTGAAGGTCGACCCTCCCGAGGGGACGACGATCCATCTGATTGCTAGCGACGCCCATCCGACTCTGTATCAGTTTTTGATTGATAGTCGTGGAACATTAACGCCGACGGCACGTGTTGCGGGTGATGGTCTGGTGACACGTCACAGCGCGCTCATGGACGAGCGTCTCTCGGATCGCAGCAACTGGGCACCGCGGCTGCAAAGCCCGATCAAATGGGACAGTGTCACGTTTCTGTTCACGGATCATCTGGGGCTGACCAAGGATCCCGCCTTCACCGACAACGTGTTGTTTTTGCTGCTCGAATCTCCACGCTGAAGAGGGTGGTGAAAATTCGTGGTCGCCAAACGCTGGCTTGCAGAATCGCGGGGTTCGAATGCGGTAAAAATCTAACCGAACAGCTTGGTAATGAGATGGCCCCCATCGACGATCTTGAGTGGCCTTCCAATCGGACTCATGTTTTCCTTCACCGGGTTGACTTCCAATGAGGTGCAAATTGAGCTGAACAGATCGGGGATGGCGACGGGATCTTTCAAGACACCCATCCCGTTGGCGGCGGATTCTCCGATCACTTGTCCCCCCTTGATGCCACCCCCCGCCAGCAGGGCGTTGAAATTTCTCGGCCAGTGATCTCGCCCTGTACGGGGATTGACTTTGGGAGTTCGTCCGAATTCCCCCGTCCATAAAACCAGGGTCGAATCCAACAGGCCTCGTTCCTTCAGGTCCGCGATGAGTGCCGCCAGTGCGGGATCGCATTTGCTCGCCAATCCTTTGACGCCATCAAAAACATCCTGGTGGCTGTCCCAACCGTTCAGTCGGACTTCGACGAAGGTGACCCCCGCTTCGACGAGTCGGCGGGCGAGCAAGCATCCTTTTCCAAATTCTGAATCACCGTAGCGCTGCTTGGTTTCTGCCGATTCACCACTCAGATCAAAGGTTTTGGTGAGCGGTGAAAGAACCAGTTTGGCCGATTTATCGTAGATTTGCCGATGATTCGTCACCACGACCTCGCCCCCCCGAGCGGCGAATTCTCCTTCGAGTTTGTCGAGTAATCCCATGCGACGCGTAAAACGTTTATCGCCAACAATGGGCGAAACGTTATCGGGGACTTTACCGAGATTCCGACCCGCCACTTGAAACGGTTCATAGTCGACACCGAGGAATCCTGCACCAATGCTACCGAGACCACGGTCACCGATGGTGACCACTGCAGGAAGTTCCGAATGGAGTGGTGCCAGTTCTTTGGCGATACAGGCCCCCAGCGAGGGATGCTTCACAGACCCCGAGGGGACATAGCCCGTGTGCATCTGATAAACCGCCCGCTGATGCTCACCCTCTTTATTCGTCATGGATCGAATGACGGCGATGTCTTGCATCTGTGCGGCGGTTCGCTCCCAACCCTCTGCGATCTGAATTCCAGTCACCGCGGTGCTGATGGCGGTCGTGGGACCACCGTTTTCGGTTCCGGGCTTGGGATCGAAGGTTTCCAACTGGGATGGCCCCCCCTGCATAAACAGGAAGATCATCGCCTTGCCTCGTTTGCGCAGTTCATCCGCCTGAACGGACATGACATCGCGAAAGTTCATCGTTCCCGCTGCCGCCAAGGCCGAAGTGCCGTAGAGAAAGCGGCGGCGCGAGAGTGACTGGCGAGTCAAATCGACATTTTCATGCCAGCAGAATTGAGTCATTTCGATGTTCCGTAGCGAAGGTTAACGTCGGGAAATGAATTCACTGGAGTTTACGAGACTCCACATCAGGTCTTCAAAGGCTTCCGCTCGTGGCTTCACGTCATGGAGGTATTGGGTACAGATTTCCAGTTCCACCGTCGATGGCTTGCGAGCGAGCACCACGAGGTAGAGTTCCTGCAGTGCCGCCGAATTCTCAGGATACTCGGTCAGGATTTTTGTCAGACGTGTGTCACCACGGGCGGCCATCCGTGCCCGGAAGATGCGAGAATTCATCATCATCAGGGATTGCGGGATATTTCCCACGACATCTTCTTTGGGAACAGACGGGTCGATTCCAAACAGAGAATCAAACTGGAATCGAGGCCCCTGAAAATATGCGCGGGAATTCTCTTTTTTCGCTTTGGCGTTTGCGGGTTGCCCCCCCATTTCCTCTTCGGTGACTCCAAAAACCTGGACCAGGGAATTGAAAACCACGTCGGAGCGGAGTGGAACGGGGGTGGCCGAGGCGAACGGTAGTTCGACGGCAGAAACCGGTTTCGAGGCGATTTTTCGTTGATAGGTCTCGGTATTTGCGATCGTGCGGACCAGCCATTTTGGATCATCGCCACTGGCAACAAAATTTTGGCAAAGGAGTTCCAACACTTCGGGATACCGTGCGGCTCGGTTGGGCCCCAGATCGTCCACAGGCATAAAGAACCCTTCCCCCAGCATTTCCGCCCAGACACGATTGACGATCGCACGGGCGAACCAGGGATTTTCTTTGGCGGTGAACGCCTTGGCGACGGCGCTCCGACGATCCGAGTCACTTTGTCCGTGGGGTAAGGTCGTGCCATCGAGAAAGAAGCGGGGGTCGATCAAATCCCCGTCCGCATCAGGATTTTTGAGATTCGTCATGTGGTGTTCGGTTGACCCTCGCCGTTTATTTCCCGGCATTGGAACCGACTTGATCTCGTCGGCGGTCAGCAATCCATCTTTGTTCGTGTCGCCGAATTCAAAGAGCCGTTCAATGATCTTGGGATTCAACCGGGCAGGTCCAGCACCTTCGGGGTTCATCTCGTCGGCATTCATTTTCTCGAGATTCTTCTCGACATTCATCCGCTCGTCCGCCCGCATTTCGGCTCTATCGACGGCGGGGGCAGCGTCATCGGCTTTGGTGGCCTTCTTTTTCATGGCTGCGGCCAAAGCCTTCCGTTTGGCGGCAACGCGATTGACCGCCCGTTTGGGTCCGCTTTTCAACTCGTCCATGGAAAGCTGATGGTCATTGTTGCGATCGAACTGGCGAACAAACAGCTCGGGATTTTCTCGCATGAAGTCGGGTCGTTTGCTGTCGACGTTGACGGACACGATTTCAAAGACGGGCTTGCCATCGGTCGTCATTCGCCGTTCACTGATCCGGGGGAAATAGGCGGCAAGCTGGTGAAACTGTTCGCGTTTCCAGACATCAGAGGGATGGTCATGGCAATTGGCGCACTGCAATTGGATCCCAAGAAAGATGCGGCAAGCCTCGGCGGTCACATCCTCCGTCTTGGCACCTTGGGCAAAAATCAGCGCTGTTTCCGGATGCTCTTCAACATTCCCCAAGGCGGTGAGCATCGCGGAAACGGTGGAATCCCAGCCAAGTCCCTGATTCCAGCGGGCCGCCATCCACGTGGTGAACTCTTCTTGATTGGAACGGGAGCGTTGTTCGGTTGCCCGGATGTAAATCACATCCCGCCAGTAGCGGGCCCAATTGAGTCCAAATTCCGGTGAATCGAGCAACGAATCGATCAAGCGGGCTCGTTTTTGCGGATTGGTATCGAGGCAAAACGAAGTGACGTCTGCAGATGCGGGCAAGCGACCGGTGATATCCAGCGAAGCACGCCGCAGAAAATCTTCGTCGTTGCAACGTTCGGCCACGGTCGCCTGAGCTCGATGCAGTTCCGCGAGAATCTGCCGATCGACTTCCTCTGCCACCGAATGAGGAGCAGGAACAGTGGCTGCAGGTGAGGACAGAGGGGTTTCTTGAGCCCTCGCCCCATGAATCACCAACACCAGCGAAATAAAAACCGGTACCAAATGAATCGAGGACCGTTGCATGATCTCCCTTTTCAGTCAAATTCGCGGACAATACAGAACGTTCGAGCTCGACAACCTCGTCAATTCTTCATTTTTCCGAATAAAATGAAAGAACAGATAATGACTTAAACCCCATTGACGGGAAAAAGTTTCGAACTTCTTTTTGTTGTATCGTCGAACTCCTTTAACGGGGGGCTGACCCCGAATCGTGGTCTTTCACCGTTTCCAGCAGTCTGGTAATGATGTTTTCGACCGTTTGCCCCGCCGCTTCCGCCCGATAATTAATCAAAATTCGATGTCGCAGGACGGGGCGAGCCAGAACTCGGATGTCTTCCCAGGTGACATTCGCCCGCCCGGAAAGCAGGGCTCGCGCTTTTCCCCCCAGAATCAGGTATTGGGCCGCGCGTAAACCAGCTCCCCACGACACCCAATCATTGATGAAGTCGGGAGTATGCGGTTGTTTGGGTCGCGACGCGGCGGCCAAGCGGACCGCGAAGCGGACAACATCCTCCGCCACCGGAACTTTGCGAACCAGGGCGTGAATTTGCTGAATATCCTGACCGGTAAACAACGCCTGGATCGGCTCGGACGCCCCGGACGTTGTCCGCGAGACAACCGCAACCTCTTCATCTTCTGGAAGATAGTCGATGACGACGTTGAACATGAATCGGTCGAGTTGGGCTTCGGGAAGGGGATACGTCCCTTCCATTTCGATCGGATTTTGTGTGGCCAGCACAAAAAAGGGTTCGTCCAGCACATAGCGAGTCCCGGCAGCGGTCACCTGGTGTTCCTGCATCGCCTCGAGGAGGGCCGACTGGGTTTTGGGCGGGGTCCGGTTGATTTCGTCGGCGAGCAGTACATTGGCAAATATGGGCCCCTTGACGAACACGACCTCCCGTTTTCCCGATTCCGTCTGTTCCAGGATTTCTGTTCCGGTAATGTCCGTCGGCATGAGATCCGGGGTGAACTGGATTCGCTGGAATTTGAGGTGAAATACCTGCGCGATGGATTTCACCAGTAACGTTTTTGCCAGTCCGGGGGCCCCAGTGATCAGACAATGTCCACCGGCAAACAGCGACAGCAGCAATTGTTCGACCGCTTCCGACTGCCCGACGATCGCTTTTGACAGTTCCGTTCGAATGCGTTGCCGGCCCGTTTTGACCAGTTCGAGGACTCGCATCTCGTCGTCATCAGCGGGGGATAAGCTTGCAACGTTCACGGGGGGCTCCGACAGAAGTGGGTTGGAAAATTCATGAGTAAAAAGAATTCAGCGGTCGAGACGATTTCACCGCTTGGTTGATCAACGTGAGAGGGGCAAAGTTGCTCGAATCTCGATCTGTAGGGCATGGCATTGGCCAACAGGGGATCCGCTTTTGTTTTTCCCTCGGCGGTTAGTGTGTCATGGCGTAAAAAATGATGTTGATTCCAAGCGGATAGGCTTTTTTTTCCGAGAATTCGGTGAAGTACCAGGGGTCTTCCCCTTCTCGCTCCCAGCCATCGCCGAGATCCGTATTATGGCAGATCAAAGCCATCAGCCGTCCCTGATCGTCGAAAATTCCCCGATAATGCGGGGTTTTGGCATCTTCACGTTCCCAGGTTTTTCCAGTGGAACGGCCATCGATGGCAATCCCGATCGCGGGGATCTGGGGCTTTTCCTTCAAATCATAGACGCAATGAAAAATGGGGTGTTCCAGCGGCAACTCGACCGGCTCACGTTCAGGAAAGACCTGTTTCATGGCGTTGTACAGAGCACGCCATTCTTCCTCACCCCAGAAGTCATCCACCATCAAAAATCCCCCATTGAGTAGATAACGACGGAGTGCCGTGATTTCCTCGGGCGAGAGATAAATCCCTCCTGGTTCGATGAGGTAAATAAAGGGATAGCGGAACAGATCCGGGTCCGTCAGTCGCATGATTCGCCCGTGGGGATCGACTTTCATCGAGGTCAGCTGCTGCAACCGATACGACAAATTCAAATCGGCATCGGGAAAATCGGTCAGCCATGATCCAGGGCGTCGCATCGAATCGAATTCAATCCGGACGAAGGTAAACACGTCGTCTTTGAACGCGGGATCGACATCCCACAAGGGGACACCGTTGCGGTTATCCGGGACCGAGGTTTCGAGTCGACCAAGGAACCGACGGCCAGACGAGCGGATCTGTCCATAGGTCAGGCCCATCATGCCGAATGCCACCAGCATCAAAGCGATGATGCTTATTCGAGGAAGAATCCGTTTCATCAGTCACTTTCCGGGTGAGCCTGTTTCAATTGGCAGGACGCAAGGCGTCGACGGGTTGATCTCGCACAATTTTCAGCAGCAATCGCTGGGCTTCGCGATAGCGGGGGGCCGCTTCCAAGGCGGCCAGCAGGTGAACCTTGGCCTGCGGATCGCCCCGTGCGTCGAGCAGCTTTGCCAGGCGATAATGGGCTTCTGCGGGATCATCGGGATCCATCAGCAGCCAGGCTTTGAGTCCCTTGATCGCGTCGTCGGATTGCCCCAATTGTTCACTCGCAGTCGCTCGGGCTTTTTGAGCCTGAGGGAGTAACGGGTTGACTTCGAGCAAGCGGCGAACACTCGCCGAGACGCCCCACCAATCCTTTGCATTGGCTTGCAGCTCGATCAGCCTTAGCAATGCCGCTTTGGCATCGTCGGTCTGTGCCACGTACTGTTGTAACACGTGACGTTCGGCGTCGGGTTCGCTCAGCTCGCGATGTACCGCCGCGAGGAGGACGTAAGCGCTATCGAGACCGGTTTGCTCGGGATAAAGTTCGAGCAGTTTTTCCAGCGATTTTTTGGCTTTCGGCCAGTCACGTCGCGTGACCAGTTGATCGGCGAGCATCGTCAATCCTTGAATGCTGTTGGGGTGATCTTCCATCCAGCGTTCCAAGCGATCTGGGTCATCATCGTCTTTAATGGCGGACAAGTCATATTGTTCCCAATCAAGATCAGGGGCCAGCCGACGGGCCATCTCGATGGCGTAGTCGCGGAACTCGAGGTCAATCTGATGAAGGGAAGTGGTATGTCGTTCGATTGCGACATCGACCAATAGACCTGCCGCGAGGTCATCCAACGTTTTTCGGAGCGATTCGATGCCATATTTTTCGATGAGGTATTCGACCAACAGCGAGGATTGATAGTAGGCGAACTGCAGGTCTTCGGGTTTTTCTGGTCGTAAAAATGTGCCACTCATTTCCCGCACGGCGACGACCCCCCGTTCGAGAATTCGTTTGCGGTGGCGGGGAGTCATCCGTTGGCCCCAAGTCGAGCCCGCCTGCCTTTCTTCATAAACCGAAATTCCTTCACTTAGCCAACGGGGCATGCGATTGTGCGTTTTTTCCAAAGTGACCACGTGACAAAATTCATGCCACAGAACCGCCTGCCAGTTCACGGGATTCTCTTTCTGGGAGGCGGGGCTGTTGGCCGTAATCACCTTGCCAAAACAGACACCCAGGAACCCCCCTGCACCGGGGAGACCGAACGTTCGGACCGCAAAGTCATTCGGATCGGGAAAGATCTCGACGGTGATGACCTCTTTCAAATCCAGGCCATATTTCTCGCACAACGTTTTTCGTGCGCGTTCGAGCAATTCCAACACGTCTTTGCCGTAGATGGCTGCTTCTTTTGCTTCCATACGGACGCGAAAGCCCGCCGATTCCAGCGTGGTGAATTTCTCCATTTCGTCGCGTAACTGGATCAGATTGTAAACATGAACGTTGTAGGCATCCGCCTTGAGTGCCGCTGCAACCAAGGCCCAGCCTTCTTCTTCACGACCGAGCCGCAACAGGTCTTGTGCGAGCTGGACGCGTGCCGGTTGATATTCAGGCGAAAGCTTGAGCACGGCCTGCTGATGTTCGGCCCCTTCGGCGAAGCGATATTTTTGCGAGAGTTTTCGGCCGATCAGATAATCGACCATGGGGTTTTCGGGCCAGGGCTTTAAGGCCTGTTCCCGATAATCCCGTTCGCGGTCGAGGTTGTGATCGAGATGTGCCAGGACTGCATGGCAGGCCAAAGCCAGCGGATGCGCTTTGTTGATTTCCAGGATCTGATCGAGTTGCTCGGCGGCATCGCGATAATGCTCGGCATCGATCTCATGTTCCGCCCGGTAGAGTAGTGCGGGCAAGTGACGTGGGTTCAGGCGAAGTGCCTCGGAAAGATGGTGATTCGACAGTGGTGGCAGGCTGGAGGCCAGGGCTTGCGCGAGCCCAAAGTGCATGTCTGGATCGGCAGGATGGGCTTTGACACCCTCTTGAAAGGTTTCGGCTGCCAGCGCATCATCCTTTTTGGACAAGGCCAACTCACCACTCGCCAGTAACGCGCCACGATGGGTGGGGGTCACTTTCAGGGCTCGATCGTAGAACGCTTCCAGAACCTGTTTGGAATCGCCACCCGTTGCTAATGCGACTTTTCCGAGTGCCACCAGACTTTCGGCCTCTCCACTGTACCGCCAGGCAGCACGGCTGACGACATCGGCGATTTCGGCCTGCCAAACGGCCCCTTGCATCACATTTTCCGAGAAGCGAGCAGGCTCGATTCCCGCCTGACGGAGTCGTACGCTCCAGGCATATCGGGTCAAACCGGCTGAAATGGTTTCATAAGCCTCCTTGTAGCGGCCAATCTGCATTTCGGCTTCAGCCTTCAGCAGATACCAATCCTCGCCAAAAGCGCGGCTGTCGATCGCTTTTCCGGCCAGCTGAATGCAATCTTCGTAACGGCCCGTCAGCAGACGCAGCCGCACTTCATCGACCTCAGCGGCGAACGTTGCAGAGCCAAAGGCCAGTAATAGGCCAACGACGAGAATACGAACCCATTCGACGAGGGATCGAGTCCACAATCCATCGGATCTTGAATCAGCAGTTCCTGCGGCCCTAAGCATTCACGAAGTCTCCTGAGTGACCACAGCGAGTATACTCTTCGAGCGCAGTCAACACGACTGATAACGAAGAAAGCGGTGGTTTTTCACCACCGCTTTCTGTTGACAGACTCTGAAGTCGTGCCGAGCAATCGGTTGACAACAAAGTTTTATCAGGAATTTGGCATCAGCCGATTCTCTTTCATGGGTGACCCGTCCTGTTTACCATCAACCGTTATCGCTTGAAAGCAACCGGTCTCCAAACAGGTAGGGGAGGGCCACCGCTGACGATTAATATTCCTTGGCGTTGATCCACTTCATCATGCGGCGAAGTTGCTTGCCTGTCTCTTCGATTTGATGGGTTCGCTCGCGGCGCTTGATGGCTTGGAACGTGGGTTGATTCGCTTTGTTTTCGAGAATCCACTCGCGAGCAAACTGCCCGGTCTGGATTTCGTGCAGAATCTTTTTCATTTCGGCCTTGGTCTGGTCCGTCACGATCCGAGGACCACGGGTGTAGTCACCGAATTCCGCCGTGTTGGAAACGCTGTATCGCATGTAGTTCAGACCACCCTGGTAGAATAGGTCCACGATCAGCTTCAGCTCATGCATACATTCGAAGTAAGCCATTTCTGGCTGATAACCGGCTTCCACCAGCGTTTCAAAGGCGGCTTTGATCAGGGCACTAACACCACCGCAGAGCACAACCTGTTCACCGAACAAGTCGGTTTCGGTTTCTTCGGCAATGGTCGTTTCGATCACACCACCGCGAGTTCCACCAATCCCTTTGGCATAGGCCAAGGCGAGTTTGCGACTGGTTTCGGAGGCACCCGGAGTCAATGCGATCAAGCTTGGAACCCCTCCCCCTTTTTCGTATTCGCTGCGAACGAGATGGCCTGGTCCTTTGGGAGCGACCAATGCGGCGTCAGTCCCTTCCGGAGGAACCACTTGGCCGAAGTGCATATTGAAACCGTGCGAGCACATCAGGAGGGCACCCGGCTTGAGATTCGGCTTGATCTCGGTCCGGTAAACGTCCCCTTGCACTTCGTCTGGCAGCAAAATGTTGACCAGATCCGCTTGTTTCGTCGCTTCGGCGATCGAAACGGGCTTAAAGCCATGACTGACAGCCAGATCGTAGTTTTTGCTACCTGGACGCTGTCCAATCACGACCGTACAGCCGCTGTCTCGCAGATTTTGAGCCTGGGCGTGCCCTTGGCTGCCATAGCCAAGAATTGCAATGGTTTTTCCCTTCAACAGGGACAGATCGGCATCTTCGTCGTAGTAAACCTTAGCGGCCATCGTTGCTTCTCTTCAGAAAAAAGGGGACTCTCAGTTCTACTTCTGCTTCTCATCACGAAAATCAGACATTTTTCATCATCCACACGGCAGAGACTTTTTCTTGTCTCGGCAAAGCGGTTACTCATCACCCGCAGCACCGACAATTCTATTGCAGTGCGGCTTCTTCATAAGTCGGTGGGGGTTTCAGTGCATCTTCAACCGACATCGATTTTTGGCGTGCCAAGGCGATCCGTCCGGTGCGAACCATTTCAATGATACCAAAAGGACGGACCAGGTCGATGAACGCAGTCAGTTTGCTCTCGGACCCCGAAAGTTCGATCATGACATGCAGGGGGCTGAGGTCGACCACTTTGCCGCGAAAGACATCGATCATTTCACGAACTTCCGCCAAACGGTGATTCGCCGTGGAAACTTTGATCAGCATCAAGTCACGCTCGACCAGATCCTGATTTTGATAGTCAACCACCTTGACGACCGTGACAATTTTTTCGAGTTGCTTGCGGACTTGTTCAAGCACCTTGTCATCGCCAGCCACCACAAAGGTAATGCGGGAAAACTCGGGCTGTTCGGTTTCACCGACAGCCAAACTTTCAATGTTGAATGCACGGGAGGCGAGCATTCCGGAGATGTGGGCCAGCACACCAGGCTGGTTCATCACCATCGCGGACAGCACATGCTTCATCGAACCAGGACTTTCCAGGGTAGGTCAGCGACAAGTCACTGAACGCCTACGACAGATTAAAATGATCAACGGACCCTCTCGATTCATCACACCCGTTGGTTGAGGTCAAAAACCTCTTGAACATCATGACGATTCCAGTTCCCCTCGGAGGCGAGGATCAGACATGGTAAGCCCCGGCGGACATGGATACAAGTTCCATCGATTCACGGAGTGCCACAAATTCTGAACCGGCGCCTCAAAACAGGACTTCCCTGCTGGGGCGGTGATCGCAAGCGTCACAGTTTACCACTGAATCGGGCGGATCACCCCTGTCGCCAGTAGAATCGCGAACAGCATCCCGGTGATGGCAATCGCTCGTAACACCTTGACGGCAGCAATGGGACCAAACCAGCGCACCAACCGCTGACCTTTCAAAGTCTGGTCAAGAAACCATTGTTCTTTGATCAGGAGCAGTGCAAACAGCACGAAGACCAGAATCCCGAAAGCGACAGGCTGTTTGTACATGATTCCCAGCGGATCTCCACATCGAACCCAAGTTTAATATCAACTCCGCAGGCCGGCAGAGGAATCATTCAGCGGGCTTGTCTCGAGCGCAGAACGAGCAACAGACTGAATGAAACGCGAGCAGCACCCCACAGACGAACGAAGAGGTCGAACGAAGAGATTGCCCGGTTAGGATTCGAACCTAAACTAAGTGAGTCAGAGTCACTCGTGCTACCGTTACACTACCAGGCAGGAAACCCGCAAGAGGGATTCATGGTTGGGGAGTATAATGACCGGCTGCGGTTTACCCAAGCCGATTTTGCAGATTTTTGGCGGAAACCTTGGCTGAAATTTTGATGCGACCGATTTTCCCGCCGGAGACCACTGATTTTGGCGGAAATTCCGGCGAAAATGGTCAATGGCTCAAACGCAGAAACGTCCCGCCAATCCAGAAACCTCGGTTTTTTCGTGCCCGCAGAGGACGGTGGCTGATTTGCACCCGAAACAACTTGAATATGGCCGAGTCGCCCGGTAGCATCAGACCCGTGTCCTTCGGGACTCGAGAAATCTCTGCCGTGTTCGATACGGGGCTTGTGCGTTGACCCTACAACTTCTTCATGCGGGAGCAATCTCGTTCGGCTGCGTGTAAATCCGCTTTCGCACTTCGGTACGATCTCGGCTCACACAACCCGAACATGAGGCTCCCCCCTGAATCCTTTGGGTTCAGAACCTCAGCGGTCCAACGGCTCGGCGGAGGTTTCTTTTTTTCTGTGGGTTCTCTGCGGGTATGCATTTTCCGTTCGCTCACTCTCGCACAAGTCTTGCTTTCACTTCCGCAAGTGGTTGTGGCTTCCTCGATTTGCTCGACGGATCAGCGAGGGGGCTCGCGACTGGCAATTTGGTTCAGGGGATGCTGGAATGATCTGGTGAACATCCCAACCTTCCCCATTCGAATCTGACGGAGCATTCAAGTCATGGCGTTGTTCGATCGGCTGGAAGCTGAGCACCGCGAGTCGGTTCGCCCGCTGGCGGCACGCATGCGTCCCAGGACGCTCGAAGAATTTGTCGGACAATCGCAAATCTTGGCTCCGGGGAAGCTGTTGCGGCGGATGCTTGAAGCGGACCGCATTTCCTCGGTCGTGTTTTATGGGCCGCCGGGGACGGGCAAGACCTCTCTGGCAGAACTGATTGCCAAACACACACGTCGGACTTTTCGTTCGCTCAATGCGGCAGCAGCGGGGGTTAAAGAGTTGCGCGAGGTGCTGGATCAGGCTCGCGAAGACGTTTCCACGGGTGGCCATCGGACCGTGCTGTTCATTGACGAACTGCACCATTTTAATAAGCAACAGCAGAATGTGTTGCTACCGGACGTGGAAGAAGGGGTGGTGAGCCTCGTGGCGGCAACGACCGCCAACCCATTTTTCGCCTTGATTGCTCCTCTCTTAAGTCGCAGCCAGATTTTTGAACTTCAGCCACTGCCGAGCCGAGATGTCGTCACTCTGCTGGAACGCTGTTTGAAAGACTCGGTTCGTGGATTGGGAACCCGAAAAGTAACGGCAACTCCGGAAGCGCTGCAATTCCTCGCAGAAATCTGCGATGGGGATGCGCGCCGAGCGATGAGTGCCTTGGAAATCGGTGTGCTCTCGCTCGATCCGTCGCAAAAGTCATTTGATCTGGCGGCGGCAGAAGAATCGATCCAGAAAAAACAGATTCGTTATGACGCAGACGGCGATGATCATTACGATGCGGCAAGTGCGATGATCAAGAGTATTCGGGGAAGTGATCCTGATGCGGCGATTTATTGGATGGCACGAATGCTCGCCGCAGGCGAAGAACCTCGATTTGTCGCGAGGCGTCTGGTCATTGCCGCCGCAGAGGATATCGGAAATGCCGACCCTCAAGGGTTAATTCTGGCCCAAGCGGCCGCAGCAGCAACGGAATTTATCGGGATGCCAGAATGCCGAATTATTCTGGCACAAGCGGTGACTTATCTGGCGCTCGCGGAAAAATCGAATGCGGCCTACAAGGCGATCGACGCCGCCTTGGACGATGTCAAGCACTCACGGTTGCTGCCGGTCCCGATGCATTTGCGTGATCGCCATTACCAAGGGGCAAAAACTCTGGGGCATGGCGAAGGGTATGAATACCCGCACGATACCAAAGAGGGCTGGGTGGCTCAGGACTATCTGGGGGTGGACCGTTGCTATTATGAACCTGTTGATCGTGGTGCCGAACAGGAAATGAAGCGGCGTCTGGAAAAAATCCGCAGCCAGCGGCGTCCGCAAACCGATGCCGCACCGGGAATCGATGAGGGATCCGGCTGAGCGAAACTCCGATTTTGGCGTTTTTTTCCGCGGAATTTGTTGCTGTCGGTGCGGTTTCGGCAAGAACGACCAGAGTTCTGGACTTTTTTTCCGATCTGACCAAAAACATTCCACGAAGTTGCGTCCATTCGTCTGGACACGTATTTCGGTTTCACTTATCAATCGCCCGCCGATCTCCTTTCCCCCAAATCAATTCGTTTCCTATCTCGTCACCTCAATGTGATGCGATCATTTCGTTAATGTGGAGGCTTCATGTCCACCGCTGTGGGTCGTAGTCCGCGCATCGCTGCCAGCAGTTCGCTGGGGTTGGTTTTTCCAATCCTGGTGGTGCTGTCTGTACTGGTGCTCGTGGCCCCCGTTCCCCCGTTCCTGCTGGACCTCTTGCTGGCAGCGAACGTAACCGCATCGGTGCTGGTGTTGCTGACAACGATTTCTGTGCTGAGACCGCTGGAGTTCAGTTCCTTTCCGTCGCTACTGCTCATGATGACGCTGATTCGGCTGGTGCTGAATGTCGCATCGACACGACTGATTCTGACTCGGGCTCATACTGCAGGAATGGATGCAGCGGGAGAGGTGATCGAAGCCTTTGGGCAATTTGTGGCTCAAGGACAATTGGCAGTTGGACTAATCCTGTTTGCGATCGTCGTCATTATTCAATTTGTCGTGGTCACGAAAGGTGCGACGCGAATTAGCGAAGTGGCAGCGAGGTTTGCCCTTGATGGTATGCCCGGAAAACAATTGGCGATTGATGCGGATCTGGCCGCCGGTTTCATCACTCCTGAACAAGCCCGACTTCGCCGCGAAGAACTGTCAGATTACGCGGATTTCTACGCCGCGATGGACGGGGCCGGAAAATTTGTTCGTGGTGATGCGATTGCGGGCATCCTGATTACCCTGATCAACTTAGTCGGTGGACTGGGGATCGGAGTGATTCAGCATCAGATGTCCGTGACACGAGCGATTGAAGTCTATGCGACGTTGACCATTGGTGATGGGCTGGTATCGCAAGTGCCCGGATTTCTGATTGCGATCGCCGCGGGATTGTTAACGACTCGATCGTCTCGAAGCTCTGATTTATCGCAGGATGTTGTCCAGCAGATTTTTCGAGATCCCACAGCATTGTTTCTCGCAGCCGCATTTGTCGGTGGCTTGGCCTTCACGGGGCTGCCGATGTTACCGTTGCTTGGTTTGGGTTTGGGTTGTGCCTTCGTCGGGATGACACTGAAAAAGCAAAATCCAGACCTTACAAATCCAGACCATCCAAACGTTGCCAACTCAATCGCTTGCGACTTGCCCAGTGCGACAACTGGGACGTCACCAGTCATCGGATCGGCTGCCACCCTTGCTGCCAAATCAACATCTGCTGTGGCCGCTCGATCGGCCCCGGAATCGCGTCCCGAGGACAAGTTAGTGGTCGAGCCGATCGAACTGGAACTCGGTTTCCGACTGATCAAATTGGCGGATCCCGATGCGGGTGGTGATTTGATGGACCGTGTCAGCCAGTTACGAAACCGAATTGCTCAAGATCTGGGAATTCTGCTCCCCAAAGTCAAAATTCGAGACAGCCTGCGTCTCAAAGATTTTGGCTATCGCATCAAGTTTCGGGGCGTAACGGTTGCGACGGGCGAACTTCGCATGGATGCATTACTGGCGATCAATCCGGGATTTGTCAGTGGCGAACTGGCGGGTCAGGACTACAGCGAGCCAGCCACAGGCCGTCCGGCGAAGTGGATTGATCCAACACTGGCCGAACAGGCCAAATCATTGGGATTCAAGGTGATCGAACCGGTGGTCGCCCTGATGGCTCATTTGGCAGAAATCGTTCATTCGCATGCCGACGAATTACTGACGCGGCAGCAGGTGCATCAACTGCTCGACAATCTGCGGCGAACCTCGCCGAAAATTGTCGACGAACTGATTCCCGATTTACTCAAGCCTTCCCATGTGCATCAGATACTGGGGCGACTGTTGCGTGAACGAGTTCCCGTGAAGGATCTGGAAACAATCCTGGAAACGCTGGGGGACTATGCTGAACGAACCAAAGACATTGTCGTACTCGTGGAATACACACGACATGCACTCAGTCGTACCCTCTGCCAGCAATATCGGGATGCCACCCGGACAATTCATACACTGACATTAGATCCTGCTCTGGAAGACATTTTAGCGGGCGGATTTGAACTGGGCGAGCAGGGATTAGTGGTGAAGCTGTCACCACAGGCCGTTGATGGGGTCACCCAGGAAATCTCGCGTCAATCCAAACGCCTGGTTCGTGCGGGTCATCCGCCGGTGCTGATTTGTGGATCACGCGTCCGACCGCTCCTGAGAAATCTGACCGAATCGAGTCTGCCACGATTGGCGGTGATGAGCATTCACGAAATCACCCGTGATACGGTGATCAAGTCCTATGGACAGATTCCCGTAAATTCCCTGAAATTTCCCACGAAAACCGAGAGCGATGATCGGCTCAACGGTTCCCCACTGTCGGCCACGTTCGCTGCGGCGTAACGAAAACGTATCCGTTTGTCCCGACTGAATCCACCTGTTTTTGAGTTCCGAACATGAAACAGAAAATTCATACTTTTCGTGCTGCGACGATGGACGAAGCCCTTGAGCTGGTTCGTCGCGAGCTAGGACGAGACGCGATCGTGGTGGATTCCAAAGAGGTGATTACACGGCGATTGCTTCCCTGGCCATCGAAGCGCCAAGAGGTTGAAATCAGTGCCGAGCGGATTCGTCGCGAATCCTCTGTCAAAACCGCAAAAGTCAAAGTGCAGGGATCCGTTCCGGCCCCTCGTACCATTCAAACGCTTGCCGAAAAACAACAGTCGCTGACGGCGGGATCTCATGGGCTTTCCACTTCCACAAATCTTGCCGAGAGACTCACGGTAGCGATTGAAGCAGTTGCCGTACCGGAAGAACTTGGACCATCACCCGAATGGCTCACCTCCGGGTCAACCTTCGAAAAGTCAATCCCCCGCCAACAACGGGGGGATTTTGTATCGATGCCGGCTTCGTTAACCAACCCGGACAATGGACTGGATTCCGCATTCTCTCCGAACTCCGAGGCTCTACGGACGCCAAGTTCACCCCGAATTTTGCCGTTCCCAGGCAGGATGTCAGCCCCGTCACGGGATCTGTTCTTGAACGAGTACGAGCAACTGATCGAAGCGGGGGTTGACGCGAGTCTCGCCGCAGACCTCATCGAGCGCTACTCACTCGAGCTTGCAAACCGGAAGGGGGATTCCACGACCGACTTCCTCGCAACATTAACTCGCTATGTTGAGCAGGACATTCACTGTGCTCAACCAATTCATCTTCAACCGGGCCGCCGTGAAATCGTGACCTTGACGGGCCCCACTGGCGTTGGCAAAACGACAACAATTGCCAAGCTGGCAGGACATTTTCAGTTGCGAGAAGGTCGTCGAGTCGGCTTGATCACGACGGATCGTTATCGTGTCGGTGCGTTTCCCCAGTTGCAGGAATACGCGGACATCCTGCAGATTCCGCTCTATTCGGCGGCCAGCCCGGCCGAAGTGCGACGAGCGGTTCAGGAACTCGGCGAGGTGGATCTCATCCTGGTTGATACGGCCGGTCGCAGTCCGCTGGATCGAACCAAGTTGCATGAGTTAAACGAAATTGTTCAGGCGACATCCTCGCACCACGTTTTACTACTACTGAGCCTTTCCGGTGGTCCGAAAAACCTGCCAAAGATTGCGCAACAGTTCGCGGCCTCGCAGCCAACATCGCTGGTGATTACCAAGCTGGATGAAGCAATCGGCTGTGGCGGCTTATTGTCGATCACGAGAGAAATCAAACTTCCGATCAGTTACATCACGACCGGACAGGATGTTCCTGCCCAGATTGAACCTGCCAATCCAGGTCGCCTGGCCCGGTTGATTATTGGCCGAGACCAACTGATCTTTTGACCACTCTCCTTCGCTCCTGATCAAGTCACGTCCGCTTCTCACACGTTCCGCGGCGAATTCATTTCACCGCAATCCTGATCCTCAACTCACGACATCAATTCACCCCATGCAATCTCTACCCACATTCAACCCGAAACATGTTGTCGTGCATGATCAAGCCTGCGAATTGCGCTCGCTGATCGCACGGCGAGCATCTGTTGCTGCCGAGGGTTCCGTGAAGGGGCGGCGATGTCATACGATCGCGATCGCCGGGGGCAAGGGTGGGATTGGCAAGTCGGTGCTCGCGGTGAATCTGGCGATTGCGTTGGCAAAACAAGGGTCTCAGGTCGGGTTATTCGATGCCAGCCTCCATTTGGGGCAAGTGGAGATGCTCTGCGGTATCAGCAGGTACTGGAATTTGTCGCATGTCACCCGAGGTGGCCGTCGCCTGGAACAGGTCGTGCAGAAGGGTCCTGCGGGCGTCCAGATTCTCGCGGGTGGGAGCGGCCTCATCCAACAGGATGTCGTGACAAGCACACAGCAGCACTCACTTTTTGCCTCACTTCAATCCTTCGAGGAAAACCTGGATTGGTTGATCGTCGATGGGAGTGGGGGAACGATCGAGATGGTACAACGTTTGGCGGCGGCGGCCGATGAACTCCTGATTTTGTCGACCCCCGAACCGACGGCGATCGCGGAAGCCTATGCAACCGTGAAATCACTCGCGAGGGTTGCCGGGGGACGTTTGGGAGTCCTCGTCAATCAGTCCGATTCCCACATCCAATCACAACAGATTCTTGACCGATTGCAACAAGCATCCCAGTCCTTTTTGCATCTTGACTTGCATCGGATCGGCTCGATTGCGCGCGATCCGCATGTCGTCCAATCCGTACATTCACGGGTTCCTTTAATGATTCAGACGCCGACCTGCGAGTCTGCGGTTGCAGTCGATGAGTTAGCCCAACGTTGGAATCAAACGCGATGGTCGGTAACCGGAAACCAGTTCTTCTTTCGTCTGTGGTCTCATTCTGAGATCGCTCGCGCGGGTTCTTTTTCTGCAACATGAAGCAATACAACGGTTTTTGATGATTTCCGTCAAAAACAAGCCAGTTGTGAGGTTTAGGGGAAATAAAGTGATTTGACTCATATTCGATGCTTGTGACGACCGATAATGATGGAGTGAAGATTTGTAACAAATTTTTGTCGTAGTCTGATCAAGCGAAGTCCGTGTTGTTGAAAACGACCTGGTCCTCAGCGCAAGTAGACCGGA
>Ga0114978_10001408_pt1 | contig 20225 bp, 35 predicted proteins | sample S_140212_EF_Meta_FD_87027 | JGI IMG/M metagenome (GOLD analysis project Ga0114978, IMG submission 87027) | Freshwater microbial communities from Lake Simoncouche, Canada to study carbon cycling - S_140212_EF_MetaG | ecosystem: Environmental > Aquatic > Freshwater > Lake | place: Lake...
CCTGAAGGTCATTATGCAGAAGATAATATGAAAGCAACAGTTGTTCCTAACAGAAACAAAATATTTGCTTCTATTACTCAAGCAGTAGCTTTATCAGTTGCAAATCGTACAGGAGAGACTTGTAATATCGCTTTAGGTATTCACGCTGGAGATCATGCAATTTATCCTGATTGTAGACAAGAATTTAGAGATGCAGATGATGCAGCTTTTAGATTAGGAAATTGGGAAGCAGAAAGAGTAGGTTATTTTACACCTTACTTGGAAGGAGATAAATTTACTATCCTTCAAGACGGAGAAATATTATGTGAAGAGTTAGGATTAGATTTTGATGAAGTTTATTCAAGAACTAATACTTCTTATAAGCCAATTTTAATTCAAGAATTACCTGAAAATCCTATCTCACCTATTGAAATGATTAATAAATGGTACTCAGATTACAAATCAGCTTCATCAGTTGAAAGAGTAGAAGCATTTATTAAATTAGGAAGAAAAGATCCAGCTCCTTATGCAGACGAAACAGGACCAGTAACATGGGAACATGTAGTAGCAGAAGTAAATAAAGTATTAGATAATCATAACAAATAGTATTATGAACGAAACAACAACATTTTCAGGAACAACAGGAACAACAGTAGACTATCCAGGAACTTATGGAAATGGATTAGCAACTCCACTAAATGAAGGAAGCGGTACATTTTTTAGCAACGGAAGCAACTATAATTCAATATCAACAGCAATAACAAATTTAAATAACATGAACAAACAAGTAAAAGTAGCAGTATTCACTGTAAAAAGAAATGAAGATAATAAAGTAATATCTTCAACATTCGTAAAAGAATTATGGGTAGAGATTAAAAATGGAGCATCATTAGAATTATCTGTCGCTAAGCAATTAGATAAAGACTTTGATCCAAGTACAACGATCATTAGAGAGATCTACTCAGTTACGTTTTAATATGAAAAAAGTATTTTTAGCAGCATTATTGCTAACAGCAATATTCTCTTCGTACTCCCAAAGTAAAAGGGCAGTAATCGATAAATGTATTAACAAATTAGAGATACAAGGACCAGATGGTGTTATATGTTCAAATGCCTCTAAAACAAGATGGTTTACTTTAAGTCCTAGATATAAGATAGATGGCAACAGATTGTCTTGTAGTGGATTTACTGTAATAAGATCCGGTCTTGGTAGTTTAACTAAAAAAGATCAACTGTTTTTCTCATTTAAAGATGGAACCAAGTTAAGGTTAGAATCAGAAGGAGAATTAAAATTAAACAATACAGTTTATTTTAAACTAAGTGACTTAGAATTTTCACTAATAAAACTTAAAGCAATTAAATCTGTAAGATACATTAATGGAAATGACTATAAATCTCTTCAATATGTAATGATTGGTAATAAGGAACGTAACTATTATACTAACTTATTTAATAACTACCACATCCAAGAGATATATTGTGGTAAATAACAAAAACAATTAATAAACAAACAAAAATGAAAAAAGTATTTTTAGCATTAGCCATTATGGCTTTAGTGGCAGTAAGTTGTAACCAGGTAACACCACCTGCAAAATTAACATCAGTAGATTCAACAACAGTACAAGTCGATTCAATGAGTATCGATTCAACTACAGTAGATACTACAACTGTAAAATAAAACACACCCCAGTAGATAGGTCCGCCAAGAAAGTCTTTAAACAACGTGGGAACTGCGGCTCTCCCAATGTGGCTGGAATGTTTTATTAAAAATAGGTTAAACATTGAATACCTTTGTACATATTAACTGCTCGTCACAGGGTGGTCAATGTATTTACATAAAGATACTATCAGTAATGGTAGATGTGTTGTTCCCTTGAGAAAGGAATGAGAGATGGTTCGGTAAAGTGCAAGTCCCAACACAAATGAGTTCTCAGCAAGTAGTTAATGATAATAAGGCGAGGCTAATTGTAATGAAGAGCTGTTAACTACGTGACCCTACTCTCATAGCAGACCCCCGATTTGGCGGTCTTAAGGCCCATGAATTGGCATGGAGCTATAAGAAAGAGGGTGCTAAATAAAAACTAATGGGAAGTAGCATTGATAGTATGCATCTTTTAAAGAGTTGTCCCCTAGTGGGAGTGTACGGACAAAAAGTCAACATCCAAGGAAATCGTTATTGGGTGTCACACGTAGGTGGTAACGAACCTCGTATCTTGGTGTAACAACACACCTTTAGTTTAAAACAAATTACCAATGCTCGCTGTTAATTAATGATGGTGCTAAACGGATGAAAAAGGGTTTATAGTAATCTAGAGTACAAGCAAATCATTAATCAGAAACCCTGCTCTTGTTAACTTCTGAAGTTCTGTTGAACACTAGGGAGCACTAATAAGAAAGACCAAGGTTGGTAAAAAAAGAGTAGGTTGGTGTCAACGGGAAGTTCCTGCTAGGGCTAACATGGACGGTAAGTCTAGATAGGGGTTCGAATCCCCTACCTACTCCAAACAGTCAGGTGGGCGTAATGAGGAACGGTCTCCGAATCCATGAAATACTGGTTGCTTCTCCGGTTCGAGTCCGGCCCTGACGCTAATGTTTTTGAAATTTCATACTATTTATTAATGTATGGCAAATATAAATAAAAACAAACAGGTACATTTTTTGTATAAAAGTACAAATACGTTAAATGGAAACTACTATATTGGAATTCATTCTACAAACAAAATAGACGATTCTTACATAGGAAGCGGAACGAGATTTAGAAAAGAGGTTGGAAAGTATGGTAAGCAGAATTTTAAGAGGGAGATTTTAGATTTTTTTAATTCAAGAGAAGATGCTTTAGCTGCTGAGTATAGGGTAGTTTCTGAAGTGATTTTAGATGTAAATTGTTTAAATTTATGTCAAGGGGGAAGAGTAGGAGGGCTTAACGAGGAAGCTCGTAGGTTAAGTAAAGAAAAAAGAGATTGGCTTAGAAAACACGATAAAGAGTGGAATAAGAAAGTAAGCACAAATGTAAGTACAGGATTACGTATACATTACGAAAACAGGCCTGGAACCTTTACAGGAAGGACTCACAAATCAGAGAGTATTGAGAAAATCAAAGCAGCAGCTAAAAATAGAGGGATAGGTAAAACAAACTCACAATACGGAACCTGCTGGATAACAAACGAGACAGAAAATAAAAAAATAAACAGAACAGACATAATCCCAGATGGATGGAGATTGGGAAGAGTAATAAGAAACAAGTATTAAAAGGATAAATTAACAAAAAGAACGGTAGTTATTTAACCAATTTTATTTAGTGTAATATTTATAATTAAACTAATAGAATGAAAAAATTAATTTTGTTGCTAATTTTATTTATTGGATTTAATAGTAATTCTCAAACTGTTTGGAATGGAACTACTTGGTCACTAGGAGCTCCTAATGAGTTTATAGATGCCACACTTCAAGGAAATTATAATGGAGTTAGTTTTAAATGTTATAATCTTCTTATTGAAGCAGGAGCTATGTTAACAATACCTCCTTTTCTATATGTATCTGCAACTAATAATTTAACTGTTAATGGAACTTTAGGTTTATCAGACAGTGCTTCTTTTATACAGGTAAATGATTCAGGAACAGTTAGCGGTACAGGAACAATATTCTGTATTAGAAATACTACCCCAATGATTGCTAATGACTATACTTATTGGTCAAGTCCAATGGTAGATAGTACATTAGGTTCTAGTTTTAGTTCTTGGGTAACAGATAGAATATTTAAGTTTAATACAAGTAACTTCATTGATATTGAGACCACTTATAACGGTACTTATATCAATGCATTTCCTGATGGTCAAGATGATAATGGTGATGCTTGGCAACCAATGGATCAAACAGACATAATGGTTCCAGGTATAGGATTTGCAGCCAAAGCATCAAGTGATGTAACAACACCAACTATTTATGCTGCTACTTTTATAGGACAACCTAACAATGGAATAATTTCAGTTCCTTTAGTTATGAGTGGTAATCCATTAAGTAATACAGATGATTTTAATCTTGTTGGAAATCCTTATTTAAGCTCTTGCTTTTCTGATAACCTTATCAACGCAAATCCAGATATTTCAGGAACTTTATATTTTTGGACACACACAACAGTAATTTCTCCAAGCAATTCAGGGATAAACATTTTAAATTTTACAAGCAATGATTACTCTAGATTAAATTTAACTGGAGGAACTAAGTCAGTAACTAACAGTGATAGACCAACTAGGTATATTGCTTCTTGTCAAGGCTATATGGTAAGAGCATTAAATCCTGGCACATTTACACATAACAATTCTTTAAGAAACGAGGGATATTCAAACGAAGATTTTCATAGAATAATAGTTCCAAAACAGTACTGGATTGCTCTAACTTATGAGGAGCAGTATTCAGAAGTACTAATAGATTACAGAAGTAATACTTCGCTTGCAAATGATTACAGGTATGATGAAGAAAATGGAAATGGTAATACTTGGATTAGCCTTTATACTGTAAATGAAAATAATTATAAGATTGAATCTAGAGGTTCTTTCAATGATGATGATGCTATTCAATTAGGTTACAAAGCAAATGTTCCTGGTAATTTTACTTTATCATCAGATGGATTCACAAACTTTGAAGGATACAATTTAATATTATTTGATTCTCAATTTGGCACATTCCATAACTTGCAAACACCTTATACCTTTAATACAGAAATAGGAACTTTTGATAATAGATTTACTTTAATGTATATAAACTCATTAAATAATCCAGAAAATGAATTACTACAAGTTAAACTATTCCCTAATCCATCAAGTGATATTGTAAATATTAATATTGACAATGTTAAAAATTTACAAGTATTAATATTTGATGTAACTGGAAAAATTGTTAAAACATTTTTAGAAACAAATAAGATCTATGTAGGCGATTTAGCTAATGGATTTTATTTAGTTAAATTAAAAAGTAACGAAAATACTAAAACATTTAAGTTTTACAAAAAATAAATCTTCCAGATCTAACTTGACCTACAAGCTAACAATTTAAAAATAAATAAAATGAAAAAAACAATTTTTTTTTTACTAGCTATCATTAGTTTAGTAAGCTGTTCAAATGAAACAGAAAACAACTCTACTAAAGCAGGGAGTAATTTAGCTACAGTATCTACTGTAAACAGTTATAATTTTTCAATTAACAGTAGCGTATACACACCGTTAGTTAACAAAACAGTATTTCAATCAGGAATACAATTAAATACAGATGCAACTTCTACTGCAATTACTTTACCTTTCCCATTTACTATGTACGGGGAAGCAATGACAACTGTATACTTATCCAATAATGGCTTCATTGGCTTTGGAAGTGCACCAAATAGAACAACAATTTATAATGCAATTTCTTCAAGTGAAACATTAGCAAAGTACCTAATTTCATTCAGCAATCAAATTACAGCTTGGAATGGCGAAGGTTCACAACCAGAAGTAAGTTATGGTCAAAATGTTTTAGGTGATATGGTTTTTCAATTCCAAGATGTATCTATTCAAACAGCACCAGGAGTTAGAATGACTTTTCAAATAATATTAAAAGCTAATGGTTCAACAATACAAATTGTGTTTGGACCAAACTGTACAGGACAAGATCAAATATCAAATACATCAGTTAGATCTTTTGAGGTTGGATTAAGAGGTTTGCAAGTTGCTCCAAGTTGGAATCCAACTAGTATTTTTAAACAAACAGTAACTGGAGGATACCACAACCGTGTATTAGTTTCAGGAAATTGGAATATACTTAGTAATGTAAAAGTGGGTACGTTAGCTAGTTCAGCTATGTCACCAAGAACAGGTATTAACATGCCACCAACAGTTATGCCTAATATAACTGTAATGCCAAGTAATGGAAGAACTTATCAATGGACAGCAAATTAATAAAATCTTATAAAAATAAATAAGATAACTGTTGCATAATAAAATAAAAATTCGTATATTTATAATATATAAAAAGTAACATAAAAATAAATCAACTTATAGTTGGTTCGGAAAGGAAAAGTTCATATATTTATATATAGAAAGCAATTAAAATGAAAGCACAACAAAACATACATCAACTTAATATAGTAGCGGAAAGAGCCATTAGTCAATGGTCGGATTCGTTATGTGGAGATATTGTCTTTGGCTTTACGTATAATAACGAACCGAAAACAACCAAAACCGGGATATGATATAATTAACTTATACATATAAATTCTAATAAGAACCCGGATCAAATAAAAAAAGATTCGGGTTTTTTTATTAAAAAAAGTTGCTAAAAAGAATAAAAGTTCATATATTTAGGTATAGAAAGAAAGAATAAGAGTTCATTGACATATTGGATAAAATTAAATGGAGAGGTGGCAGAGTTGGTCGATTGCGCTAGTCTTGAAAACTAGAGATCCCTTAAAAGGTCCATGGGTTCGAATCCCATCCTCTCTTCTGGAGAGCTGTTTTTGTATTTCCTTGCTATTTATTAGAAAGGAAGTACATCATGGCAAAGAAAGAATACGGTACAAGAAAAAAGTATCATTATATTTACAAAACAACTAATACGTTAAGTGGTAGGTATTATATAGGAATGCATTCGACAGATAATCTTGAGGATGGTTATTTAGGATCTGGAACATACTTAAAAAGATCTATAAATAAACATGGAAAAGAAAATCATTTAATTGAGATTCTAGAATTTTTAAATTCAAGAAGGGAATTAGCAGCAAGAGAAAAAAAAATAGTATCTCTTCAAGAAATTGCTAAAAAACAATGCATGAATCTAAAAGTTGGAGGAGAAGGAGGCTTCACAGAAGAAAATAAAATAAAGGGAAGAGTAGCAGCAAATATAGCAAGGGCACTACTCCTACAGACAGATCCTGAATTTAAAGAAAAATACTGCAAAGCAATTAGGGAAGGTCAGAAAAGGGCAAAAGAAAGAGGAGTAAAATTTAATAACATATCACAATGCTATTCCTGGAAAGGCAAGAAACATAAACCTGAAACTCTTGAAAAAATGAGAAATACTAGAAAAGAAAAAGATTTAGGAAAAGGAGCTGATAATTCTCAATATGGGACTTGTTGGATTACAGACGAAACAGAAAGTAGGAAAATGGACAAAGGAGATCTAATCCCAGAAGGATGGAGATTAGGAAGAAAAATAAAATAAGGGTGTGTGGGAACCCAAGAATATGTGATGAGCATATACCCATAATCTGGCCCGTTCGTCTAAAGGCAGGACATTTGGTTTTCGACCAAAGAAAGACGGATCGTTACCGTCACGGGCTACAATAAGGGGCTATAGTATAACGGCTATTACAATGGTTTTGCAAATCATAAATTGGAGTTCGATTCTCCATAGCTCCACAAAATCGACTATAAGAGGATTGACCAATGAGGCTAATTGGTAAGTAGTTGACAGCCTGGAAAGACAGGTAATTTGGTCTATTTGTGTAATGGTAGCAGTACTGGCTTGTCACGTCAGAGGCGAGAGTTCGATTCTCTCATAGACCGCAAACCTTGGGAGTAATTAACCTAAGGCTGAGAGGTTCGAAACTCTCGGAATGATTATGGTGTAAGGGTGCACACCACCTCTGAATCTAAAGGAGGTAGGGGTTTAAGGTTCGACTCCTTATTAATCAGCTAATAAACTGCGTTAAAGTGTAAAGGTTGCATCCTAGTCTCATAAGCTAGGGGGGTGGTTCGAGTCCACGTTACGCTACCAGGCCTTGTAGCTCAAAGGAGGAGCAGTTCGCTCATAACGAAAAGGTTGGGATATCATAATTCCCCAAGGCCACTAAATTTTATCCATTATGAGGTCAATTCCTTCATCTCCAATGTAGATTAGCTATTAGCTAATTTATGACTCAGAAATTGAGAATTTGGAGAGTAGTCCCTACCAGTAAGACTGGTGTTCAGGCTCCCACGTTTTTTGTTGAAACAACAGAGAACGGTAGAGAAGAAGCAGTAGCATCTGCAAACCGCCAAGCAAGACAAAGGTCAGGTTTGGGTAAGTTTAACAATTGGTATTTCGAATTAACTAAAATGAATGTCAGAGTTGACAGACATGGAAAGTATATTCGTCATCACCAATAAGAAAAATATTCGGAGAAAGATTTGGATATCTGGATCTTTCTTCGTATATTAAAGTATAGAAATAAAATTAATAAAAGTTATGGCAAGTTATTCAACAGACGAAGTACAGTTAGCATCTGAGTTAACTAATTATAATGCAACAAAAGAAGCAATCGTAGATGGATTAGTTAGAGAAGGGTTTCTAACCGAAGAACAGGGCACCACAGTTAAAAACCAATATGCAGTAGCACTAGTTAAAAACAATTGGTTTGGTACTGCAATAGCAAAATTAATCAACAGAAAAGATACAACAATAATTAAATTAGTAAAAATCGTATAGTTATGAAGAATTCGTTATCAGCAAAAGGGTTATCAATGTCTCAAGCACAATCAATCTCTAATCTTTGCAATCAAAGAGCAAAAGAGATTTCTACTAAATTAGATAACATCAACAACGTAGAGAAAACTTTAGTAATAGGTACTGAAACCTATATTGAAACTCAAGGAAATCCTATTCCAGAAAACGTAGTACAGTTACTACAAGCCAAAGCAAGATTATCTGCCACTCAAGCATTCTTGATGGAAAACATCAAAGCTAAGGATGAATTAATTAAAGATATTCAAACTGAGAAATTCAACTATGAGGTAGAAGCTCCAATCCGTCCTACAACCATTTCAGAAAACCTTCCTTTAGAGGTAGATGGAGATTTTGGTTTAGATCAAATGACTGCAGCCGAATATAATGAGTATTTAGAAGCAGAGGCTTATGCTTCACATATTGGTCAGTTCATTCATAAAAGAGGAACTCTAGACCGTTTAAGAGCAGAACTTCCTACCATTAAAACTTTAGAGTTTATGGATATTGAAGCAGGAAAAAGAACTCCTCTTAAAGTAACTATTCACCACACACCTGAGCAATTGCTTGCAATTCATGAAGAATTAGCAGGACTTCATAGAGGGTATGAGCAAAAAGTGAATTACTTCAAATCAAAAGCAAAGAATGCTGTTACTTCTGAGAATGCTAGAATTCAGAAAGAGAGAGGTGAAATTCAAGCAAGAGTTAATCAAGTAAACTTAGAATTAGCAAATGAGTATAAGTTGGCTTATGATAAGTGGTTAGCAGATCAACGTAAGGCTCAACACGAGTTTGAAGAAAAACGTCAAGGTAAAATTCAAGATGCTGTTAACTTAAAAATTAATGTAGCAGAAAGATTCCAGGATGTAGTAGACGAATTCTTGAATCAATTAAAATAGTATGGGTCAAAAAGTTGATTGGGTATTTTGGTTTACAATAGAAAGAAGAGAAGGATGGTTTAAAAAGTTTTGGAAAACTAGAGGATCTAATGCTATGGAATTTCAAATCTATAATTATAGAATATCAATTGGTATGCCTTGGCACCCTGAAGTTATAAGAAAAGCTGATGTAAACTATCCAATGGAAGGAATTAATCATATGCTAAAGACCAATGAGCAAAATAGAATTGGAATAAAAAAATGGGGAAGATTTAGATTTATTAAAAATTAATATAAAATAATAGTTATGAACGAAGTAGTAGGAATGCCAGAACCAGAATTATGTCAGGAAGCATGTGTAACCAAAACATATGACGACAGATCAGAAAAATACAGACCATCTAGAATGGAATGTCTAAGAGATTATGAAATAGGAATTAGATTTCTTTCAAGAGGATGTGTTATCAATGTAGGATGTAAACAAGTTGCATTTTCTACAATCAAAGAAGCAATGAACGCTTTTACTGATTACATAAATGATCCTTACGGAACAAGGCAGATTTGGGAGAAAAGATTCCAAGAAGAAGAAAAATAGCTATGAATCTCAGAGAACAGTATGCTGTGTACGAAAAAGTACCTGCACATGGTAGCGAAGAAAATGGGATAATATTAGGTCCATTTAATTCAGAAGAAGATGCTCAACAAGCTAGAAAAAAGTATGGGTATAGTAGCAGTAACTACTTTGTTGATAAAATAAAATAATTTGGTGCTAAGGAGGTAAGCACAAGCCGATCCTCCAAAGCTTTATGCTGGGATAGTGGAGTCTTAAATTATAGATACATATAAAAATGACTTTTAATCATTCTATGAGACACTTAAATGGCCCCGTGCCATTTAGACAGACACGCTTCCTTACAAACTTTCAAAACTGAGATAGAACTCAACAGCTAGACATGTTACTCCTACTGGGAGACTAAAAGTGGCTAGCAACTTTGAGACTTAGTTTTTGTCCTTGCCTTTGTGGTAAGGAAGGTCCTTGACCTTGATTTTAGCTTAGATTTAGTCTATATGCTTTACATCCCAGCAACATATTTATTATAAAACATATATTATGAAAAAAGAAGATTTAAAAAACCTTATTAAAGAAGCAATAACAGACCAGTTTCTTAAGAACTCAGATTTACAGCAATTAAATAAGATTGTATTTAAACTATATGATAGTGGAAAAATAGAGAAAAGTGAATATGCGTCAATCCAAACAATTTTAAAGAAATTAGATAAGTAAACTTAGAATATTTTAAAAATAATTAACAAAAGGCTTGCTTCGGCAGGCTTTTTTTCGTATATTTAGTTATAATTAATAAGATAAAGGTTATGATAAAATCAATAATTACCAAGGGGCATTTAATAGCCACATTAGACAATATAAGTAAAGTCAGAAAGTCTGGAACAATTCTTGAGATAACTAGAGCAGGAGCTTTTTTAGAAGGTATTCTTTATTCTTTAGGTAAGCTATCACCAAAGGGAGGCTTTCAATATAAAAATATAGAATATATAGAAGTTGGATGGTTTGGTAAAGAGAAAGTAAAAACAAGAGAACAAACATATATAGAATATATGATTGAAAGAATAGAAGAATTAATTGAAGAAATAGAGTAGTTATGAAACTAACATTAGGAAAAGGACAACAGTTGTTCTTTACATCAGACACACATTACGCTCACTCAAACATTTGTAGTGCAACTACAAACTGGTCAGTGAATGATGGATATGCTCGTAAGTTTGATTCATTGGAAGATATGAACCAAAGACTAGTTGATAACATTAACAACATGGTTGGTGAAGATGATATCTTAATTCACTTAGGTGATTGGTCATTCGGAGGATTTGATAAAGTGCAAGAATTTAGAGATAGAATTGTTTGTAAAAACATTCACTTGGTACTTGGAAATCACGATCACCACATTGAAAGAAACAAAGAAGGAATTCAATCATTATTCTCTTCAGTACAGAACTACTTGAGATTAGAAGTAAGAAGACCAATTAATAAAGCAACAACTGAGAAGTTTATTTTCGTGTGTATGCACTATCCAATTGCGTCATGGCATGATATGAACCAAGGAGTAATTCACTTGCATGGCCACGTGCATTTACCGGCAAACCTACGAATAGCAGAGGGTAAAGCAATGGATGTTGGAGTAGATGGAAATGAACTGGAGCCAATTTCAATGGACGAGATATTATCGATAATGAAAGATCGTCCAATTAAAAAATTAGCATTACCAAAGGATCATCACGAAAAAAGAATTTAATATGTTAAACACAAGAGTAGAAGACAACCACTTTAATGAAGATGGTTCATTAATATCGTCACGGATTATAATTGAGGTTCCATTATCTCACGAAATGTTACAAGATTGTTATTCGTATACAGCAATGGATGCACCATCTGAAATTAAAAGAATGTTGATGGAATTTCTTGGTGATACAATTGATGAAATCATTTTAGGTAAAAGACCTGATAATGTTGATGAACAATGGTTAAGAAGAAAACTAATAGAAGTAAAAGTAATATGAAGGAACTTTATCTATTAAGAGGATTACCTGGATCAGGAAAATCAACATTAGCAAAATCAATAGGTGGAATGCATGTAGAAGCAGATATGTTTTTTATGGAACCATCCTTAGAATTTAGGACAGTACATACTTATAAGTTTGATCCTTCTAAATTAAAAGAAGCACATGCTTGGTGTCAAAAGACAGTTGAAGTATGTATGCTTAGGGATTTAAAAGTTGTAGTATCAAACACATTCACTCAGGAATGGGAAATGCAACCATACTATGATCTAGCAGAAAAGTACGGATACAGAGTTTATTCTTTAATTGTAGAAAACATCCACAACGGAAAAAGCATTCATAACGTTCCAGAAGAAAGCATTAATAAAATGAGGGACAGGTTTATCGTTCGTTTATAGATTTTAGTGCTATTTATATATAGTACTAACTATGAATGTTGAAAACTATGGGAAAAGAACACAGAATCTGCGAATGCTGTAAGCAGCAGTATTATGGGCAAGGAAAATTATACTGCTCTATTGGATGTCGAAACAAGGCATCAAAAGGAAAACCTCAAAAGAAAAGAAGTGATGAAACAAAATCAAAAATAAGCAAAGCACATAAGGGTAAGACTATTAGTGATGAAGTAAAACTAAGGACATCCAATACCCAAAAAAAATTATGGGAGAATGAAGAATACAGGGAGCAGCAAAGAAGTAGCAGAGTAGGTCGCATACAAAGCGAAGAAACTAAAAAGAAAATCTCAGATGCTCAAAAAGGAGTCCCAAAACCTTCAACTACTCTTTATAATCTAACAAGACCTAAAGTATCAGGCTGGAATCATACAGAGGAAAGTAAAAAGAAAATAGGAGAAAAAGTATCAGGAAATAAGAACGGAATGTACGGGAAAGTTCCTATATATTCAAAATACTCCTTATATGAAAAGGGTACTACTACGATAAAGATGCGATCTACTTGGGAAGTACTTTTTGCTCAATACTTAGACAGATTAGGATCTGACTGGGAGTATGAAAAACACACCTTTAAACTAGGAGAAAAGCACACATACACTCCAGATTTTTACTGTAATGGCACCTTTTACGAAGTCAAAGGATACTTACATCCACATTCAAAAGTAAAGATGGAACAATTTATCGAGCAATACCCTGAACATACTCTAGTACTTGTTAATAAAGCCTACCTAAAAGAATTAGGATTACTAAAATAAATGTAAATTTATTTGGAAATACAAAGAATAGTTCGTATATTTGAGTATTAAATAAACAAAAGTTATGGAAGAAACATTTGAACAATACCTACAAAGACTAAAAGACAGACGTACAGAAGACGATTATAAGTACACTGATGAGGATTTTATCCAATATGAAGAGTACATCAGAGATTGTTGTAAAAGTGGAATGAGTGTCTATAAATGTCTTGAGTTTATGTATTTTGCAGAAAAGGATATGGATGATCAATTATTTAATAGAGAATCTAGAGAAGAAATACACTTAGAACAAATTGCTTCAAAACAATTCCAAAAGGATTTTAATAAAGAAGTAGGAGATGTATTAGTTCAACAATTAAACAAATAAAAATTATGAAAACAGAAATTGCAGAATTAGAAATTGACCAACTAAAATCAGAAGGGTTGAATTTTGATTATAAGTTCACACAAGGAAATTATAATAATTACTTAAACTTATGTATTGAAAAAGAAGGTTATGATATAAAAACAATTATATCAAAATTAAAACAAAATGAGAAAATTATTTTTTCACTTAATTTAGGTGATAACTTTAATGGTTCAAAAGACCAAAAAGAAGGTAGCATTTATTGGAAACATCCACAACATGGTTTGTGCGTTAGAGTTCAGTCAAGTGAAAAAAGTTTACAAGAATGGTCTTATGAATTAGAAAAAATATTCTCTTTAAAACCTTCTGATTATATTGATGTGGAATTACCACCTTTTGATGATTTGGATGATGATGGTAATTACATTGGAACTGACCCAAAATTTAAAAAGAAATAAGAAATGGAAAACAATAATTCAGTTTGCTTCATAGCAAAAATAAACGAAGTAAAAGCAATCGAAGGAGCTGACAACATCGAACAAGCAGTTATCGGAGGATGGAATACGATTGTAAAAAAAGGAACACATCATGCAGGACAACTAGTAATAGTAGCAACTACTGATGCAGTTATCCCTGTAGAACTTTCTGACAAGTTTGGTGTAACTAACTACCTAAGAAAAGGACAAAGAGTTAGAACTGTAAAACTAAGAGGAGTTTATTCTGAATGCTTAGTAATACCAATCACTCCTGACATGAGATTAACTACTCAGAGGGTCAAGACATGATGGTAAAACTTGGTATTGTGAAATACGAACCACCAGTTAAACAAATCCAACTTGCCTCAGGTAGAAAGATTAAGTGGAGAGACAATCAAAACTTCCACATCTACTACAAATTCCCAAACCTTAAAAACGTTGAAGGAATGTTTACAGAAGAAGATGAAGTTCAAATCACTAGAAAGATTCACGGTACAAATGCTAGATACGGTATTGTAAAGAAAAGTAAATTAACATTCTGGGATAAAGTAAAAAAATTCTTAAGAATTGCTGATGAGTGGATTGACTACGAATACATTTATGGTTCACATAATTGTGAGAAAGGAAGTGACTCTCAAGGATTCTATTCAACTGACGTTTGGAGAACAATTGCTGAAAAGTATGATATCAAAGCAAAGCTTCTAGAAGGAGCAAAGTGTAGAGGTGTAGAGAATTTAGGAGCAGGAATTATCCTTTATGGAGAAATTTATGGAGCTGGTATTCAAAAGAACTATGAATATGGTTTAAAAGATATTGAGTTTGCAGGTTTTGATATTAAGATAGATGGAGAATACCTAGCATCAGAAACAACAGAAATCCTAATCACAGAGTTATTCAAACTTCCTCATGTACAAGTTCTCTATAATGGAATTTGGAATCAAGAAATTCAAGATAATTATATATTCAACAACTTCATTCCAGGGACTAAAACTCCTCACGAGGGAATAGTTATAAAGCACATATCTGGAGATCGTAAAAAGGTAGCAAAGGTAATCAATCCTGAATATTTAATTGCATCAGAGAAGCACGATTATGGCGACAGCCACTAGCAAAAAATAATTACAAAAAGGCTTGTTTATTCAAGTCTTTTTTCGTATATTTAAGTATAAAATAAAAGTTATGAGAGGAAAAAGAATTTACTGTGAAGATATATCACCCACTATAAAATCAATTAGAACATCTAAGAACCATGGAAAAACAGTGGAGATACACGGTCAACAGTATGAATATGTGGGAGACGATATGTTATTCTGTTTAAAAACTTTTCGCATTAAAAAACTATGAATTATACAATACTCTTAATAATGCTACTTTTTCCGCTTGGATGCGATAAACAGTACCCCACCACTATACCTATAGAATATCAATACAGTTATAGCGAACAAGAATTAGATTTAATGGATATTACAAATCAATATAGAGAAAGTCTACAACTAAGTACATTAACCCCTATTGAACATATAGGTCATTTATGTGAAGAACATAATCTATACATGATTAAAGAAGATACAATAACACATGATTATTTTTATGATAGGCAAATAAATTTACAACAATTATATAGAGCAACTAGAGTTGGAGAAATATTAGCGTACAACTACCAAACTAACCAAGCAGTATTACAGGCCTGGATTAATAGTCCAATTCATTTTGCAACATTAACAAGACCTGGGTATACTAATTTTGGTGTATCAATAGTAACGAATCCTAGTAACAAGAAAAAGTATTATACATTTATTTTTATTGCCAAATGAAAAAATTAACTTACATATTACTATGCATTGTATTAATTTCATGCAGTAATGATTCCGCACAAGAAATAGAAAACGACTATTTATTTAATGATAGTGAATTAGAATTAATTGATATAATAAATCAACATAGAGTAGATATTAATTTAACTCAATTACAAATACTACCTCACTTAGGTTATCTTTGTTCTAAAAACAATCAAGAGATGATAGAAGCAGGGACTCTATGTAATTGCCATTTTATTGAATCAGTAAATAGTATTGATGAATTATATAATACACAATATGTAAGTCAAATCATACTTTACAACTTTAGTAATACTCAATCAGCAATGAATGCAATAATGAGTGATATTACTTCAAAAACCATAATTGAAAGAAACTACACAGATATAGGAGTATCAATAATAAAAGATCCTAATACAAACAAAAAATACTATACCGTATTAATAATAAAAAGATGAAATATTTAATACTATTACTTTTACTAACACAATTTACCTTTAGCCAAGAAAGAAAATACTCTTTTGAGTATAGAGAAAATAGAACACCAGACGGATGGGAAAAAGTACACACACCAGGTGATGTAATTTTCTATGAAGATAAATATAGTAATACAGTTTCTATTATAACTGAAAATAGATTTGAGCATTTGTATGTTAAGTCAAAGCAGTTATTTTTAAGACTAGATACTTTTTTATATACTTTAGTTGATGAAGATTATAAGGAATGTAGCTTTAGGGTAATTGTATTAGGAACATTAGATAATTTAGAATTATACTATTATTCAGATAGGAAAGAAGAAAAGTATTATAGATTAATATTAAAAAAATGTGAGTAAAAAGTTGCTTACTTAGAATATTCTTCGTATATTTAGGTATATTAATAATTAAAAACTAAAGGTTATGTTTTACAAATTCAATCAAGATACTCTTGAATTCCAAAGAGTAAAACCATCCACTTATCTAAAAGGAGGATTATTAACATTAGCAATTACTGCTATTGTAGGATTTAGCTGTTCACCAAGAGCAGTTCTAAAAGATCTAACACCAGAAGAAAAAATTATTGTTGTTAGAGAATACAATGGATTTTCAGAAAAAGCATTAGAGGATAAAATTAAATCACTCAATTTTAAATTCCCTCATATTATACTAGCTCAAACATATCAAGAGACAGGTCATTACTCCTCAATTATTTTTAGAGAGAACAATAATTTATTTGGCATGAAAGAAGCAGTAGTGAGAACTAATCTAGCAAAGGGTACTAATAGAGGACATGCTTATTACGATACTTGGCAAGATTCACTTATAGATTACGCTCTATACTCAGCAACATATTTATCAGATATAAAAACGGAAGGAGAGTATTTTGAGTATTTAAGACAAAATTATGCTGAAGATAAATCATATGTTACTAGATTAAAAGCATTGATTAAAAACAATAACTTAAAAGCTAAATTTAATTAGTTATGAAAAACATACACATATTATCAACAGATAAACCAAGTAGGTTAATATTACAAACCAACAATAAATTTAGATTATCTGCAATTAAATTTAGTGGTAAAATAGCAAGTGGTGTGACTCAAAACATATACATCACTTCTGATGAAGAAATTGAATGGGATAGTTATTGGTTAAACAGAGATAATAATGTTGTTTCTAATGGAGCAATGTTTGAATTAGCAGATAAAGCACCAAGTTGCAAAAAAATCATTTTAACAACAGACCAATCATTAGATGGTGTACAAGCTATTGATGATGAGTTCTTAGAATGGTTTGTTAAGAATCCAAGTTGTGAGGAAGTTGAAATTTTTAAATTTAAAACAAGACTTCGTGATGAATGGAGATTTGAATACAAAATCATTATTCCAAAAGAAGAACCTAAACTAGAAGAAGATGAAATTATTGATATTTCAGACCATGATGGAATAGGTAATGCAGTAGACAATCTTAATAATGAACCACCACAAGAAACACTTGAAGAAGCTAGTAAAAATTCCAAAAACTATACTAAAGAGTCAAATGGATACCCTAAAATCCAAGCTTTTATAGACGGTGCTAAATGGCAACAACAGAATAGTTATAGTGAGGAAGATATGGCAGAATCATTTATGGCTTGTTGGAAAGCAAATGTATCTGATGGAATTGAATGTAAATTATCATTTAAAGAATGGTTTGAACAATTTAAAAAGAAATAAGATGAAACAAACAGTAATGCAAGATTTGAGAGAAGATTTAATTTTAACTCAAACATCAGCAAAAGATGCCTTAATTGAAATTGAAAATCAAGAAATAAGAAAAGCTTGTCAAGAAGTCGTGAGATTAACTTTGAGTAGTATCATTAAAAGAATTGATGAAGAACTTTTAGAAATGGAAAAGCAACAACAAGGATATAGTGAGGAAGAAGTGTTAATAATTATAGATGATTTATTTAGACAATATGCAAATTTATTTAGAATAGATGCAAAAGAGCATTTTTTACAATTTAAAAACAAATAAGATTATGAAAGACTTTTTTGAAGATTTAAAAAACAGACCAAGACCAAACTTATTCAGAAGAATATATCTTTGGTGGTATCATGACGGAAGGTATTATCACAAATACTTTAAACAAGGGGTAAAAAATATATGGTATTGGTTCCCAATTATCTGGAAAGATAGGCATTGGGATGACCATTATATCTTTGAAGTACTAAAACATAAACTAAAAGCACAAGCCAAATACATTGGTAATAGTGATAGGCATACAAGAGCACAGCTTGATGCTAAAAGAATGAGACTTTGTATTAAGTTGATTGAATTAGTTCAAGACGAAACATACCAAATGGAGTATATGGATTATGCAAAAGACAGACATTGGTTTACAGATTGTGAAGACAGCCCAGGATCTTCTCTTTATAATTCAGAAGAGGTATGGGAAAAGTATGATGACTTTTTTAAAAAGTACCCTCTTGTTTATAAACAAGTATTAAACGGAGCAGGACCATTTACTTTGAATGGTAGAAGTGAAGCTGATATGAAAAGGATTATTGCACAGAATATTGCCCATGTAAATCAGGATAGAGTACAAAAACTTCTATTTAAAATTTTAGAAGAAAATATAAATTCCTGGTGGGATTAGTTGGTAGATCAAAATAAATTTCGTATATTTAGATATAAAATAGAAACAATGAAAAAAAGAATATACTTAGACGATGTAAGAACACCTGTATCACCAAACAATGAATGGGTGGAAGGAACACCAGAATGGACTGTTGTTCGTTCTTATGATGAGTTTGTAAGTAAAGTAATTGAGATTGGACTAGAAAATATCGAAATAATCTCTCTAGATCATGACTTAGGACCTTCAGCAATGGCTGAATGGCATTCAAATGTATATCACAATTACGAATTAAATTATGATAATATTCAGGAGAAAACTGGAATGGATTGCACAAAATGGTTGGTTAATCAATGGCTGGATGGAGCTCCTGTTGTTGATGTTGTAATACATTCTGCAAATGCAGTTGGTAGTGCTAATATGATGGGGTATATAAACAACTACAGACATATCCATAGACTGCCTCAGAATTGTGTAAGAGTAAGAATTAAACATACAGTATAGATTATGAAAACAGAACAACAAATCAGAGAAAAGTACAAAGAGATGTTAAAGCATACAGAAGATTTAGATGATATGGTTAACAACCCAAGTAAGTATAGTGGTATTGATATTGAAAATATTCAAGACCATATTAAAGTAAGGGAAGAACAGTATAGAATGAATGCTCTAATTAAGTGGATTTTAAATTAACAAACTATGACACTAAAAAATAAAATAAAATATTTTATAAAAGATTTAGATTTTTTAAGAGCATATAACTCTCCATTCAAAGCACCAAAATTAAAATGGTATTGTGGAAAAATTGCTTTAGGAACTCCTTACTTCTTTCCTAGAAAATGGGTAAAAGCAACCCCAGAAAGAGCTCATCAAGCCACTTTAGATTATATAAAAAGCACTGAAGAGTTTAATGAACGTAACCCTAAATATACTCGTAGTATAAGGCCTTATGATGAAATATTTGCAGATAAAATGAACTGCTCATATGCTGTTCCTAAGAAAATAGGATTTGATTTTGTTAGACTGGGATGGAAAACAAAATACGATTCATATAGACATGAGTGGAACCCAATGATTAGTTTTGTATTTTTTAAATGGCAAATAGCACTTATGTTTATACCAGAGCATGATATGCATTACTGGGAGGCTTGGTTATATTATACAAGAGAAACTAAAGGAACTACAGCAGAAAGAGTAGCTCAATGCAGAAAAGAAGCACCACAGACTTGGACTAGTCATAGTGAAGGTAAAAAAGAAACAACAGATTATTATAATTTAATTTTAAAAAAGAAATGGCTATGATAGGAGGGGTACAACCAAAAGTATTACTATCTCAAGAAGAGGATGGTACTTTACATTTAGACGAACTATTTGAACAAATTTACGGTAAACAAGAAG
>Ga0114978_10001412_pt1 | contig 20219 bp, 40 predicted proteins | sample S_140212_EF_Meta_FD_87027 | JGI IMG/M metagenome (GOLD analysis project Ga0114978, IMG submission 87027) | Freshwater microbial communities from Lake Simoncouche, Canada to study carbon cycling - S_140212_EF_MetaG | ecosystem: Environmental > Aquatic > Freshwater > Lake | place: Lake...
GTTTTCATTTGTGCGTATTCATTTGGTTTTCTTGATGCATCTAAAGCATCTAAACCTTTACCATATATCATATTAGATATACCTGTAATAATAGCACCATTTGTAGTTGAATATAAGAACCTATCAATTAAAAACTGAAAGTAGTTATTATCATCACCATATTCAATGTAACCTTGCTTTTTATTTTCTTGTATTTTAGGACTTGTGTAAGCACTTAAATTTACAATAGAAATATTTGAATTATTCATAAACTATAAAATCATTAGTTGTTTGATTTGCTACGTATTCATCTTTGTTAATTGTATAATCAGCAATAACTTGATTTGTGCAAAATATTTTGTCTTTATAAACTACATCAGTATTATTTAAAATAGATAACGTATAAAAGTTTCCTTCTTTTAAATCAAATGTAGTTGTTGTGTATAGATAATAACCATCTATATAAAAATCAGATGTTATAGTAGTACTTTCATTTGTCATTTCATTTATTAAAACTATTGATGTAGCACTATAGGTTCTTGGAATGAATTTCAAAGATTGTTCTTCTACTTGCTCTTTTAAAATTATCATTATCTTTTTATTTAAAAATAAAAGTATATTAAAATTGTTTTAAAATAAAAAAGGGACACTTAAAGTATCCCTTAATTAAAAAACAAAAAAACAATTATTAATCTGTATAAATAACATTAAAATCATTTAAACCATTCAACAAGAAGTTTGCTGGTACTGGTTCCATTCCTGTAAGTGTTAATGTATAACCACTTAAATCACCCATAGCTGCACCAGTTACAATAGTTCCACCTGTTACATCCATTCCGTGTTCTAATCCACAAAAGAAGAAATTACCATTGTTATCTTCAACAACTACTTGTGGTCTACCATAAGCCAAAAGTTTAATTTGTTTATTATCTACAATAGATAATTTTTTCAAAGTCAATGCCAATTCTTGTTGAAAGAATGTAGTTCCATTTTCTCTTGAAGATGTAATTGTTTGAGTAAAAGATGATGTACCTTTTAATTCATATCTGTAAGTGTTTGGATTTCCAGTTATTTCATCAATAGCATCTGTTTGGTCTCCACTACCATAAACAATAGTGTTATAACCTATATCACCCCAATTTACAAAGTAAACTGCTTTTAATCCACCATTGCTGTCCTTGCAAGGTTCTAATCTGCCTAAACTAATATCACAAGCCATATTTATATATATTTAAAGTTAAAAAAAAGGTGGTGTTTTTGCACCACCCTTAATTTGATTAATAATTAATTATTAGTTAGCAGCGTTAGTAATTCCGTATGTAGTAATATCTTCTACAATTCCGTATTGTACACCAGCCGTAAATCTCATTACAACTCTAACATTTTGTGAACCATCAATGTCAGACATATCAATTAATTTCACTTCTTGGTTATCAGCTAATAAACCAGTACCAAAATACAAGTTAGATTTTTGAGCAGCAATAGCAACTGTTGGAGCTAAACCATTTGCAACAAATATTTTAATTCCATCAAAAGAAAGTGAACCATTATTCCACCATTGTGTTCCCATTGCATTAGTACCATTAGCACCTAAACCTGATGCACCAAAACCACCCAAAGCCCTTACGTATGCACGTGCTGTGGCTTGACTAACGTATAAATACAGGTCTTCTTTTCCATAAAGTGTTGCTGGGATAGCATCAACTAATTTCCCTAATTCAGCAATAACTGTTGCAGAAGCAGTAATGTTAGTTGAAGTAGCAGCAACTTCTTGAGCAGCTGGTAATCCAGCATCTAAAGTTAACAATCTTGTAAATCCGTTAAATTCTCCAGCGTTAGCAGTAACACCAGCCCAAATATTTTTTTCTGTTTTATCAGCAACTTTAGCAGCTACGTGAGCTAATAAGAAATCAGCAAATGAAGGTGGTAAGCTATCAAAAGCTGAATATCCCATTTGAACTGCTTCCCAATCGCTGTGAAAATCTTTCTTGCATAATTGCAAATTTACTTGGAATTCTTCAGGTTGTAAAATTTTCTCTGTAAGTGTTACAGTTGAAGTTGCATCGAAGTCACAAGTTGCATCTTTTACGATTGCATCAGTAGAAATTTTCTTGATTACTTCTTTGTATTTTACATTTGGTTTTACTTCAATACCACCATTTTCGATAGTTGAAGCAGAAAGTAAAGCTGCTGAAATATATTTTCCTGCAAACTCACCAGCATAGGTTGTTGTAATACTTGTTGTTGTAGCCATTTTTTATTTAATTTTTATTTTTATTATTTGTTTAATTTACTCAATACTACATCAAATGTTGTAGCTTGTCTTTTTTTAGAATATAAATTCATTTTAACTTCAGTTTTTGCATCTGGATTGTGTGATAAAACTTCAATGTTATCATTTGACAATTCAACCGCTTCTACTACTTCAGTTTTTGATAATTTTAATTCAGCAATTTCTGCTCTTAATTTTTCAATTTCTGAAAAGAACATTTCTTTAGTTACACTTTCAACAACTCTTTTTGGCGTTGCTACCTCAGCAGTCATTTCCATTTCAGCTGGACTTGGTGTTGTTTCTTCATTAACTGGCATTTCTTCTGCTGGAGTTTCAATAGCAGCAATAATACCTTCAACATCTACTTTTAACACATTACCATCTTCAAGAATATACTCTCCAACTGGCACCGGTACTTTTTCCTCACCATTTAAAATAAATACAGAAGGTTTAGTTTCTGTATAATCTCCAACTTCGAATGTGTCTGCTTCAATAACAGTAACACCATCTTGTAATTTCATTTGAGCAAGTTTAACTTCCATACCCAAAAGTTCTTTAATTTGATTTACTACGTTCATATTTACTTTTTTATTTATTATCCGTTTCTTAAAGCTATTTTATTACCTTTTAATTTAGTAACATAATAATCTATATCTTTAGCATAAAGTTTTAATGCTTCACCTTGATTTTTAATTTGTGCAGGTAATTCAATTCCTAAATCTTTTGCTGATTTTAATACATCTTCAAATCTTTTATTTGCACTTAATAAAATCTGACCTACTGAATTAAAATCACTTGAAATTTTATTTGCTAATTCATTATAATCAACTACATTTGTTTCTGCTTTAAAAAAAACATCATTAAGTTTTTGATAATCTTTATTAAAATCATCAACTAAAGCTAATTCAATTCTTTCAGATGCCAATTCTACTTTTTCAAATAACTTATTACCAATCTTTGTTACTTCTGGGTTCATCTATTTTTTATTTAAAAATTAATACTATTTATATTTGTTATAAATTTGCTATCCGTTTGTTCTAACTATTGTTTTAACTCCATCTACAACTGTTACAGTTGAAGTGCCTTGTGCAACTGTTGAACCAATACCTTGATTTATTAATTCACCTTTGCAACATTCATTTGAATATGTGCTATCATCACATAAACAACCTCTTTTTCCATCTTTTGGACTTGTGTACTTGTTTTTTCCCATTATTTTAGTTATTAAATATTTTACCAATTTTTCCTAATTGTTTAATTACATTTTCATTATTATCATAATGCTGTTCAATTTTTAAACTTTTAATCTTGTATATTTTATTTATATTACTTCCTGTTGCATAAACTCTACTTACTGGAATACCTAATGCATTTGCTTTGTTAATCATTCCTTGCTTTAAATGCCTTGCTGATATTATATAAACATCATTTCCTTCAGCTAAAAATTTAGTTGCCATTTCAGTACCTTTTGCAGTACTTAATGTGCCATCATAATCAAAACTAATTTTCATTTTTAAGAATGATTTGTTTTATCTTTTCAATCAATTCTTGTTCTGCATCTTGTTGTAGATTTAATTCTGCTTTCTCAGAAAAATATCCTTCAATAGAATAACCTTGATATTTACCTTCTTTAACATCATTCCAAACTTCATCATTGTCTATTCTTTGAACTACAACCCAAGCACCTTCAACAGCATTTAAATTGTAAATAGCTGATTTATCTTTTTTAACATCTTCAACTATCCAACTTTCTATTGTATAAACACCTTCTGTTTTCTTGTCGTGTTCTAATGTTGAATTATGTATTTTAAGTTTCTTTAAATATAGTTCTGATGCTTTTCTAACTGTTTCTTTTGAAAAACGAATGTTATATTCATAATCACCATTTCTTCTATAAATATCTTTTTCAGGTATTAAAGCTAAACCTATAACTATTCTTTTATCTTCATCAATAGTTTTAAGTTCAACTTTGTGTTCATTTAGTGCAACCCAATTTTCTTCTATGGCTGGAAATTTAACTAAACTAATGGCATCAATTCCATCTTGAATATTTTCTTCGTCAATATCTAAATAAATAGTTTCTAACTTCTTCATTGTACTTTTTTTTAAAAATTAAATTATTTACATTTTGTTTTAAATAACTAACATTAAATATCTTTTTAATACTTAATGTTACTTATAACTATCCTAAACTTGCGTTACTAACAATGTTTCTATTTAATGATTGTGCTGATGTTACATTTTGTGCAACTACATAAGCTTGTATTGGCGATTGATTTTTATTGTTAATACTTTCTGCTATTTGATTAGCACCACCTTGACCAACTACATTGAAACTTGGAGCAGCAGCACCACCACCAGAAGGTACGCCAGCACTACCACCACTACCACCAGGCACTTTTACTGACATAATTTTTTGTACATTGGCAATTCCTTGAGCAGCAACAATAGCAGTAGATGCAATTTTAACAGCCATATCTACAACAGGGTTGCCCATAGATTTAGCAGCCCAAACTTCAGAAATACCTTTATAAGTATTAATAGTTGCAGCAGCAATCGCTAATGCTTTTCCAGCAGCAGTTTTTTCTCCAGCTATTTTAGATAATCCTTCTAATGCATTAGACACTGCTCCCATTTGAGCCATTTGTGCTGACTTTTCTGCTTCACTTATTTTAATTCTTGCTTCAGCATTTTCTTTTAGTAATTTTGTACGTTCTTCTTCTGATATATTAGTAGCTTCAGTAATTAATCTTTCTTGTTCTGTTATTGCTTCTAATTTTGCTTCAAAAGCTAAAGCATCATTTTCAATTATTAATTGTTGTTTTTCTAATTTTTTATCAAATCTATAAGTATCTATTTCATCTTGTGCAGTTGTAATTTGATTTTCTATTTCTTGCTTTTTAGCAGCATATTCATTTTCAGCATCTATTCTTGCTTGTGTTCCAGCTTTAGTTGTTTCAATTACATTTTGTAATCTTTCTAATTCTTGTGTTTTAGCAAATTCTAATGCTGATTTTTTAGCCAATAAAATAGCTTCTTCATCTTTTAATCTTTCAGCATCAAATTGCTTTTGGTCTATTGCTAATTGTGTTTCAGCTTCTTGTTTAGTTTTTGTTAAATCTAATAGTTCTTTATTGAGTGCTAAATCATTTGCTTTTTGTTCTGACCTTAAACCCTCAATTTGTGCTAATACACCTTCTCTATTTGCTAAAGCATTTGTTACAGCAACTTGGTTTTCTATACTTTTATTTTGTTGTAATGTAGCATTGGCAGCAGCTATTTGAGCATCAGCAGCTCCAAGCATAGCTTTTTCTTGATTGTTTAAAACATTTTTTAAATCATCATTTGCTTTTATTCTATCAGTAACACTATTTCTTTCTTCATCTCTAACCTGTCTTAATTTTTCTGCTTGTCTATCATATTGTTCAACTAACCTTGCTTGATTTGCTTCTGCTAATTTTGCATTATTTTGTAATTGTGTATTTGCTTTAGCTTGTTCATAAGCACCTTTAATTGATATTTTACTAACACCATCTATTGTTCCTTCAACAACTGCTCCTACTTCACTTATAGCTGAACCAATATTATTTGCAACTTTTTTACCAGCTTCTAATGCATCTTTACCAACCTCAACAATATTATCTTTTGTAGTTGAAATTCTTTTATTTAATTTTTCTATTGTTTTTTCATCACCATCACCAAAGAAACTTTCTTCCCAAGCAAGTTTTGCTTCATCAATAGCTAAAGATATTGCATAGAAACTTAATTTTAAAGGTGCTAAACTTATTGTAATTAAACCACTTATAGTATTTGTTAATCCTTTAAACCCATTACTTGATTGATTTACTTTTTCAACAACAGAAACAACTACATCAACAACTTTAGTAAATACATTTGTTACAGTTCCCATAGCAGTAGCCATAGTATCAGCAACTTTTTGATTGCTCATAAATATTTCTTTTAAAGTACCAAGAGCACTAATCACAAGACCAATACCCATAGCTTTAATAGCTAAACCAGCACCTTTAAAACCTTCGGCTAAAGTCTTTGTATTTTTCTCAACTTCTTTTGTACTTTTACCAACATCCTGTACTACATCAGTTGTTTTTTCTAAATTTTTATTTAAAGATTTAATTTCTTTAGTTACATTATCAATGTTACTATTTACCTTTAAATTTATTTCCTTGTTTTCCATTCTCTTTTTATTTGTTTAAATGTTCTTGACCAAGTTGTTGGTAATTCATATTTACCTTTTGCTATTTCTATTGTTTCTGATTGTCCGTAATGCTCATCTAATTGTAGCATTTCTAATATTAACTTTATCATTATGGTTGTTGTGTTATTGGTATTTCTACTGTTATACTATTATCATTATAATCTAAAAAACCAATAGATATATTTTCACTTCTTTCTATTCCACTTGTATTTGCATCTATTGTAACTATCATACTTGTATCTTCATATTTAACTCCAAATGTTGGTGATGAAATAAAATTTTCAAGTTCTTTAATTGAAAATTGTTTAAACATTCCTTTGTATAAATCTATTTGAACTTCTTGCGATGTATTATCTACATCTAACATTTCTATATTTGAATATCTATAACCTACTGAATTATAATCTAAATTTCTATAATCATTTATTAATTCAAATGTTGCCTCACCGTTTGTTAAATCAGTAGTAAAAGAATTAATTATATATCTATTGTCTCTAATTATAACCCTATCATTTAATTTTAAATTTGTTAAGTTTCTTGGTTCTAATTTTGCTTTAACTTTTAAAACTCTAGTCTTTTGATTATAAAGATTATCAATATATTGTTTATAATGTCTAAAATATAAACCTTGTGGTGAATTAACTAAATACCAACTTGAAACTTCATTACCCCAATTCAAAGAATACAAATAACTCAAATCAGTTGCACCTGTATTTATTTCATTGTTAAATCTTATATAATTATTTATTGTTGTATAACTAGTTCCATTATAAATTTTAATAGGGAAAGTAGAAACACTAGTTAATCCATTATTATACATTAATATTGGTTTTGGTGTATAACTTTGAAAATCTTTGTTTAATAATGTAGCAGTTTGAAAATTAGTTTCAACTGTTTTTTCCCACATTATATCTTCAAATGGAAGTTTAATTTCATATTTACCACTTTCTGAATTTGAACCACTATCATAAACTAAATCACCATATTGTCTACTGAATAAACCAGCAAAAGCATTATTTAAAATGTTATCTGATTTTTCATAAGTAAATTCTATTTTTTTAAATAGTTTTGGCTTTTCAATATCTAATTCATCAGCATAAATAAATGGTGTTAAATCTTTTATTTGTCCAGCTTGATAATATAATTCTAATGGTTCTAATTTAAAAGTAGTAGCGTCAATTGGTGTTACTATTAAATTAAACATTTTAACTAATCCCATAAAAAAATCTGCAACTTTAATATCTGGAACATAATCACGAACAGATAATATTGAATTAAATGTTTGACCTACACCACCAGTAAAATAATTATTAGCATCAGTATTTCCCTGACCAAAACTATTTATTCTTTTATAAGTTAATGTTGATTTAAAAGTAAATGAACCTGATGGAGAAACTTTAATTTTATATTGATGACTTATATCATCATCTGATTGTCTAATATCTAATAATGTAGTATTTGTAGTTCCAACTAAATTATCAATAGTATTAATTAAAATATTATCTTGATATAAATCTATTTTATAAGTTGTTGTTGCACTTGCGGTTGCTGGTTGTATATTAACATTAATTACTATTCTTTTATTAATACCCATTTCACCTAAACTATTAGACCTAAAATAAATGCTATTCCAATTAGTAGTAATAGTATCATTTATTGAACTATATTCTGGGAAAGGAGTACTAATTGTAAGAAAATGTAAAAATCCACCAGCATTATATGACCTTGGTAATTCACTATTTTTCATTAACATATATAAATTAATAAATTGTTGATAGTTTAAAAAATTACCTGTAAATGTTATTCCATATTGTTGTTGTATTAAATCTAAAATGGTTGTAATTTTTACTGCTGGAAATAAATCATTCCAATTAATAGCACCTGTATTTGTAGTTATATCATAAGCACCACCAGTATTATAATAAAATTTTCTTGTATTTCCTATTAAAGGATATTTTAAATCATAACTATTAGAAGTTATCCTATTAATGACTTCAGTTGCATTATAAATATGATTTAAATCTGAATAATCTAAAATATTTAATTTATCTTCACCAAATTTATCTTTTAATTGTGTAAGATTTCCATAAAATGTAAGTGTATAACTTTCAATATAACCATTCTTTTTATTTGCTTTTTCTAATTGTACATTACCTTCTCTAAATGGTATTGTATCTACTTCAATATATGCATTATATCTTATTCTTGCATCATATCCATTATCAACTGCATTATCGTACCAATGTGAAAATATACGATTGTTTATAGAAGATGCTGGTATTGTAAATGATTGTGAATAATCAGTAAACAATTTTCCAATATCTGAATAGTTTTGTAATGTAGAAGTAACTGAAACTTTTTCATCTTGGAACATTTCAACTCTTTCATAAGGAAAAGACATTATTTGATAAACTGTTGTACTATCTAAATCTTTTATTATTGAATTAAAATATAAAGTTGTTTCATCGTTTGATGTAATTTTAATAAGTAAACCAGCACCTGTTCCTGATAAAATATAAATATAATAATTTATCCATTGTTCTGTTACCCAACTTTTAGTGGTATCAATTATATAATAATCTTTACCACTTGTTGCAGTACCATTATCAAATATTTTTTCTTTTTGAATATATAACTCCATTATATTACATTATTAATTTGATTGTAATCGTATTCAAAATCTATTTGGTAATTTATCATCTTATCTTGTAAAGAAGTTTTTAAATCAGTTGTCATTGTTTTTAATTTAACTGGTTTAGTATCTAACAAAATAGTTTCTGAAGTCATTAAGTCTTTTATAAGTTCATTATAATATTCATCAACCCAACCTGTATTTATTTTAATAGTTTGTTTTGCTTCATAATTAAATGCTTTGCTTTCACCTCTTAATGGATAATAATTTACTCTATCTGGTAATAATTGATATTCTTTATTTTTAACTTCCCAATTTTGTGTTCTTGCTTTAAAGAATGTAATAAAATCCCAACCACCTAATCTATTAATATATGAACATAGTAATGGCTTATATTTATTTTCACATTCTAAAATAAATTTTGTAGTAAAAATTACTTCATCATTTTTTAATATTTCAAATATATTTCCATTAGCAAATCTTTCAATAGTTGGTTTTGTAGTAGGTATTTTTAATAAAAATTCTTCATCTGGTCTATTTATAATTGTAGTAGTTATAGAAGAACCTGAACCAGATAAAACACTAATTCTATATTTATATTCATTATCACTTATGCCAATTAAAAAATTAATATACTGAGAACCAGCATACCTTGTATCATCAACATAAAATTTATAATTTTTATTTTGTTGCAATGATGTTAAAATTACTTGGTCTTCATTTATTAAATTATTATAACCATCTAAATAATTTGTGTAACCATTTAAAGCTACATAAGTTGTAGTATTTATAAATTCATAAGAATTAATATCATCAGAAGTATATCGCTTTACTTTAACATAACACCAGTTGTTTAAATTTTCTTCTTGAATAGCAGTAATTAAAACAGGATTAATTATATCAATATATTCTTTAACATAATTAGATATATTATATATATTTTTTGTTTGTGTTATTGATGCAGCATTTTTACTTAATGTATAAGTAGGTAATGTTGGTTCAGTTTCATTTTTATGCCACATAAATAATTCAACCTTACTTCCTACTTGATTTGCTACATCTACTTCTATAAAATATGGACTTCTTATAAATATTGTTTTCATTTTATTTATTTGTTATTGTGTAATCTATTAACATTTCTATGTCGTCTCCAAACGCTTTTATTAAATCTGTATCTATGTATTTCTTATATCCATCTTCAAATGGTTTTGTAAAAAATAAACTTGGTTTAATACCTCTTGCCCAAATGTTCTTTGCTATTATTATTCCTATTGATTTATAATTGCCTTTTTTATATTTTCCTTTTTCATCACGTAATCTTATATTTCTTTGTTTTGCCCAAACTTCTATTAATGATGATGGTGGTCTTTTAGTTTTAAATTTAAATCTGCTGTTTGGTGCTTGTTGCCCTTTTATCTTTGCGTTCTTTGATACTTGACTTGGGTCTGCACCTTTAACTCCTTCATCTTGATAAAAGCCATAATCAGGCATAGAAAACCCTAATAAGAAATAATCATTTTCAGATAGTATTTCACCTTTGATATTATTATAAAGTTGTTTAGAAACATTCTTATTGCCTTTAGACAAATTACTTCTTGCTTGTTGAATAACATATTTTTTATATGCTTCTAAAACTTCTTTTGTACTTGTTAAATTATTAGCATTCATTATCGCAACTTGTCATTTCATTAGCAACCATTACATCAAATGTAACTGTCCATCCAGCTATTCTATTTTCAAATCTATCTGTAAATGGTTCACAATTAGGTGTACCTTGTAATTGGTATAAATCATCATATAAAGTTCCACGTCTTAATACTTCTAATAATCTATTAATAACCATTAATTGAGTATGCAATACATCTTGTTCATTATCATTTGTTACAAACTGGTCTATTTGTTCTGTCTTGCTAAAATCTACAACATCCATACATAATACTGATATATTAAATATCCAAGTGTTACCATTGTATTGAGCATTGTTTACAATTATATGCGATAAAGGAAATATAGTTTGTTTGTTTAAATCAACTTCAAATATATCACCAGCTGATACTGTGTTTACAAATATATCTTTATATAGTTGGTCTTTTATTGCAGTTGTTATTTGGTAAAATCCTTTCATTATTTACTTCTTATTAATTCAGTTTCTATTTGGTTCTTTTCTTTCTCAAATGTTAAATATGTTAATGCAACTGATAATCTAAGTTTGGAAATATCGTCAAATCTTCTAACGTCTCCTTGAGCAATAGCATAGAATGATGAATACCAACCCCATTTACTTCCAAATTGTGATTGTTTACTATATTCTGAAATTCCCGATTGTTCTCCAAAAAGTGTATCGTAGACTTCAACAATTCGTTGCCTAAATTGTAAAAAAAAACCACAGCACCTAATACAACATCAACAGGTGCAAACTTCATAGCATCACAATATGTATAGCTTCCGTTATATTCTTCTATTTGATATTTATCTTTTAATTTCTTTGTTACTGGTCTATACAATACTGCCATAGCATTATGCATCATATCCCAATCACTTATGTATTTATCTAAGTCTGTATATTCACCTAATGTAATTTCATCAAGGTTAGTTATAAAACCAAACTCAGTATTACCTAATTTAAATGTTTTTTTAAGTTCATACTTTTGTGCAAATAAATTTGATAGGTTAGTTGTTATTTCGTTTACATCTTTATAACTTATTTTAGCAGCATCTTTTAAATCTATGTTGCAAAATATTTCAATCATTTTATGTTGCATAAATTCACCATCAGGATTATCTTTAGCAATAGATAAAAACTTTTGATATTGTTCTAATGTTATTTCTGATAAACTTGTTGGTATTGTAATCTGTAACTTCATTGTTTTTTATTTAAAAATAAAATAAAGTCTAAATTGTATTAAACAAAAAAAAGAGCTACATTTCTGTAACTCTTTATTCAACCATTATTAACCAAAATTTAAACTAACTCTCTTATGTTATCTATTTTTTTATAAACTAATCTTTTATCTAAAAATTGTTTCATAGCATCTTCTTCGTTAAATGCTTCTATGATTACTTCTACATCTGTACTTTCATCATTACGTTCTGTCCAATAGGTTATGCAATACTTTGTCATATATGTTTTCATTTGTTTATTATTTGATACAAATATAATTACATTGTTTTAAATAAAATACATTTTAACATTTCTTTAACATAGTAACTTATAAGTTACGTTTAAAAGTTTTCATCATACATCATTCCAATATGCAAATCAATTAAAGCTAAACACTTTCTTCTTATTTCTTTAATCTTATACGTATCTTCTTTTGAAGTCATACCTGTATCAAAACCTTCAACTGAATTTAATGCTTGATTACACATAGATATTATTTCATATCTTGTATCGCATTGTTCAAACTCCATATTCTGAAATATATCTTCTTCTTCTGTCATTACTTTTTGTGTCAATATAAACCTTAATTTTAATACTTATGTTACTACGAAAGGTAAGCACTTGCTACATTATACATCTGTTGCATCTTTTTAATTTCACCTACATTTCTTGGTAAATTAATTTGAACTTCAACACCTTTAACGTGATGTATATAACATTGTATTGCTGCTATTATTTGTCCGTAACTCATTAGTATATAAAATAATTACCTTTGTGTGGGTTTTCTAATTGACTTGTTATTGCATAACGCATAGCATCTATTGCGTGGTTATATGCATCTATTGGTCTATTCATTTTAATTCCTGTTTTATCAGTTTGCCAAATGTAGTTTCTTAATTCATTTATTAAGTTCTTGCTTCTTGATGTTACGTAAACTTTGTTTTGATTAATTAAATTAAGACCGAATAAGATACTATCTTTTCCTTTTGTAACTGGTAATACATTATGACCATAACTATTTAATTCAGCTATTGATTTTGGTTCAGCACTATCAGCGTAAACAAAATTGTTTACATTATTTGCTTTTAATAGATTTGATATTTCACTATTCAATAAACCTTTCTTATAAATCACTTCATCAAATATATAAGCATCATTATATTTGTACATTGTTACTAAACTTGTTGGGTCATTACTATAACCAAAGTCCATTCCGTAACATAATATTCTTGCATCTTGTGGTAAATCTATTTCTTGCCAGTCTGTAATACATACACCTTCTAAACTACCTGTTTGACCTAAACCATAAACTTGCCACCAGTTTGCCCAATATGTAGATGTTAATGCTTTTACTTTTGCTGCTTCTATTTCTTGAACTATTGTTTCTGATAATGCTTCATTATCTAAATAAGTCAATGTAATAAAATCAACATCTGATTGTGTTAGTATTTCTTTATCAACCCAAAATGCTGATGTAGGATTATAATCTAACCATATATCACCTGATGTTCTAATTGCTAACTGATAATAACTTTCGAAATCTATATTGTTACACTCATTAACATAAAGTATATTTCTTCTTGCACCTCTTAATTTATCAGGCTGGTCAACACTAAAAAACTCAATATAACTTCCATTTGTAAATGTATATTTTAAAGTAGACTTATTAAACTGTGCATCATTATACCTACCTAATGCCATTATAATCTTTAAGAAGTCTTTTAATGCACCTCTACGTAAATGTGGTATGCTTTCAGATACAACACTTATTTCTAAATTAGGTTCTTTAATTGCTTTGTCAATTAGTAAAGGCAGAATACCAAATGTTTTACCAGCTGATGTTCCACCTCTAATAACTTTAATACGTTGCTTTAAACGCAATAACTTTCTGATTGCAGTAGTTAATATAAACTCCATAAAACTATTGCTTAAACCTCATCTAAATCAATATTAAATATAGGTTGTTCATTACTTACTGTTATGTCTTTTGTTTCTCTTGGTTTACCAGCATAGTAATTATAAAATAATTGTGTGAATTTAAAATCACCAGCATCTAATCCAGCTTCTAATGCTTTAAATGCTTTTTCTTCTAATGGTTTTAATCTTTCAATTAGTTTTATTTCTTCTGCTTTTGATGGTCTACCAGCACCTTCTCTTTTGCCACCATAGTTATTATTACTCATCTTGATATAATTTGTTTATTCAATTATAAAAATAATAGTTTTTATTTATTGTTTTCATTAATGTGTTTAGTATAAATCCAATTAACAAGTATATCTACATCTTTATTTTCTAATCCAGTTTCAACAACTGATGCTTGTTTAAATCCAGCTTCAAATGCTAAAGTCATTAATTTTATAACTTTATATTTTTTCATATCTTATTGTTTATATAATTTACCTAATTCAATAGCTATTTGTTTCCATTCATCTAAACCTTGTTTAATACAACCTTTTACAACAAATCTATTATATTCTTTGCTATACTTATTGTAAAGTATGTTTGCTCTTTGTTTTGGTGTCATAAGTTTTCTATTTCTTTTTTTACTTTATTATAAAAATATTCTGTTGTTGAAAATATATCAGTATTTAATATCTCATCAACTGCTATTAATGCACATTGTTTTATTTGATTATCAAATACAATAGGATTAATAAAATCTTTGTTTAATAAATCATCATACTTGCTGTATAATTCATTTGCTTTTTCTTTTGCTGTCATTCTGTTCCTTTTTTAATTAAGTAATACCATAACCATATTATTTTTTTTCTTATAAATTCATAAGCTATTAATGCTAAAATATATTTCATAACTATTTCTTTTTAAATTGTTCAAATAAATTTTTAACTCCTTTGGAATGTGTTAATAGAGTATGTTTAAATATAAACTCTCCAAATGCTATCACTTCTTCCTCACTATAACTTCTTTCTTTATACCTTTCAGCAGCATTTTTAAGCGCTTTATTTGGTTCAGATGGGTTGTTTATTTCATCAATAAACTTTTTAATATTCTCTTTTTTATCATCATTGAATACTTCTTCTAATTTAATTTCTTGTTTCATAAGTTCACTTGTATTTTCATTGTTGGACAACTCATTTTGTGATTATCATTTTCTAAATGGCAACACTTACATTTACCATTTGCCCAAAACATATCACAATTATCTGCATCACTTTCTCTATTAAACATTCCATACGATTGACATATTTCTGATGCTGGTACTGTAAACCTGTAACAGTATTCTTTTGATGGGCATAAACTATCTAAACACTTTGCTATATCTGCCATAATTTAAAGTTTAATGTTTTTATTCATTCTATAAACTGCTTGTAAACGTTCTAATATTATTTCTTGTTGTTCTTTACCTTCTGTATCTAATAGTAATGCTTCTATGTTGTTTACTATTTTGTAATTGTTTCTTGATGTTTGTAGGTTTATAATCTTTTCTTGCAAGTTTATATTTTCATCAGTTAGTTTCATTATTTCTATTTGTAAACTTTGTATCATTTCATCTTTAGACAAATTTATTGATTGTTCTTCAGGTGTGTAGTTTAATCTTTGCAGTATTTCTTTTCTAAATAGTTTTAATGTTGGGTTAAACTTTTCAAACATATCATAGTTTTTTAATGAATGTAATACAGTTGCGTGGTCTTTTCCTACTGATGCACCAATAGATTGCAATGATTTCTTTTTATCTATTTGTTTTAATATCTTATAATAGATTGCTCTTGCTTCTATTATTTCTCTTTTACGTGATACCTTGTTTATATCTGCTCCTGTTATTTCTTTTATTATTTGTTTTAATTGTAATGTTATTTGCGTTTCCATCTTATTTTTATTTTTTGTTTTTTACTTTCTTTTATTAGTTGTGTTAAAATATTGAATGATACTATTTCTACTACTAAATGTATTCCCTGACATTCTTCATAAAGTTGTTCAGCTTCATATTCTTTTAATATTAATCTTATTTGTTCAATAGAAGTTCCTTGTTCTATTTCATATAAGGTAATATTATAATGTTCTGTTGCTATATCATTCATTAGAATTCAAATCTTAATTTTTCTTTTATTTTGTTGTGTGTTTCTTGCTGAAAGAATAATTTTAATTGTTCATCATTTGTTGTTTTAAATATACCTTTTATAAAATCTGTTTTATTTTTTTTATTTATAACATTGTTTATATTTTTAATTTCATAAATCATTGTTATACCATCTATTGTTTCGCGAGTTTCAGTATTTACAGTTGAACGCACTATGAAACATTGTATTTTAGATTTATTATTTAATTGTACATCAGCATAATTAGATAAGTTTAATAAAGTATTTAATGATGTTTCATCTCCATTTTTTTTATGGTCAATCATAAATGTATTGAAAGTAAATTTAGTTATTACACAATCAATATCAATTATTGAACGTTTTACATCTGTTAATTCACTTATTAAATAATTAAATTCGTTGTTATGATAACTTGAATTAAATTTGTTTCTTGTTTGCATTTTTAAACATTTAAATTAAATTTAAAATTATTACCTTTTAATAAATTTTTAGTGTTTTCTATATTATTTTCATATATATGTGCATTGCCAATAAAAAATGTAATATTATTTAATTTTATATTTATTAATTTACTAATTAAATATATTTGATATAAATCACTTGGCAAACCTAAATTTGAATCAGCTAAGCGTTGATAAACAGTAATATTTAATTTATTTTCAAAAATTTGAAATTGTATTAAACTTAAACAAGGCAGTTGATTAGTTTCCGCTGTTGTATTACCAATAAATAAAATATAATTTTTTGATGGCTTTAATGTATTAATTTTTTTTACTAAATTAGGTAAATCTTTAAAATAAGTAGGATAAGAATTTATAAGTTCAGGTTTACAATAATCCCACCACATAATTCCATTATTATTATATTCTTTAATATTTGTAACACCATTAAAATATAATTCTAATTCTTTTGATAATTTTTGTTTTGCAACTGTATGTATTTTAAATAAATTTTCTAATTCATTTTTATTAAAAGATAATTTTTGATTTAATAAAGCATAGCTATTTGCTTTTTTTGCTGTTTGTAATTTACCTTTATTTATTATTTTTTCAAGTAATTTATAATATTTATTCATTTTTTTATTTATTGATTGTTAAAGTATTCCTCTTAATACATATTGATTTAAATCCATATTTTCTTCACCAAAAAAATATTTATAGTTAGATATTGCTTGTTCTAACTTTGCTTTACCTTTAGCATAAAATTCATCACTACATTCAAAAATTGCTATATCTAAACTTCCTTTGTCTATTGCAACAAAAATAAAGTCATCAACACCAAACATCTTTTTATAAAGATATGCTTGTAAATCATAGCTATATTTGTCAGCACTATATCTAAATTCTTTTACACCACTTGTAGTTTTCAAATCAATTATCATATTTGGCTTTAAGATATCTGCTTTTGCTCTAAATGCAATGCCATCTATCATTTCTACTGCTGGTATTTCTGTTTGTGATTTACTCATTAAAGAAACTACTTCGTGGTTTTTCATTAGTGCATCAGTTAATCTTTCAGCATCGTTGTATTCTTTTCTTGTGTATACTTCTAAACCTTGTTCTTTTGCTAATTTGTATTCTTTTCCAGCTTTAGTTGCTACATCTACAATTACTAAATCATTTAACTTATGTGGCTCTAATATCATTGTGTGGAATAGTTTTCCATCACGTAATGCTTGGCTTTCATCTGAACCATATTGTGTAACGTATTTATAAGTTTTAGGTGAAGATATAAGCATTTTTGCTGATGAACTACTTAAAGCATTTTTACTTAAGTATCCATAATAGAAACTATCATCATACATATTATCTAATAGTTCTTGTTTATCCCATTGTTTATTATCAAATGTTGTTATCATATTATCTAATTTTAATGTTGTTTAATAAATCATAAGTGTTATCCATATCTAAAACTTCCCTGATTTGTTGTGTATAATTATCTGATGCATTCCATTCGTTAATCAAATCTTGCTTAATTGAATTAATTAAATTTATTTGATATGTATTATCTTCACTTTGTAAATCTAAAAGGATATCTAATTTTCTAATAACTTCTATTTTCATCTTAAATAAGTTTTAAAATTAATACTGTACAAGTAAAAAATCCTACCCATAATAATAATGCTAATGCAAATTCTTTTAATAATGTTTTCATAATGTTTCTTTTTTAAATTGTTAATTGTTTAGCAAATATAAACATTATTTTTAATTATAAACAACTTATTAAAACTTTAACTTTTGTTTAACAAAAAAGGATAGCTGTTAAACTATCCTAATTTGCTATTTTCGATTTGCAATTTGTGTTCTACATACTGTATAGCGTTGGTCTGTGTCTGGATATTCACTTACCATTTTGTCATCAGTCATACATCTTTGTATAAACTCTTTTTCGTGTTCTCCTGAATTAGGTGTTGGTATTGGCATAATTTCTAATTTTAGTTTGTATTAATCTTATCTTATCATTTATCTTTTCATCATTTAAACCTTTTAAATATAATGATTGTCTTTTCTTAATTAAATGCATTAAAGTATATTCTAATTCTAATGTATCAAATACTATTTGTTCTGTTCTATCCATTGTTCTTGTTCTTGTCTTAAATGTTGTAATTCTCTTTCTAAATAATCTATTGCTTTTTCTAAGTCTTTTATATGTGTGCCTTTGTGTTTTGCTCTTGCTACATATTTAATTACATTTCCTTCATTAAAGTTTAAATCATAGTCTTTAATAAAGTCTATAACATCATATTCTTTTTGGTTGTCATAATGTACTGGTGTCATTGTTTAAATCTTTTAGCGTGTAACTTATATAATTCCATTGTTTTTTTTAATCCTTCATATTCTGTAAATTCTACATTTACATTGTTTTCTTTATAATAAAATATTTCATTGTAATTGCTGATTTGATATTTTATAACATTATACTTATTTTTAGTTTTAGTTGGTTTAATAACATAAGCTAAATCATTTTTCCAACATAAACTCATTGCATCTACTTCATCAGGTTTAGGTACAAATTTTTGTTCTTTAACTTTAACCATCTATTCTTAAAAATTCAGCATTAGCATTTTCCATAAACCATTCTTTGTTTTCTTTGTATTTATCTATAACTGCATCAATCATAACTAATTCATCTATTGTTGATGTTTGCAATTTATCTATAATGTTATCTATTGAATTTAAAATGTTTGTAGTCATTTCTGGATCTGTTTTATAAATCTTTGTATATTCTTCAAACACTACCTGTTCAAGTTCTTTGTTAAGTCTATTAATTAAGTTCTTAATAGTTTGTCTGTATTGTGTTGTAAAGATTAAACTTTCATTTGCTTCAAGTAAAAGCTGTGCTAATAATACAGATTTTAAGTATTCTAATTGTATTGGATTGTCCTTCATAATTGTTTTGCTTTTGTTATTTCTAAATATGTTACTTCTTTTTCTATTTTTTCTCTATTATTAAAATATGTTGTTGCTGGATTTTTATTGTTTATTTCCCAAATTGGCTTAATCAAATGTAGATTAAAACTATAAATACCTTTAGGTGTTGAATTAATATATACAGGTGTATCTAAATGCTTTTCACATTCTTGCATCATAGCATCATATTTTGCTTTTTCAAGTAGTAAAGTTTTATAATGTGCTTGTCTACATTTTAATTCAATCCTATGTGAAGTTGATGGACTGTAACAATCCCATCTACTCATTTGATTTTTTGCTTTAACTAAATCTGGATAAATATTTTTCACTAAATAGTTAAATAAATCAATTTCTTTCCACTTATTCATTTACTTCATAGGTATCATAAACCTTTCGTAAATCACTTAAAATAGTTCTCCAGCAACTTGAGCAATTACTGTTATCTAACTTTTCATTAAAAACATTAAAGTAAATTTCTTTAATTGTGTGTTGCTGTTTAGGTGTTAATTGATTTGTTCTATTGTCGTATAATACTTTTAAAAACAAATATTCATTTTCTTTTAAGCAGTTTACATTTCTTCTGTAAGATATTAAATTGTTTAATTTAGCTTTACGTTCTTCACATCCACAATCTATTCCTGTTGCTTTGCTGAATAATTCAACTACCGCTTTAATTCCAGTTGCTTCTGTGATTTGTTCAATAGTATCACCTAATCCTATTGCTTTCTTTTTTCTTCCCATTAGTATATGTTGTTATAATCGTTATTAATA
>Ga0114978_10001414_pt1 | contig 20209 bp, 14 predicted proteins | sample S_140212_EF_Meta_FD_87027 | JGI IMG/M metagenome (GOLD analysis project Ga0114978, IMG submission 87027) | Freshwater microbial communities from Lake Simoncouche, Canada to study carbon cycling - S_140212_EF_MetaG | ecosystem: Environmental > Aquatic > Freshwater > Lake | place: Lake...
ATCGCGCTGTCGTTGGCGCTTGCGCGCTACGTTGCCTTCCAGATCGAACTCGATGCGCGGGAGCGATTCCAGAATTACACTGCGGATGTCAGTGAATCGATAACGGGCCGCGTTCGCGCATACACGGACGCGCTGGTCGCGTTGCGGGGCCTGTTTTTCGCGGCCAACGACGATGTGGACCGCGCCGAATTCAACCGCTATGTGACCAACCTTAACCTCGCGAAAAACTACCCCGGCGTGCAATCGATGACATTTATCCGGCGCGTGCCGCAGGAAAAAAAGGCGGCGTTCGAACGCGCGGTGCGCGCCGACCGCAAGCTGCGGCCGCAAGGATATCCGGATTTCATCGTCAAGCCGCCCGGTGAACGCGACGATTATTTCGTCATCGACTATGTCGAGCCGATGGCCGGCAACGAGGCCGCCTTTGGTTTCGACCATGGCCACGAGGCGGTGCGCCGCGTCCAGGTCAATCACGCAATCGATTCCGGAGAAGCGACCGCCTCCGGGCGCGTCAAGCTGGTGCAGCCGCATTTGACCGGCGCCGGGTTTTCAATGCGCCTCGCGATTTACGCCAACGACGCGCCTCTGCGCACGGTGGACGAACGGCGGCGCGCGGTGATCGGCCTGGTGGGCGCGGCCTTCAGCGTCGACAACCTGCTGCGCGAGATGACTAACGGCAAGATCACCGACCGCATGGCGGTCAAAATCTACGATGCCGGCCCCACCGACACCCTTCCCGCGACAGGGCAGTCAGCCGACAGGTTGCTGTTCGACAGTGCTACGGTAAGCCTAAGGGCCGCGGCTGCGGTAACGTGGCTGGACAAAATCATGCCCCGCGAGGCGACCCATTTTGCGCGGCTCACCACCATTACCGTCGGCGAGCGCAAGTGGGACCTTTATTTCACCGCGCCGCGGGATCTCGCCAGCGCTGAATATCTCCAGTGGCCGTTGACGATATTGTGCGCGGGCGTCATCATTACCCTGCTGTTGTACAGCCTGGTGCGGTCGCTCGAGAATTCATGGCGCCGCGCCTACCGGATCGCGAACGAAATGACGAGCGAGCTGCGCGCGAGCGAAGCCGAGACTCGAAAGCTCTCGCTGGTGGCGAGCCGCACGACCAATGCGGTCGTCATCACCGATGCGCAGAAACGCATCGAATGGGTCAATCCCGGTTTTACCAACATGACCGGCTACACGCTGGAAGAAGTGCGCGGCAGGTGTCCGGGCTCCTTCCTGCAGGGCCCAAAGACGGATGGCGCAGTCATCCTCCAAATGCGGGAAAACCTGGCGCGGCGCGAAGGATTCCGCGGCGAGGTCCTCAATTACGGCAAGGGCGGCCGCCTCTACTGGCTGGACATCGAAATCCAGCCGGTCTATGCCGCCGACGGCACGCTGAGCAACTACATAGCGATCGAAACGGAAATCACCGAACGCAAGCGCATCGAGCGGGCGGTGCGCGAACAGGAGGCCCAGATCCGCCTGATCACCGACAACGTGCCGGTGTCTATCGCCTACTACGACGCGAAGAGGATATGCCGGTTTGCCAACAGAAGTTACGCGCAACTGTTTGGCCGCTCGGTGGCGGAAATCATCGGCAAGCCGCTAAAAGAGATTGCGGCGCCGTCGAATTACGCTGAAATGGACGCGCAAGTCGATGTGGTGATGGCCGGCCGCCCAGCGCATTATCGGCACTGCATGGAGTTGCCCGCCATGCGGGTGGCATATATGGACGTCACGCTGGTGCCTGACGTCGAGCAAAGCGGCGCCATCATCGGGTTTTACGTCATGCGCGCCGATGTTACGGAGCGGCAGATCGCCGAAGCAGAGCTGCGCGCGGTGCGCGAACGCCTCGACCTCGCGCTCGACGGCTCCGAGCTGGCATCGTGGGACTGGGAAATCGTCTCCGGGAAAGTGCACGTATCGAAACGCTGGTCGCAGATGCTGGGCGATGACAGGCAGGCAAGCGTGGTCGCAGTCAGCGACCTTGAAAAAATCATGCACGCCGACGACATCGAGCGGGTCAGGGACCGCATCGCCGCGGTGCTGGAGGGAAAATCGGAGATTTATTACGCGGAGTATCGCGTGCGCCGCCGCGATGGCGAATGGCGGTGGATCGGAAGCCACGGCAAGGTCACCGAACGCGACGCTAACGGAAGCGCGGTGCGCATGACGGGCACCAACGCGGACATCACGGGGAAAAAACTTGATGAAGCCACGGTGCTGGCCGCGAAAGACGCGGCGGAAGCGGCGAACCGGGCGAAGAGCAACTTTCTCGCCAACATGAGCCATGAAATCCGCACGCCGATGAACGGCATCATCGGCATGACGGACCTTGCGCTGGACACCGAACTGACCGCCGAACAACAGGAACTGATGTTGACGGTCAAGTCGTGCGCGGGTTCCCTGCTCGAGATCATCAATGAGATCCTCGATTTCTCGAAAATCGAATCCGGCGCAATGACGCTTGACGTCAGCGATTTTTGCCTGCACACCCTGCTTGACGAGACGCTCAAGGTGTTCATGCCGCACGCGCGGGCGAAAGGCACGGCGCTGAAATGCATAGTGGCGCCGGCGGCGCCCGCCATGCTGCGCGGCGACGCGGCCAAGCTGCGGCAGATACTGATCAATCTTGTCGGCAATGCGATCAAGTTTACCGAGCACGGCGAAATCGCCGTCGAGGTGGAGTGTCTCGTGCGCAAGGACAACGACGTGTGGCTCGGCTTCGTGGTGCGCGACACCGGTATCGGTGTCGCGCCGGAAAAGCAGCAATTGATCTTCGAGCCGTTTTCGCAGGCCGACAGTTCGACTACGCGCAATTACGGCGGCACCGGCCTCGGGCTGACGATTTCCGCGCGGCTGGTGGAAATGCTCGGCGATACGCTGAAACTCGAGAGTGCGCCCGGCGTCGGCAGCCGTTTCTACTTCAACGCCTCATTCGAATATTTCACCGGGACGGAGACGCGCCCGCCAACTGACAACGCAGACGGCAAACGCGCGCTGCCGGCGGCGCGCCCGAGACTTTCGGCTGCTGCCGGCAAGCCGCTGAATGTCCTGGTTGCCGAGGACAACCCGGTAAACCAGCGCCTGATCTGCCATCTGCTCGGGCAGCGCGGCATGCAGGTGCGCATGGTCGACAACGGACAGTCGGCGGTCGACGCGTTCGCAACGGAAAAGTTCGACATCGTCCTGATGGATGTGCAGATGCCTGTCATGGGCGGTTTCGAGGCGGCGGGATTGATGCGCGCGCACGAGTCGGCCAGCGGTCACCGCACGCCCATCCTGGCGCTCACTGCGCATGCGTTGTCGGGCGACCGTGCCAAATGCCTCGCTGCCGGCATGGACGACAATATGACCAAGCCGTTCAAAGCAGACGAGTTGTTTGCCACCATCGACCTTCTCACAACTGGCGCGGCGGAAGCCACTGTTCCGGCGGCGGCGTCGCCCGCGCAGGACTACACCATGGATCTGGAGGCTTTGCGTGTGGAGGTTGGCGACGACGAACTGGTAACCAATCTCTGCCGGCTGTTCGCGCAGGATGCGGCGCAGCTCGCAGATGAACTTGAATGCGCATCGATTGCGGGCGACATGGAGCAGCTGTATCGCATCGCGCACCGGTTGAAAGGTTCGGTTGGAATATTTCACGCGCCGCAGGCGGTTGCCCGCCTGGCGCAACTCGAAGCCGCGTCCCGGGCGGGCGACCTGCTGCGCGTGCGCGCCGAATGCGATGCTACGCGGGCCATGCTGGCTGCGCTGCTTGAGCGACTGTAAGAGCTACCGCATGTTGTCGCTGCATGACGATTACGCGGCCGCCGGCGCCGCATATCACAACGGGCCGGTATTTGGCGCCGCAGACCTCGAACCGGACCGCCCCGTCTCGCCGCCGGAGCAAACGCTGAAGGTCCTCATTGCGGAGGATGATTCGGCGCAGCGCATGATGCTCGCCATTCTGACGCGCCAGCTCGGCTACCGGGTGGTGGAGGCGGAAGACGGGTGTTCCGCAGTAAAGGTCTTTGCCGCCCAGCAACCCGATATCGTGCTGATGGACATGCGGATGCCGGGCATGGACGGTGACCGCGCGATGCACGAGATGCGCGCTCTCTCCGGCGAGCGCTGGGTGCCGATATTGTTCGTCACGGTGGTCGGCGCTGTCGATGTACACGTTGGCGCGCTGGCCAATGGCGCGGATGACTACCTGATCAAGCCCGTGCACGAAGACGTGCTGTGGGCGAAACTGGAAGTCGCGCGGCGCATGATCGGGCGGCGTCGCCAGATCGAGGACAAGAACCGCGAACTCAAAAAATACCACGATGCCGCCGAAGACGAAATGCGCGTGGTGAAGCACCTGATAACGCGGATGGTGCGCAGCGATAAAGTGCCGGATGAGAAACTCGAGCACTGCATATTTCCCACCGAAAATTTCAGCGGCGACGCGGTGATGGCTGCGCGCACGCCGGCCGGCGTGCTGCACGTAATGCTTGCGGACGGCGCCGGGCACGGATTGGCGGCGGCGCTCAACGTATTGCCGATTGCGCCGTGCTTTTACTCGATGACCGAAAAAGGCATCGACATAGAAGAGATCGTCGCGACCATCAATGCCACGATCAGGGAGCAGATGCCGATCGACCGTTTTGTGGCGAGCACGCTGATCGCGGTCGATTTTGCCGCGCGCCGCGTCAAGGTGTGGAACGGCGGCAACCCGCCGCTGCTGGCGCTGAATGTCGCCGGCGAAGTGTTGCACAGGTTAGAGTCGCATCACCTGGCGCTGGGCATAGTGGCGCCCGCATCATTTGCCCCGGGTTGTGAAGTTTTCGACTATGCCGAACCTTGCCAGTTGTTCGGCTATTCCGACGGCGTGGTGGAAAGCTACGAACTTGCCGGCGAGCCGGACGGGCAGGCGAAGGTCGAGTCGCTGCTGCTCGGGGTGCCCGCGAAAGTGCGCATGAAATTGCTGCGCAACAGGCTGGCTGCACGCCTTGCGGAGCACCGTGCGCACGACGACATGACGCTGTTGCTGGTGGATTGCGCGGACGACAATCCACTGACGGTAAAGTCGCGAGGAAAAACCGGCGCGGGGTAAGCCGCGCCCGGCAGGGCTTGCCCATGATGCGGATGACCTTGCTGGCGCCGCCCGCGCCGACGGAATTCATTGGCCGGTGCCGATCAATACGGACACAGCGCTGCCCGCTGCCGGCCCCCCGCCTGAAAGGAGGCGAACGCTTCGTGGCGGGATGTGAGTCGCCAGTCAAGGCTATTTTTTTCGCAGCCGCTCCAGCCCCATGATGTAACGCCGCACCACCGACAGCATGCTCTCGCGCAGATCGACGAAAGCGAAACCCGAGCGCTGCACGGACTTGCCATTGGCGAGTTTCATCATGAAGGCGTTGCGCGCCTGCACCTGCGTTTTGAGGGCGGCGGTGCTCGGCAGGTGTACGGTGCAGTCGTATCGCGCGCCAAGTTCGGGCGTGAACAGTTCCGGCGGCGTCAGCACGGCGATGCCGCCGCAGCTGATGTCGAAGAGGCTCAGTTGGACGTTCGTGTTCTTGGCGTCGTGCGGCACGGTCATCGTGCATTTCACCGGCATCGTGGGGGGCGTCGCCATGCGGAAATATTCGCGCCGCTGCAACCGCAGGAGGTCCTGCGGGAGTGCGGCCTTGAACGCATCGCGACCATCGCATTGGGCAATTTCCAGGTGCTCACACACGAACTGGATCTTGATTTTTTCGAGCGTGGCGCTGCACAGCAGCCGTTGTTTTTTCAGCACGCGTTCGATGTGGCGGCCGTCGCGGTCGCATTCCAGCATCAGGCAACCGGTTTCGTCATCCACCCTGACGACGGAGGTCAGGAAGAAGTCCTCGCCGCCGACCGTCGCGGTGATCAGCGCCGCCTGGCGCTGAATGGCGTGCAGGATCTGGCAGATTTCCAGGCGCGAGGCGATCGCGTACTGGTGGTAATCGGCTATTGCGGAGGCGTCGGTTTCAACCGGGTTGGCTAGTGAGTTGCTCATGATCGAGTGCGTAATCGGATAGCCGAACTATAAGCGGTGCGCAGCCCCGGCGAGTCGCGGAATAGGCGCGGAATTACCGGCCTGCTCGCGGCATGGACGGCGGTTGGCCGACGTCACGGCGCGGCGCCGGTATCGCGCCGTGCTCGAGGCCATAGAGCCACGCGAGCAGCTCGGCCACCACGACATAGAGCTGTTCCGGGATGCGCTCGTCGAGATCGACTTGCATCAGGAGCGCGACGAGGTCGGGCGATTCGTGGACATACACGCCGGCTTCGCGCGCGCGCGTGATGATTTCCATGGCGGTGAGCCCGCGGCCCTTGGCGGTGATGCGCGGCGCCAGCTCCTTATCGTTGTAGGCAAGGGCGACCGCGGCCTGGCGGCGGTCAGGCGGGTTCATGGCGGCGCACCGTGATGCCGAGCGGCGAGACGCCGGCTTCGCGCAGGGATTTTTGCAGGTTGGCGCGCTGGTCAGTCAGCGTGGAAAGCGTCCTGGCATCGGCAGCCTGCAGCGTGATGGTGACGCCGTGCGCGGCGACCAGCAAGGTCGCATCGATATTGCCCAGGCGCGGCAGCTTCAGGCGCAAACGCGTGCGCCACGGCGTTTCTTCGGTGGCGTGCGGCGCGGCGGGCGGCTCTTCGGTAACTTCCCAGTCGAGCGGCTCGCCATTCCAGATCATGCCGTGCCACGCGAGGTGCCGCGACTCCAGCGTGTCGAGCTGCTGCTTGATCATGGTCAGCGCATCGCGATGTACCGGCAGTTCCGGCAGATGTGGTGTGCCGTCGATGATGACGGCGGGCTCCGCGTCGTGGCTGCCATCCGGTAACACGACGCGACGCGGCTGGCGCAGCGGCGCCAATCGCGCCTGCGGTTCGTGCATCAGTTCGACCAGCGTGCGCTCGCCGGCGGCCCATTGCCCAAGGTGCGCTTCGTAGAACATGCCGCTGTGCGTGAGCGCATTGCGCAACGCGGCGGCGGTCTGCGCGCTGTCGCCGGGAAAGCCCGCGAGCAAAGGCGCGCCGGCGCGTGTCGCCGGCGTGTGCGGCAGTTTGTCGCTTTCGTCGAGCAGCGCGGTGATGAAACGCGCGGCCTCGCTCAGGCTCGTCGACAGCGCGGACGGATCGTCCGGCATGACGAGCGCGAATTTCAGGTGCGGGTCGCGCGCCACTACCCTCAATTGCAGTTGGTCGCCTGCCTGCGCCTGCGCAGGCAGGCGCAGCAGCAAAGCCTGTTTGCGGATGGCGACGCGGAAGGTGCCGTCCGGCAGCACGGCTTCGATCTGCGCGCGCACGTAATCGCCGGGAAGGAGGTCGCGCAGCGCGTCCATGTCGACGCGCGGCACGGGCTGCACCTGTGCGCTGGCGAACGTGCGCAGGCGCACGAGGTCGGAGAGGCGATTGAGCATGGTCGGATTCGAGCGTGCGCCGCGTAACCGCCGGCTCATTTTCGTGCTTATTCGCCGGCCTGGTAGGCCTGCGACAGGCGGCGCTGGTGCCCGGTGTGGCCGATCAGCGCCGCGAGGTTGGCGAGCCACGGCTCGACCAGCAGCCTGATCTCGGCGTCGTCTTCGAGCACGCTGCGGATCAACTCGCCTTTGCGGCGCTGGAATTCGGCGCTGCGCGGAAGTTTTTCCTCGCCGCCGAACAGGGGCGCGAACAACGCGCTGCATGCGCGTTCGTGCTGCACCAGCTCGTCCCATTCGCCGTTGCGCGCGGCGGCCAGCATCTGCCTGGTGAGGCGCGAGATGCCTTCGTAGGTCGCCAGTATGTGTTCTTCGGTCATCGCGGTGCTGTCCTGGATCCGGTTGCGGCGGCTGCCGGTCTGATCTGTGCCCAGGCGTCGCGCAACTCGGCGAGCAGGCGGCTTACTTCGTCGATCAATTCCGGGCGGTTATGCAGGTTCGCCTGCAGCAGGCGGTCGCACATGTAGTCGTAGAGTGCGGCAAGGCGTTCGCCCAGTTGGCCGCCGGCCTTGATGTCGAGGCTGGCCAGCAGGCCGCTGTCGATGATGTTGATGGCTTTCGACAGCGCGAGCCCCTTGGCGGCGGTTTCGCGCCGGCCCATGTGCAGCTTGGCGTCAGCGAGCGCCAGCATGGCGCCTTCGAACAGCATCAGGATCAGCTGGTGCGGATCCGCGGCGGGGATGCCGGTTTCAAGCCCGACGCTGGCGTAGACGTTGATTCCGCGTTGTGCAGTGGCAAACATTTTTGTGATCTTCTTGAAATTATTTGGACGAATTGATCGTCGGCAGGTTGGCCAGCTGCTGCGTCAGAAAGCTGCTGGTTGAATTCAGGCTGCTGATCATGGTGTCGAGCGCCGCAAACTGGGCGCGATAGTTCGCCTCGATTTGCGTCAGGCGCCGGTTGAGCGCTTCGCGTTGCTTGCCGATGTCGTTGATGCTCGTGTTGATGCCCGCGGTGCGGCTGGCAAGCGACCCGCTCGCGTCCAATACTTCGCCCGCGAACTTATAAAGCGAGTTTGCATAGCCCTGGGCGTAGCTGAGAGTTGCGCTGCCGTTTGTAATTACCTGCGCTGCCGTCCCGGTGTACAGGACCTTGAGGTTGTCAGCCGCGGAGCCGGCACTGGCGGTCAGCAACTGGCCGGCACCCGTTGCCGCGATGGTGGCGCCGTTACGCACGAAGCTGCCGGCGACGTTGCTGCCGGTTCCGCTTTCGCTGCCCGCATAGCCGAGCGCGGCCAGGCTGGTTCCGGCGAGGCTGGCGACCGCCGACGTGTTGCCGAAGGTTTTCGAGGCGATTGCCAGGTTTCCGGAGTTGACGGTAACGGCGACGCTGGCGCCGGCGGCCGTGAGTGATGTTGAACCGTTGATTGCGCTCTGTAACGCCACGGCGAGCTGGGCGGGAGTGTACGTGCCGTGCGCAATTGTCAGTGCGCCGCTCGCGGTGCCGTCGATAGTGACCGCCAGCCCGTCATTGGTTCCGTCTATGACCGTGGAACCGGCAGGTGCGCTGCCGGCGGTCGCTGTGCCCTTTGTAGCAGCAGCGGTGATATTGACCTGATAGTCACCGGCGAGGGCTTTGCTGCCGGCGCCGACGAAACTCAGCAGGCTGCTGTTGCTTTTGCCCTGCACGCTGAAGAGCGCCGCGATACCCGTGAAATTGCTGGTAATTGCATTGTTGAGCTTGGTGTTGTCGACCGCGAGCGAACCGTCTTTCTGGAACGCAACGCCGATTTGCGACAGCGTCGTCAAAGTTCCGCCGGTGCCGGCGACAGAATTCGTCAGAATGGAACGGATGCGCGTTTGCAGATTTTGCGCCACCGAGTCGCCCAGCAGCGGGCCGCCCTGTTTGGTTGCTGCATTGTAGGCGGTCAGCTTGGCGATGGTGTCGTTGACATTGTTGTAGGCATTGACGAACTGTCCGACGGCGCCCTGCACTGACGAAACGTCGCGGGTGACCGCTAGCGTTGTGTCGCCGGCCTTTATGACGTTCAGCGTTATGCCCGGAATTACGGCGCTAACGCTGTTGGCTGCGCTCTTCACCGCGACACCGTTGACTGTCAGTGCGGCGTCTTTGCCCGGGCGCACCTCGGCAAGGCTCGCGATGGTGTCGTGCAATTCGCCGGCCGACAGACTGTTGGTGATTTGTATGGTATTGGCCGCGCCGGTATCCGTGGCAGAGAGCAATAGCTTGTATGGGGAGGCGCTGCCGTCGTTGATGACGGTCGCGTTGGCACCGGCGGCTGCAGCGTTGATGGCGTCGCGCAGGCCTTCGAGGGTGTTGTTGGAGGTGTCGATAGTCACCGTTTTGGCGGCACCGGTGCCGACCTGTATCGTCAGCGTGCCGGTGGAACTTGCGGCCTGGGCGCTGGCGATGCCGGTTGCGGCCTGCACTTGCGCCTGCGCGATGTTGGTGACGCTCACTGTATAGTTGCCGGGGGCGGCAGTTTTCGCGGCGGTCGCGGTGAAGATCGAAGCATCCGCGGTGTTCGCCGTGATTCCCTGGAATGCAGTTGCATCCGACAGGTTTTGCATGGCGCCCTGGAAAGCGCCGAACAGGCTCGTCAGGGTGCCATAAGCGGAGAGATCGACCTGGTAACTGGATCGCTTCGCGTCGAGCAGCGTCAACGGGTGTTGCTCGACGGACATCAGCTTGCTGACGATGGTGTTGACATCGAGCCCCGAGCCGATGCCGGGCGAAGTCAGCGCGCCGGTGGTCGATGTGCCGAGCGTGGAGGATGTCGTCGAGACTGCCATGGTCGCTGCTGCCCGTGTTTGTTATTGCGCCCGCCGCTGCCGGTATGGCGCGTCAGACTTTCTGCATTGAACCAAAACCCCCTGTTCAGTCCGGCGCGCGAATACTGCCTGAGCGCGGCTCGATTGTCCGGCCAGGTTCACGGACAACCGCGATCAACTACGGCAGGCGCATGCGGCGCCCGCTACCCACGCTGATACAACGATCAGCATGTCGAGAATTCTTGGGTGAAACCCCCGGCCGGTTGCGCCGGCCGGGGCATTCAGTTGCTTACTTCAGGAGAGACAGCACGCTGTTGGGCAGTGCATTGGCTTGCGACAGAATCGCGATACCCGCTTGCTGCAGCACCTGATTCTTCGTCAGGCTGGCGGTTTCGGCCGCGAAGTCCGCGTCCTGAATCCGGCTGCGCGACGCAGCCAGGTTTTCCGTGGTCGTTTGCAGCGAGGCAACCACCGACGCGAAACGGTTCTGGTACGAACCGAGCGCAGCACGGTTGCTGTTGATCGAGGTCAACGCCGAGTCGAGCGAAGCGATAGCGGCGTTGGCGCCGTTGAGCGTCGAAATGTCGGTGTTGGCGATCGAAACGCCCGACAGGCTGGCGGCAACCGTTCCGTTTACGCCGTCTGTCGTCGCGGAGGCGCCGGCAATCGTGAAGCCGGCCGAATTGGTGGTGGTCAGCGTATAGGTCGACTTGGTCGTTGCGGCGACGCCGCCGCCCGCAAATGTGTCACCAGCGACCAGTGTGCCGCCAAGCGCAACGGTGATGTTGCGGCCATCGACTGCAGTCAGCTTCAAAGCGCCGCCGACGTTTGATGCGGTCACGCCGGTAGCTGCGCTGATGCCCTGAATTGCCGCGATAGAAGCCGAGAGATCGGTGGCGGCAACACCGGTAGCGGTAACGACCGCGGTGTTTACGCCATTGATGGTGATTGCGCCGGCGTGTGCTGCGGTGCTGGCTGCAGCTGCAGCGGTCACGGAGGTCGCGGCTGCCGCCGCCGTCACGCCGCCAATGCCGCGCGAATTGATCGCGTTGACGATCGACTGTGCATCCGCGGCAATGTTGCTGCCCTGATAGATGTCCTGCGCGTTGCCGGCCGAATCGGTAACCGTGAACTGGCCTGCCGCGGTGATCGCGGTGGCGGCGCCGGTGCTGGTCTTGGTTGCGGTGTAACCCTGGCCAAGAGTCGCGGTACGCGCGCTCGTGATCGAAGCGACGCTGATCGTCTGGCCGGCGTCCGCGCCAACCTGGAACTGCTGGTTGGTGAACGAACCGTCGAGCAGATTGGTGCCGTTGAACTTGGAATTGAGCGCTGTGCGGTCGATTTCGCTGATCAGTTGCGCGGCTTCCTGCTGGAGCGCCGCGCGGTCGGACGTGCTGTTCGTCGAGTTGGCGGATTGCACCGCGAGTTCGCGAATACGCTGCAGGTTGTTGCCGATCTGGGTCAGATCGCCTTCAGCCGTTTGCGAGAGAGAAATCGCGTCGTTCGCGTTGCGCACGGCCTGGTTGTCGCCGTTGATCTGCGCGGTGAAGCGCTGGGCAATCGCGAGGCCGGCTGCATCGTCTTTCGCGCTGTTGATGCGCAGGCCCGAAGACAGGCGCTGCAGCGAGGTTTGCAATGCACTTTGCGTGCTGTTCAGGTTGCGTTGCGCGTTGAGCGACGCAATGTTGGTGCTGATGATTTGAGGCATTTGAATCTCCTTTGTACGGTCGTTGGTTGACGGCACTAAGCCGTGACTTCGGACCTGCGCGCCCTAATGGCGTGTGCCGCCGTCTCCATCCATTACGGCCGCTTGAGGCGGGACTTTAGGCGCAGGGGGTATTACGGGGCCCGGGAGGGGGGTGACCCCCGGCCGCAGGGCGGCCCCGGAGGGGCGATTGGATTATTAGAACTCATCTCAAAAATACAACACAGACAAGCAACCGCCGATAGGCGCCGATTAACGCCGATATAGTTCCAGACCTGTCCCCGAATCAAGGTCAAATCCCTTAATCTTATCTGCGTTCATCCGCGTTCATCCGCGTACCCCTCAAGGGGGTATTAAAAAGAATTCAGCGGCGGTTCCAAATTGTTTTTGAGATAGTTTCTAGTCGGCCGTGACGGCGCGGTTTTTGCCGGCGCCTTTGGCCTGGTACAGGGCGCCGTCGGCACGGGCGATGACCGCGTCGCGTGTTTCGCCCGGTTTGCGCACGGCAATTCCCGCGCTGAACGTGATCGACAGGGGGTAGCCGCCGTAGAGCAGCGGGCTGCGGCTCATGTCCTGCCGCAGGCGCGCGAGGGCGCGGGCAGTTTCTTCCGCTCCCGAACCGGGCAGCAGGAACAGGAATTCCTCGCCGCCGAAACGCACCACGACGTCGGTGGGCCGTATGGTGCGCTTGATGACCTGCGCGAAGTGTACAAGGGCGGCGTCGCCGGCCTGGTGCCCGTGGCGGTCGTTCAATATCTTGAAGTCGTCGATGTCGAGCAATGCCGTGCCCAGCGGGGTGGCCGAGCGGTCGGCGCGGGCGGCTTCGCGCGTGTAGACCTGGTCGAAGCCGCCGCGGTTAAGGGTGCCGGTCAGGTGGTCGACGTGGACGAGGCCGCGCAGTTGTTCGAGCTCTTTTCGCAGTGCGTCGATTTCGCGCTCGGCGCGCGTCAGGTCGGCGGGCGCGACGCGGGTGTTGGCGTGGTCGTTAAGAGCGAGTGTTTCGCTCAGCGCTTCGTCGAGCAAGTGAATGATGGCGCCAACGTCATTGGCGCGGCGAATCTTGTGCGCGCAGTTTTCGATGCGCCGGTAGTAGGCGCGCGTGGCGGGCGTGCCAGTGGCAGCGAGGTCGGTTGTTTCGTTCAAGACGGGTGCCGTGACAGACTTGACCAGCCGCAACCTGGTTTTGTTTTTGCTCGTTTGCATGGCGCTGCTCCTGTTACGCGTTCCGGCGGGGTGCCCCGCAAGCTCATTACACCGCAAAGTTAGCAAGTTTTCCGCGGCGCGAGTGCCGGGAATACGCGGTGAAAACGGGCGCAATTCGCGCGCTTGACGAGCAGGCTGCGCGTCAGGCGACGACGACGCGGTTCTTGCCCGCGCGCTTGGCCCGATACAAGGCACTGTCCGCGCGCGAGATGACGGCGGACTGCAGCTCGCCCGGCAGGTACGAGGCAACGCCGGCGCTGAAGGTAATCAGCAGCTTGCGGTTGTCGTGGAGAAAAAACCGTTTGGTGAGCTCGCGCTGCAGCCGCGTGATCACGGCAGTACCCTGCTCGGCATCGGAGTCGGGCAGCAGAATCATGAATTCTTCGCCACCGAAGCGCGCCACGCTGTCGGAGGGCCGCATGGTGTCCTTGATGACCTGGGAGATGTGCACCAGCGCGTCGTCGCCGACCTGGTGACCGAGCGTGTCGTTAAGGGCCTTGAAATTGTCGATGTCGAGCAGCGCGATGGAGAGCGGCTGCCCATGGCGGTCTGCCAGCGAGATTTCCCGCTCGAACGCCTCGTTCAGGCCGCGGCGGTTGAGGGTGCCGGTGAGATGATCGCGCAGCGCTGTGTCGCTGATCTGCTCGAGTTCGTTCTCCAGGTCGCGGATCCTGATTTCGGCAACGCTGACCTGTTCGCGCGCGCGCAGCACTTCCTGGCGCGAGTTGAGCGCGCTGGCCTGCACGGCGCGCGTTTCGCGCAATACTTCCTCGAGCAGACCGTTCAACTGCTCGACGTCGTCGGTCTGGCGGATGCGCTGCGCGAGGCTTTCGATCGAATCGTGATAGTCGCCGGTCGCGGTCGACAGCTTGCCGAGTTCATCGATGAATGAAGCGACCATCTGCTTTACCGTCGTTTTGGTCGCGTTCAGGCTTTGCTTCAGCATGCTTTGATGCAGGATGACGTTCCTGAGATTGCGCTGAGCTTCTTCGATGACGTCGAGATCGAGCGGGCCCGAAATGACCTGCAGTACGACGGCGATCTGGCCGCGCAGCCACTGGTCGTCGGCGACCAGTTCGCCGACGTTTTCGGCGAGCAGGCGCAGGAGCTGCAGCAGCCCGTTTTGGACGCCGTCGCGCACGTTGCCGTGCAATTCGACTTCGAGCCACAACTTTCGCAGTTCCGCGCGCAAAGCCTCGATATCGACCGCCACCGGCGCGCGCAACTGCGCGGCGAGCGTGGTGGCCTGGCTGGCGAGGGCCGGCGCATCGATCAAGCGCGCGCCGATGGCGATCTCCAGCGTGTGCGCGAGCAACTCGCGCAGTTCCAGCGCGTCGGCGTCGACACGGTCAGCGCCGGCGGATTTTTCGCATACGCTGGAAGTAATGATCTGTGGCGTTTTGGCCCACGCCTGTGTCAGGTCGAAGAGCCGCCGGAGGAGCACCTGCGTGCTGCCGCCCATGGCCAGCGTTTTGTCCAGCGCGGCCAGCCGTTCGGCGCAAGAATGGCCCGGCGCGAACTCACGCGGCAGCCGCGCGAGTTCGCGCAGCACCGCGGCCCATTCCGCGGCGGACACGTTGGTGCTTTGCTGTTTGGCGAAATCGAGCAGCGCGCGGTGTCCGTCTTCCCAGTTGCCGCTGTTGGTCGCATTCGCGAGTGCTTTGCCCAGGTGCACCAGGTCCGGTGTGCTGCGCGGCAGTTCCGCAGCCAGCCGTTGCAGCAATTTGTCGGCGCCCGCGGCGGCCGCGCCGTCGTCGTCGTTGCCCGCGATCTCGCAATACAGGCGGCCGTAGTTTTGCGGCGTCGGCGCTTCTTTGCGCGTCACCAGCCGCCGCAGGGTTTCCCGCGCAATGTCGTTGGGCTTGCTCAGAACCGTCATGAAATCCTCACGAATGGGCCGTCGCTGTTACGCGGCGGGCATCCCACTGCGGCTGACCAAAAGTGTCAGATTCGAGGAATTTTATCGGCAGAAACCGGCGGGACTTTAGCCGCCGGAGCCGCTATTCGACGATCTGGTTCTTGATCGCGTAGTGCGTGAGTTCGGCGTTGTTTTTCAGGCGCATTTTCTCCAGCAGGCGGGCGCGGTAGACGCTGACAGTTTTTACGCTGATCGACATCTGGCGCGCCATGTCGGTCAGGTTCTTGCCGGAGGCGATCATGCACAGCGTCTGGTACTCGCGGATCGACAGCGCTTCATGCGGCGGCCGCTCGCTGTCCTGGCTGATCGAGTTGGCGAGTTCCTGGGCAACACTCGGCGTTACGTACTTGCGGCCTTCCTTGACCTGGCGGATGGCGCTCACCAGCTGGGCCGGCGCGCCTTGCTTGGTCAGGTAGCCGGCTGCGCCTGCTTTCAGTGCGCGCAGCGCGTACTGGTTTTCCGGGTGCATCGACAGTATCAGCACATGCAGGGCGGGGAACTCCTTGCGTATCAGCTTCAACGTTTCGATGCCGTTGCGGTCGGGCAGCGAAATATCAAGCAGGACGACATCGCACGGGTTGTTGCGTAAGAGACGCAGCGCGGCGGCGCTGGTTTCCGCCTCGCCGACCATTTGCATGTCGCCGCTCTCGTCGATGATCTGGGTCAGGCCGCGGCGCAGTATCGCGTGATCGTCGATGATGACGACGCGGATCATGGCGGGCTCGCGGGCAGAAAGGTTTCCGCGGAAAAGCTGATGCTGACGGGGGCGAGCGGCAGCCGCACCGTGATGGTGGTCCCCGCGCCGGCGCCGGCGCCATCGCCGAAGCGTATTTCGCCGCCGAGGTTGTGTGCGCGCTCGAGCATGCCGCGCAGGCCGAACGAGCCGCGTTTCAGGAGGTCGGCGTGCGCCATGCCGCGTCCGTTGTCGATGACGCGCATGATCAGCATGGACGCGTCGGTCGCCAATTCGACTTCGACCTTGGTGGCTGCCGCATGTTTGGAAATATTGGTCAGGATTTCACGGAATATGCTGAATGCGGCGTTACCCAGGTCGGGGTCGACCGGCAGGTCCTCGCTCTTGCAGGTCACCACGCACGGGATTTCCATGCGTTTCTGGAACTCGGCGGCCTCCCATTCGATGGCCGCCACCAGCCCCAGTTCGAGCAGCGGCGGACGCAGGTCGCGCGCGATGCGCGAGGTGATTTCCATGGTGCGGTCGACCAGCGTCTCCAGAGATTGCGCCTTGTCCAGCAGCTCCGGACGCTGCTTGTCGAGGCGGTGGTTCAGCCACAAAAGGTCTATTTTCAGCGCGGTCAGGTTGCCGCCGATGTTGTCGTGCACTTCGCGCGCAATGCGCGTGCGCTCGATTTCCTTGGTTTTCTGCATGTGGGCGGAGAGCGCCGACAACTGCTGGCGCGACTGCCGCAGTTCGTGCTCCGCCGCTTTGCTCTGCGAGATGTTTTCCATGATGCCGTCCCACTGTGTTCTGTCGGCGCCGAGCGGGCGCGGCCGCATGCGGATTTCGATCCATTTGGTGATATCGCCGGAGGCGACGCGGATGCGCCCCTCCCAGAAGAACGGTTGCAGCGTCTGCGCAGATTCCGCGATGCGCTTGCGCAGGTTCGCGCCGCCGCCTTCGAGCACCAGATCGTAAAACAGGCTGGCGTCTTCCTGCATCTGTTCCGGCGTCAGTTCGAGCAGCTGGTTGCTGCCTTCGCTGACGTAGGAAAAACACGAGCTGCCCTTGCCGTCGCGCTGCAGCTGAAACACCACGCCGGGAACGTTGGAAACAATGGCGCGGAAGCGCGCCTCGTTTTCCTCGAGTTTGCGCCGCGCCTGGCGGGCGTTGCGGCGCACCACGCTTTCGCGCAGCTCGCGTTCGATTGCCGGTATCAGGCGCGAGTGGTTGCTTTTCATCACGTAATCGTGGGCGCCCGCGCGCATCGCTTCCACCGCGATTTCTTCGCCGATGTTGCCGGAATTGATGATGAACGGCAGGTCGGGGTCGTGTTTGCGCACGATTCCAAGCGCGTCCAGCCCGCTGAACTGTGGCATCTTGTAGTCGCAGATCACAATGTCCCACAACTCGCTTGCGAGCGCCTCGCGGGTTGCCTGCGCGGTGTCCGCACGCCGGTGTATCGGTTGGTAGCCGCCATGCTCGATTTCAGCGAGCAGCAACTCGGCGTCTTCGTCCGAATCCTCGATCAGCAAAATGCGCAGCGCTTGCTTCATGGGGTTGAGTGTGTGTGGGGGTAGAGCGGCTTGGGCAGAACGGGCGGTGGCAGAAAAAATGCTGCCATACATGATAAGCCAGTTGTGCCTGCCGTGTCATCGCGCGCAGCTGGCAGGCAAAAAAAGCGGTGCGACGGCTGCCGACTCAAGATTGCGCCGAGCGCGCCGATATCAAGATGCTGCCGATGACGGAACAAGGTCTGTCACGTCGCAAACCGCATGCGAATCGACAATAGCCGTGATTTTACGGCGCTATTCAAAGCTTCAGCCGGGTGCCTGCGAGGTTAGTCTCTAGGCTGAGTCGGTCAACCATTTTGGGCGGCCGGATCGAACAGATTGCGCTGTACACAAAGGATGACCCTGGTGAACAACGGTTTATTCATGAAATATGTCAACGGCGGTGCGCTCGCGAGCATCGTAGTTGCCGTCGCCGCGGCATGGCTGTACGGGTCGGTCACGGGTGCGCTGCCGGTGGCGATCGTGGCGGCTGGCTGGCTGGTGTTCCTGCTCAAACACGATGCCCAGTTGCGGCGCGCGGCTGACGAGCGTGCGGCGCAGATGCGCTCGCAGTCCAATGCTCTGGCCGGCAGCCTGGGCGCCGCATTCGCGCAATGCGCGGGTGAATTCAATTCGCAGCTGGCGACTTCGCAGGGCGAACTCGAGCAGGCGCAGCGTCTTTTCATGGACGCCATACAGAAGCTCGTCGACAGCTTTACCAGCATCAATACCCAGACCCAGACGCAGCAAAAACTCGCGTTGACGATTACCCAGGGTCATGCATCTGGCGAAGATGCGCCGGCGCAAGATACGGGGGGGTTCGAGCACTTCGTGGCCGAGACCTCGAACACGCTGAGGTTTTTTGTAGATGGCACGATGCAGAGCAGCAAGGTGGCGATGAGGCTGGTCGAAGACATGGAACGCATCAACGACCAAATCGGCGAAGTGCAAAACATACTCGGCGAAATCGAAGGAATTTCCAAGCAGACCAATTTACTGGCGCTGAATGCAGCGATCGAAGCGGCGCGCGCGGGCGAAGCCGGACGCGGTTTTTCAGTGGTGGCGGACGAAGTGCGCGATTTGTCGGGCCGCACCAGTCAATTCAGCCAGCAGATCCGCAAGACGATCACGAACGTGCAGGCGTCGGTGCAGGGAGCCGAGAAAGCGATCAATCAAATGGCCTCGCAGGACATGACGTTCGCGCTGCGTTCGAAACAGCACGTCGATGAAATGATGGCCGACGTGCAGCAGGTCAATACGGCGATGGGGGCGGCGGCGCAGGAACTCGCCGCCATCACGCGCGGCGTCGAGAGCAACGTCAATATCGCGGTGACCACCCTGCAGTTCCAGGACATGGTCACGCAATTGCTCGGTCACGTGCGGCGGCGCATGGATGCGCTGGGCGGCGTAGCCGCAAAGATCAATGCGCTCGCCGTCGATCTGACGGCAACCGCGGCGCCGTCGGCGGATCAGGAGCAGCGGGCACAGGGACTCGACCTTGCATGCGCAGAACTGAAGGAGCTGCTGACGAGCGTGCAGCAGACGACGGTCAGGAATCCGGTGCGGCAGGCGTCGATGACGACCGGCGACGTTGAATTGTTCTAGTACAAAATTGATCAGCGGGAGCGATACACATGTCTAAAACGATACTTACGGTTGATGACTCGGCGTCGATACGCCAGATGGTGTCCTTCACGCTGAAAGGCGCCGGCTACAGCGTCGTCGAGGCAGTCGACGGCGCGGACGGCCTCGAGAAAGCGAAGTCGAACGACGTGGCCATGGTATTGACCGATCAGAACATGCCGAAGATGGATGGCCTGACGCTGATCAAGAATCTGCGCGGGCTGCCCAAATATGCGGCCACCCCGATCCTGATGCTGACCACCGAGTCTGGCGACGCCATGAAAGCACAGGGCAAAGCCGCCGGCGCCACCGGCTGGCTGGTGAAACCCTTCGATCCACCCAAGCTCCTCGAAGTCGTCAAAAAAGTCATCGGCTGAAACGCAATCATGCGCCTCACTCCTCACGCTTCACGCCTCACGGGTTTCAAATGACCATCGACATGAGCCAGTTCTTCCAGGTGTTCTTCGACGAAACCGCCGAACACCTGTCGAATATGGAAAGCATGCTGCTCGCCATCGATCCGGCGACCGCTTCGGCTGACGATCTGAATGCGGTGTTCCGCGCCGCGCACTCGATGAAAGGCGGCGCCGGGACCTTCGGTTTTACCGACATGACCGATGTCACGCATGTTCTGGAAACGCTGCTCGACCGCGTGCGCAAGAATGAAATGGCGCTGACCGGCGAAATGGTTGACGCATTTTTGCAGGCCGGCGATGTGGTCAAGATGCAGCTCGAGGCGCATCGCGGCGGCGCTGAACTGGCAGACAAGGCGCCGGCGGTCGAAATCTGCGCGCGCCTGAAACAACTGACCGAAGGCGGCGGCGCGCCCGCAGTGGCGCCGCCAGTGGCCGCGTCCGCGCAGACTGTTGCGCAGCCGGCAGACGACGACGGATTTGGTTTTTTCGATGAAGCCCCGGGTGTGCCACAGGCGTCGGCCGATACCGGCTACGGCTTTTTCACTGAATTGACCGCACCAGCGCGCGATGCCGCGCCCGATGCCGCGGCGGATCTGCCGCGCAGCCCCGGACGCCGTGCCACCGATGACCCCGCGGTTGCAGTTGCCGCCAGCGGTCGCCGGCCCGGCGACAAGGTCGCGGTCTCCGCGCAGGCTGAGCAGTCTTCGATTCGTGTCAGCGTCGAAAAAGTCGACACGCTGATCAATCTCGTTGGCGAGCTTGTCATCACGCAGGCGATGCTGGCGCAGAACGCGTCGGGCCTCGACCCGGTGCTCTACGAAAAATTGCTCAACGGCATGGCGCAGTTCGAGCGCAACACCCGCGACCTGCAGGAATCGGTGATGTCGATCCGCATGATGCCGATTTCATTTGTGTTCAG
>Ga0114978_10001419_pt1 | contig 20175 bp, 29 predicted proteins | sample S_140212_EF_Meta_FD_87027 | JGI IMG/M metagenome (GOLD analysis project Ga0114978, IMG submission 87027) | Freshwater microbial communities from Lake Simoncouche, Canada to study carbon cycling - S_140212_EF_MetaG | ecosystem: Environmental > Aquatic > Freshwater > Lake | place: Lake...
CGCGTTGGTGGTCGACGCGGTAATTGTTCCAGACGCCCCAAGCGCCACGGCCACGCCGTTGTATGTCACCGAGCTGTTGGTCAGTGATGCATTCGCAATGTTGGACAACGTATTGGAAGCGCCACTGATGGTCTTGTTGGTCAACGTGTCCGTAGTAGCCCGACCAACCAAGGTGTCGGTGGACGTTGGAAGCGTCAGCGTGCCCGTGTTGACAATTGTCGCAATAACCGGGGCTGTTAGCGTTTTGTTGGACAGCGTCTGGGTGTCCGTCAAGGTCACCACGGTGCTGTCGATGGAAATCGTGCCCGTTGATGTAATTGGGCCACCAGTAAGGCCGGTTCCTGTAGCGATAGACGTTACGCCTGAGCCAGAGGCAAGGCTTGTCCACGCGCCGTTGATATAGCCCTCAAATAACCCGATCGTGCTGTTGTAGCGGAACATCCCGTTGACTGGGCCTGAGCTACGCTGCCCGGTGGTTCCTGCGGGGACAACAACGCTACCAGTGCCCGGTATCACGGGGTTGGACGCCAAGCTAATAACAGGAGTCGTCGTCGCCGTTGCTACGATGATTTGTTCGTTCGTCCCGGACACCAAGGTGACAGTTCCGTCGCCAGTTCCGGCCGTCGTCCACGCTCCGCCCTGGTAGCCCTCAAAACGTGATGTCGAGGTGTTGTACCGAAGCATGCCGTTGACTGCGGACGCCGGTCGATTTCCCGTAGTTCCGATAGGCAATGTCAGGCTTTCGGTGCCGCCCAAAACAGGGTTGTCCGCCAATGCGATCAGTGGCGCACCGCCTATGCCGCTGCCATTGGCAACGGTGACTTGGTTGGCCGTGCCCAAAATTGTTACAGCGCTGATAGCACCTGCGGACGAAATGGTCATCATACCGTTCGCGCTGAGATTAGCAAGATTTAGGACTTGACCAGTCAGCGAGATAGTCGGGTCACCAGATACGCCGCTGCCGTTGGAGATGGAAAGACCAGACCCAGAAACGGCGATAGAACGGGGCGTAATGGCCGTAGAAGACGTTTTTACTTGGAACCCAGTGCCGGAGTTCACCAGCGACAGCAAAGCGCCTGTGGTGCTGATATTGAACAACCCTTGGGAGCCGCCGTCGGTGATGACCAGCCCGTTGGTGACGCCAACATAGCGGCTGTTTGCCAATTGCGGGGTCTGAGTGACCGTCAGGTAGGTGTAGGTCTGGACAGGTGAGCCCGCAAGCGCCGCAGTAGTGGTCTGGACTGTCACCCCATTTTGGACGATGGGGACGAGCTCGGACCCGGTGATCGCACCTGCAGCGGGTAATTGACCAATAGTTACTTGTGCCGACATTATGTGCTCGTGTTATCTGGTGGATTGGGAGCTATCGTATCCTTGTTCCCCGTGAGCGTCGGCGTCTGCGTGTTCTGCTCGGTCGAGATCTGGTACTCGTTCGTACCACCAGCGATCAGGTAGTTGTCGCCCGCGTCGATATTTGCATCAGGTCGGGGGAACCGGATCGTGATCCGCTCCGTCTTGCGCGCTGGTAGGCGATACGGGTCCAGTTGATCCGCGCACCCCCGGTTGCACACCCGTAGACCCGGGAAATTCGGGTCGTTCCTCATCACCGCGTGGGGACGTTTCATCTTGCACCGATCGCATATCGCGATTGCGATATCCGAGTAGCCGCGAGTGTCGAGGAATATAGGCATATCAGCTCGTATACACGGCAATGTTCGGAGCGAAGTAGATCGGCGACTTATCGCGCTCTTCCTGCTCGGCGAGAGTGAGGTACTTGTCCGCTTGGACCTCCAAGTATTGTACACGATCGAGTGGTACATTCGGGAGTTCCAGCGACATACGATGCGATAGCATCATGAGGACCGCTTCGTACCAGCGCTGCGGAATCTCCAGCTCGCCATAAAGATCGCCGACATCCATGATCTGGCGCGAATACCACACCGTCATTTGGTAGAACGCATTTTGCGGCGTGGGCCACAGCCATATCTGCGCCTGAGGCACGGTGCGGTTGAACCAGAATTGGAATGGCTGGTTGGCCGTGAAATTCTTGTTCGGCAGGTTAGTGTAGTCGTCGCGATTAAGGCGCGACATCGTGATCTCAGTCGAATTGTTGCCGAAGTATAGCTCGCGCAAGCTCAGCGTGGTCCCGTTGTACGCCCGGATACGGTAGTAGGACACGGTCTGACCATTGTCGATGTCGGTCCAGATCCATTCGTTGTTGACGACGGGGATCGTTCCGAGGTCTTCGAGGGTGCTCCAGCTACTACCATCGCTTGAGTACTCCAAGATGATCGACCAAGTACCGGAGGAGGCCGGGAGGAACCCTATCGAGCCGATGTATATCGGATTAGACGGTCCAAAGTTGACCGAGATGTTGCCATTGGCTGACGTCTGGGTGCAAATCGTGTCGACGTCGCCGTCGTAGACGTTGGCCACCGTTCCACCAGCGGAGGACGTGTATGCGCCACTCGGGCGCGACATCCAGCGGTACAGCGCGTTCAGTACGTCGTTACCCCCTAGCGGAAGGTCGTAAATGTACCGGTCGGGACTGAATCCGTACACTTTCTTGTTTATCGCCCAATACTGGATGCCGATGTTGATGAGATTAGAAAGCAGAAAGTACAGCGATTGGCGAGAGGAAAGCACCTGCTCCGAAGTCAGCTCTCCGGCTAATTTACCGCAGCGCCGAGCGCCATGATCAATCAGCGTTTGGACTGTGGTTACGGTTGTCCCGGTGGTTCCAGAATATGCCATAGCTTACCAATTAGGAGATGCTTTGTTCTTGGTGGACGTATTGACCTTGCACTCTTTCATGCTTACCGAGCCGCCTTTAGCATATCCTTGCTTTGCTTTCGCAAGCCGGAAATCGAATTCGTTCTGAGCGGCGTACGGGTTGTCGTAATTGATGAATTCATCATTGGTGATGTCCCCATCCATACTCCGTCTGTCCATCAACTGGTATTTTTTATCCCGATTGTTGCGACTCATAGACAAACCGGTATATTTATTGGATGCTCTGCCGTCTCTCTCCAGAGCCTCGGATAAATCGGCCACACTCATGAAGTCGCCTTCGCCTTCTTCGAGGGAAGGGCCATCACCACCCATTCCACGCTGGGCGGATCTCGCGCCAGTTCCACCCAAGCCGCTTCCGGTCCCGGCAAAACTCATGCCAGAGCGGGCGATGCCGCTTTTCATCTTCTCGAGTTCATCTTTGGCTGCCATCATCCGCTCCTAGGTGCTGATTTGCACCGCCGATTTTACCACACGATCGTACGACGCACTACCATCCGGGGCAATTCCACCGCTGCATGGACGCCCTCGCACGACTACCTTTTTCGCTATCCTCAGCTACCGGCCCCATGCGGGCGCAGAATGAATCACGACGAGCACCGCCTTGCGGCTGAGGTGCTTTCAAGTTAGACCCAGTCTCACGATTGTATTTCTCGCGACCTTTGGCGGTCAGCCCCGCCCCCTTCTTGGCGGGCAGTTTCTCACCACGACCAATAGCTAGGGACGGGCTCTTTTTTGCCATGATTGCTAGAAAGACTGCGAGGACTTGCCGCCCGTTTTCACTTTGGCTGTTTTTGCTGATTGCTTGAAGGCATCAGCCGTTGGCGCACCTTTGCTACCCACTCGGCGCATTTTCTCGTCAGAGCCCTCAGCGATTCGGTCACGTTTTGCATTAATGTTCGCATATAAACCGCCTTCTTTCATCTTCTTATCGGCTTTCACGAATTCCTTGCCGACCTTTTGTGGAACGCCGCCGAACCCGCCCTTGGTGTGGGCCGCAGCCGCCATTAGTCGATGCTGGGCAGGCGACTTACTAGGCATACGCATACCCCTTGACCATCTCCAAGATGCACCAGTAGGTATCTCCAGCGCTGGCGTCAGCCGTGCTGAAAACGATATCACCTGTAGAGCCAGTACCGCTGTTGTTGGTGATACCGCCAAAACCCGTAAAGTCCAGCGTCTGCGTTGCTCCGGGCGACGACAAGAAGAACGGAACATCCGTCGTGGCGTCCCAGAACATCCTGACTTCCATACCGTGATTGGCGATATAAATCTTGGTCACTGTGACGTTATCACAAGCAAAACCCGATGCGCTCGGGGCTAGCGCGGAAACGTCGACCTTCAAAACCGCGCTCTCACCCGTTCCATCACTAATGTTAGTAAATTTCATAATCACCATGCGCTCACCGTCGATAAGCGTCTGGCTCGTCACTGAATCAGCCATATTTCTCTCCGATTAGGGCAGGGGCCGAAGCCCCCGCTAGTTAGCAGATTGCGCCGCCGCTTTTCTTAGCGGTGCCGCCCTTCATGTAACCGCCTTGCCCATCCACGACGCCGCCGGTCTTGTAGCCGCCCTGACCGTCAACAACGCCCCCGGTCTTGTAGCCGCCTTGACCCTTTACTACGCCGCCGGTGGCCATCTTACCCTTACCATCAGCCGCGAAACTAGGAACTTTCTTGCCGTCTTTCTCAACCATCGCCATGCCGCCATCGGCCATTTTGCCGCCATGCTTGAGAGCGAGCTTTGTGCCTTTGCCGCCTTTGTGCTCTTGCGCGTCGTGTTGCTTAAACGCTTTCTTGACCATCGCCTTGTCTTGCATCTTATCGGACTTACCGCCCTCTTTCATAGGCATGCTGCCCATGGGAGGCGCGGGAGGACGGCGGGAAGCCATGCGCTTTGCGGCCAGCGCGCGAGCAGCGCCGGGGTTGCCCATGGGGATGTCGAGCATAGGGGATGTGCGAGAAAGTGCACCCATCATACCGCCTTCGGCTTTTTTGACGGGCTTCTTGTCGTCCATCTTCGGCACGCCCTCTTTCATCATGCGCATGAACGACGCTGATCCGCCTTTTTTGAGATGCAAAGTCACCGAAGGCTCGGTGGTCTGCATTTTCACCATTGGTTTGAATTGGCCCATGATTTACTCCTTACGCTTGTGTGACGCCAAACGCGCCGACACGGGTTGCATTTGGGCCTGCCGCGATCGCTGGCAGGGCTATTCCCATCACGAGGCGTTTGACGCCGTCCGCCGCCGAGGATGGGAGGTAGGTGCCTCGCACGTCACCAGTAGTGGTAGTCGCGGTAGCAGTAGCGGCAACGGTCATAGTGCCAGCATCTTCAGCCAAGGTGTTGTCCCAGCCAGCGCGGGTGATGTAACCACGATCAATTACTCGCAAAGGCAGACCCAGAATGTCGGTAGTACCCACAGCCACGGTCACTGCGCTGGCTCCTGAGGAAACAACACTAGAGATTTGGTAGAAGGCTTTTTTGCCGCTCACAGTCGTCGATGCCACCGTCCCTGTTGCAATCACTTCGCTCATGGCCTGACCGTAGTAATCATAGCCCGAGACAGTGATGTTCACGGTGGTCGGTGAGCCTGCACCCGTGGTGGTAGACACGGCTCTAGGGCAGTCCAGTTGCAATCCGGTTGCACCGTTTACGAGGGTTGCCGATTTGACTCCGGCTCCAGCGGCAAGAGTCAAAGTAGTAGCAGTGGTAATCACAGCCGCGACGATGTTGGTCGTCAATTTAGCCTGCGGTACTACGTCCCAGATATACAAGCGGCCCAGCGGTCCAACGCCCACATCCATTGGGGATGGGTTTTGCAACAAGGCGTTGCCTGAACCCACGATTGTGGAACTCGCTACGGTTTGCGATGCGCTTACGGTGTAAGTGCCTGTGCCGCCCGCACCAGTACCAAATGCCGTGATGTAGGTTCCATTGGTCAGCGAGGTCGAGCTGTCAATGTACATACCCAAAACAATAGGGTCACCCGACAGCATTGCCGTGACGGTCAGTGTTGTGGTGGCTATGGAACCCGTAAAAGTAGTGGAATTGGGATAAGCGTCTGTGCCTTGATAGGCGACAGCCGTTCCCAGAAATAGATCGTCTGAAAATTGGGGCATGGTCTGCTCCTTGAAAAGTTTGACCGATGTTGATAAAAGTCGGAGTGGTTAAGGCCCACCCCGGAAAGCCTTGAACTTTACAGTCCGGGAGTGCCGTACAAAGAGCGAGGATCGGTCCATCCGGGGATGTAACGCTCGGTCGCCTTGTAGCGCATGGAGTCAGTCTCGAAGTCGCCTTCCATGGTCTTCTCCAGCTTACGGCGCATCAAGAGCTTCAAGCCCTCGGGTGCGTCGGTCTGAATCCACCAAGAGTTGGGGTTGGTTAAACGGGACATGACGGTAGCGCCCTCGGCCATCAAACCAATGGATTTCACTGGGTTGATGTCGTTGTTGGCAGTACCAGCACGCAGAACGGATTTGAGCAGCACTTCAGCTTGGAAGACGTTACCGGGGGCAACGACTAACTGCTTAGGGACCAAACGAATCTTTTTCTGGTTGTTATCCACTGCTTGACGGATCTGAATCAGCATTTGCTCGAGCGATGTCTGCGACAGGTTCGCGGCGGTAGACAGTTGGTTGCTGAACGTACCGATCGCCAGCGGGTGTGCAGTGTTGATGAGCGAGACGCCATCACCACCAACATACGAGCTGTTGAAAGCACGATTCAGAATGTTCGCGCACAGGGTCTCTTTGGTCTCGATAAGAGACTGAGCCAAGTGACGAGCATAAACCTGACCGATACGGATATGGTCGCCGTCTTCAACCAACACTTTGGTCAGCGCGAAGGCAAGGCCATACACGTTGTACACGTAGCGTTGGAGGAAGAGCACGCCACCCTGCTGGTACGTAACCGGAGTTCCGTCAGGCAGTTGTGGAGCAGCGCCGAATCCGTACAGGACGGGCTCTTCGTGGTAGTTGCGGGGAATACCATTCTGTTCGCGGAAAACCCGCGACCATTCATCATCGCGTTGGTCGTAGATGCCGTCGAAACATTCGTTCAAGATCGGTTCAACAATCGAACGAAAGTCCGTACTTCTCATTGGAGCAGCCATTTTTTATGTCCCCTTAAATAGCGTTAATGGTGGCAACGTACTGGCTGCGGCTCACCTGAGCATTCACAACGGTATATGCGTCACCCCAAGCGTTATCTACGCCTTGATACAATCCGACGATGCGCAAGTCACCAACGGCACTAGAGCCGACCAGCGAGGAGGAGATCGTGCAAGCCGACAAGCCAGTGGTCGTGGAACCAGCGGTGATGTTGGAGAAGTTTGCTTGATCGCCGATCGAGGTCTGAGCCAAGGAACCATCAGCTTGGATGGCATATACGATATTAGGGTCGCTGTAGTAATAAGCTACGCACGAACCAGTAATATACGCGGTGGACGCGGGCCAATAGTTGGACACGCGGAAACGGCCAGTCGTATCAGTCCACTGCACACCAGCGAAAGCGCCTTGATAGGCACTACCGGCGGTAGCAGCGATGATCACGCCGGAGGTGTTCAAAGCCACCGGTTGACCCTTCAGAAGATTCGAGGAGTACCCCGAAGCAATACCGTCAGTCAAGGCAACAGCGCGATCCAAACCAGTAGGATGGAACGATGGAACCAGACCGAACGGTTGATTAGTAGAAGACATATATCTCTCCAATAAGCAAGTTCGAAATCCGTCAGGTAAATACCGGAACGGGCATGGTAAGGTCAAGCAAATCTATGCCTTCACCTTCAACTTGACCAAGGCGCTTACCGTTACTGTCTCGCTGTTGCGATTGAGATTCGATATTGTGCCGGATTGAATCCGCGTCTTCTTGGGGAGCGTAGTGGTGTAGTTCGGCCATGATGGACTGATAGACGTCGTCAGGCATCTTATACAGTACCATTTCATTGCACGCGACAAATCCAGTCATTTCACCGGCTTTAACTTTGTAGTTCTCAAAGCCTGGAACTTCCTCGATCTTCACTGGCTCATATCCCATGCGAATACGCTTATGGATAGGGTCATAGCTGTTGGTGGTGGAAAGCCAACATAGATGGTATCCCGGGATATCCGGGGGCTTGGGGAGGGATTCTTGAATCCACTCGTTCCGGAACATCCTACGACGCTCCTGTTCTGTCGCTAACTCGTTTGTGGCGGAACTGCGACGGCTATCCTGCATTGCGCGGGATTCGCGTCCACCAGCGGTCAGATCTTTTTTAAGGCGGTCGTCTTTCATGGTTTAACTCCGGTTCTGTGAATTACGGTCATACTCGGCATATTTGCGAATCATCTTGCTGCGTTCGGTCGGATCATCCCATCTGCCAGCCTCTTTGATCGCTTTGACGCGATCGGGAGACAGACGGAATTCATTCGGCCTTGCGGACGGTGCTGATTCACGACCTGAGCTTGTAACCACGGAACGGGGTCTCCTTTCCGGCAACCTTTCGCCAGATACGCTATTATAATGGTGAGGAAGGTATTTTGTCAATCTATTGTCCAGCTCTTCCCAGTAATCCTGGCTTGTCGGATCCCAGCCTTCGCGTACAAGAGCCTCGTCGATCTTCACCGCGATCTGGCTGTCCGTATCCCCTCCGTTGGGGTCATACCATGTATTTCGCGACATCCAGTCACCCGCGTGCTTCTTGAGCCGGGGGTCCGGAGCGCGAGGAACAGATTGTCCGGGGGTGTCGTTAACGGCTCTCTTCTTCAGAGCGTCCAGAGCTTCGACTTGGCGGCGGGCGTCGTACCACGCTTCCTGCGCATCTGCCAGTGCCGCGCCGTCGGCCATTTCAGTAGCCTCTTTGATCTTGTGTTTCGCATATTGGAGCCGGACGTGGGAGTCCTCGATGGCCTTGTCCAGTCGCGCGACATCCGCTCCTGCCGTCCGCTTCTCAAGGACGGCCAGTCGCTCGACCATCTGCTCATTCTGACGTTTCAGCGAGTTAATCAGGTGGGTCGACTCGGTCGCTCGAGCCTTCGTCAGCTTCTTCTTGAGTACTCGCTCCTCGCGTCGAGCCAGTCGAATGGCTTCTCGCTCCGGGTCGGCGTGCGGAGTATTATCTTCCGGGGGTCCGTCATCATCTTCGTGATCATCACGGGGTTCCGCGTTGGATTCCAAGCGGCTCTGACCCTCGTTCGGAGATTCTCCGGGGGGTAGAGAGACCACAGCGGACCCGTCCGCGTCCTCTTGCATTTGCAAGTCTACTTTTTCGGTAGTGCTCATAGGTATGCCTTCACTTTCATGGGGTCACCAGTGACTTTTGCAATCACCTCGTGATCGTTAAAGATGCTAAAAAGCGCCTTTGCCTCGATCTTGCCGATTTTGTAAGGTACTTCCCACCGGTCGCCGCCCCATTTAGGCATACGCACGTAGTCTCCCACTTCGATCCAAGTACCTTCCGGCCACGGCTCGAGCGTGTCACGCTTCTTGAAAGCTAGGGAACCCATGGAGATCACTTTCGCGACCTGCGTGTTCCATTTCTCGGTCTCTTTTGTCTCCTCGGGGAGTATCAGACCGCCCGGTGAAACACGTTCAGCCACTGCTCGCCATTGCACGAGTATGCGGCCACCTACAGGAACTGCGCCGGGGTCTATATCAGGAAATGCTTCCCGAAGTTGCGCTTCATTCGAAGCACCCGACTGATTATCTGTCGTCGTCATCTTTTTCCTTTAACAGGTCATTTAAAATACCCAGAGCTTCTTCAAGCCCTTGGTGCTGTCCTACCAATCGCTGGTAGGTATCGAAGGTAGTGGCATGACCACTAACTAGCGATTTCAGAATCCCCGTCTTTTTCGACTCGATAGCACCAATCAAGTCTTCGAGGATTCTCATTATTTTTTCTTGGCTTGCATCAGTGCGCCAACGCGGGGTTTGGACTCGCCGGAGGACTGCGATTTGCTCTCGCTGCCGGTCGAGCCACCCATCGAGCTGCCTTGGATGGGCGCGCCCATTGCCATGCGCTTGTGCTGATTAACGTTCACACTCTTCTGCTCTGCATCACTGGTTGCCATACGGTACTCCTAAGGTTTCTTGAGCGCCTTGCAGCGCGGTCATCGCAGTCTTTTCCTGCTCGTGCTGTAGCGCCGCCGCGTCGCGCGTCAGCTCTGCAGTCTTGATTCGTTCTTGGGTGAGGTTGTCGGCGGCGTTGAGCGCGATCTCGATCTGCTGACCCCGGTTCTTGTCCAGCAGATCGCCTTGGAGCTTTGCTTTCTGATATTGCGCGTCCATTTGGTCTTTCTGCGCCCGCCGCTTGGTCTCCGCCATGGACGTCTGCAGTATCACTTGGTCCGACGAATCCATCTGTGGCTTCGGCGCGGACGCTTGCAAGACCTGCATGAGCTGCTGGATAGCGGGCATGACCCGCGTGAACGCCTGCTTAACATCCATGTTGGTATGCTGCGACGCCAGCGCGTACAGCTTGTCGATGTCGCCCGTGATCCCGGGGACGTCGTAATCCTTCGGCTTTTTGCCGAGAGCTTCTTCGACGTATCCGTCCATGTGGCCCATGTACCAGAGCATGATGTGCTGCTTCAGATGCTCCAAGCAAGGCGGCAGGAACATCGGGGCGAAAATGGGGTTCGACCCCAGCATCGGGTTCAGCGCGAAGTCCAAATGCGCTTGGATGTGAGCCAACTGGTTCTGGTGCGGGTACGCGAATGCCGCTCGACCGACTGCCATCGACGCGTTCTCCTCCGCCGCGTTCATTTCTACCGGCTCCACTGCTGAAGGCATCAGTTCGGTGAGGTTCGGTATCTTCATCTGCTTCATCACCCGCTGCAGCACCGCCCGACGGTCGAACATGTCGGGGTGCTTCTCCATCAGCGCCATTACCGCTTGGCTTTGCGCCATCCGCTGCGTTTCGCTGAAGATGTGCGGGTCACTCACCGGGATCACGTCGGTATTGCGGTTAAAGTCCTCGCGTTTGATCGGCAGTTCCGCGACTATGTCGCCCTTGCGCATGTCGTCCAAATACCAGCGGTTGATACGCTGTAGCACCATGAAGACACGGCGTTGGGAGTCGTGAAGGCGGGCGTGGATGGCGGAGAATACCGCCGCACCCTGCTCGATCAGTGCTTGGGTGGTCCCGACCGGCGCGTTTGCGTTCACGTCCGCGATCTTCTCCTCGCTGGTGGTCACCACGCCTTTCGCAGCGCTGGTCAAGAATCCGAGCAGCTCCATCAGGACGGGCGATGGAGCGTTGAATGGCATCGGCATGGCGATCTTGCGGATGTCGTCGATACCCGGACCCGCCTCGATCTCCGTTACCTGCGTCACATCCACCTGCTGCGACTGGCCGGACATTTTCGCGCCCTTGAGCTTGATCATCGTCGCCGCATTGTTGATGTGCGCAGTGTCCAACAGCGCCCGCAGTGCGCCGGTGATAGCGGCAGCGAGACCGCCGATGAGGTGTGGGAGACCAATGGCGTAGGCACCGCGCCACGGGATGAACTTGAACTCGACCAGCCAGTCGAGCTTCTTCATGCTCTCGTCGCCCTCTTCCCAGTTCCGGTAGAGGCCCACGACCTCGGTCGACATGTCGTCGATCATCAGGATGTAGGGGGCAAGTTCGCCGCCCGACTCCTTATCGTCCTCCAGCTCCAACATCGTGTAGATGTGGTAGACGGTGCGAATCCCGTCGTCGTTCTCTTGGAACTGTCGGCCTTCGATCTTGTCATTCGCCTTCTCGGCGTTCGACATTTCGGGCTCCATCGACGCCTTGATGATGTCGATGTCGCGGTATAACCCGCTGTCCACCCGGTCCTCGAACGTCTCCTGCGTTATGTCCTGCACCTCGGTCACCCGCTGTGCGGTGTAGAAATTCACCGCCGAGAAAGGTAGTAGGATGTTGTCGATGGCTACGAATTCGGCGCACGGGCGGCGCTTCTTCTCGTCGTACCACATCTTCATGAACTGCGAGCCGCCGAGCGGTAGTTGCGTCAGCATCTGCTCCTGCTCGTCCCGGAACTCCTCGATCTGCTCGGTGAGCTGCCAATTCATGAAGTCGCGCTTGCGCTCGGCCCGTTCCGTGTCCTCCGCGTCCACCTCCCCCACGATGTGGGTGCGCACTGGACCGTCCGGGGGGAACAGCTCTTTGATCGCCCGCGATTCGAAATCGATGCACGCCTCGGCCAGCACCGGGTGCACCACCTTGCTCGCGCCATTGAAGTTAGCGCCACCGGGGGCGTCGTTGCCCATGCCAGTGCGGCGCAGTCCCTCTTCGTATTTCTTGTCCCGCTCTTCCCGCGCTTCTTTGTCGTTCTTCAGCAGCTTGATGTAGCGCAGCGCGAGGTTATCGAGATCGATGCCCAAGATTTGGCGCTCAGCCATGTTGGAGTAGAAATCCTCGTTCTCCGTCGGCCCTTTAAACTCGTCCATCCGGACGATGGCTGACCCGTCGTCCTGCTCCTCCACCTCGGCCATCGGGTCGTCGAGGTCGAACATCATCCCCTGCTCGTCCTCCGGCCCCGGTGTCGGCTGCATTTGCTCAGGTGGTAACAGTGTTGCCATTCTTCAATCCTTTGCGGTGCGCGATTTTAACACGGACGATCACTCATCGACAAAATCCGGGAACTTGTTCTCTAAGTCCTGGGCGGACATCTTGTTCTTCCTCCACTCATCCAGCGACTTGTAGACGTCTTTTGCCTTGCGACTTTTTTCCCCATACCGCATGTTCTCCAAGACCGTCTCGACGTCGTTATTGGTCAGTTGACGCGCCGAGTCCAGCGTCTCTTTATACAGGTCCGGATTAGCTTCCCGCATCTGCCGCATTGCTGGGCGATACGACAACGGGTTGCGCGACTGGTCAAAACCGATCCGTCCGGCTATTTCACCACGCGGATCAATGATCGACTGGTAGTGCTCAAATGGGCGTTTCAGTGCCCCCAGACTTGCCCAGTCCATTTCGGACTCGGGGTCTATGAAATTGTAGTCGTTGAGCAGTCCTTTGTACTGACTGGGGTCGCTGTACCCTCGCTCTCCCAGCTCCTTGATGACTGCGCCCTCGTCGACGCCTGACCAGTGACCAGATTTAGTCGGCTTGATGTGCTTGGCGATAAGACCGGGCAAAATCTCCGAGATGCTCAGCGTGCTATCCGGACCGGCGACGGTTCGCAATGCGCCTTTAAGTTCCGGCACTACATCACTCGCGCTGGGGACCAGACTGTCAAGCCCGGGGATCATGCGTCTAGCTACCTGACCAGCAGCACCGGTTAATAACGCGCGGCGAGAAAGCTGAGGGCCAAAGACCTTTTCATCACGCGGCGTCCACTGGCCTTTCGCCTTTAGGCTCGCAGCGAATTCCTCGCTGATGTACGGCTCACCCGGCTTGCCCGGAGACAGCGCCTTGGTGATTCGCGACTCGGTCGCCTTCTCGATGTCCGGGTGGAGCTTGGCCAGCGGGAAATCCTGTTGGGGGCGCAGCCCGAACAGTGCTCGGCGTCCGATGTCCGGCGTGTCTTTCGTCGTCGTCTTAGCTCCGCGCACTAGCAACTCGTCCATCATCTGCTGCAGCGTCTTCCGGGCGCTGCCGCCCTTTTGGAATCTGCGGGGTGCGGCACGCATTTCGCTGCCGGGTGATCCGAAATTACGGACCGGCGGTGTTTCATAGTCCACGCGGCGCGTAGCGGTGGTCGGGTCGTAGCGCGAGTTGATGTAGAAACGTTGGACCTCGGGCGGTATGCGTGCGTCCAGTTCCTGCTGGCGGCGCATTTCGATCGCGCGCTGTATTTGCGCATTTCGCTGGCGCTCGGCCATCGCCATTTCGTACGCCCGCTGCTGAGCAAAACGCTCATAGTCCGTGCCCGCGTTTGCCTCTTTTGAGTAAAGCAGCGACATGAGCGGCACGGAGGAGCGAGCCCCGGCAAACATGGCTAGATCGACGGGGTCGAGGAATGGTTCGTTGTCATTGGGCATAGGGATTCTCCCGTTGGGTGCGGTACTCTTCGTCCACGTAGTCGGTGTCGGGTGCGACGGGGTCCACCAGCAGGAAGCCCATGTCGCGCAGCAGCCGCAGCGCTTGCGAGGTCGTATCGGTCAGGTCGTCCCGCTCGGCTTCGGGGAACGAGCAGATCTGGCTTACCAGCACTTCGGCCCAATCGCGCGGTTGGCCCCGGTGCAGCGTGGACTCGGGGACGTAGACGAGGCCATGGGCGATGATGTTGGCCACCAGATGCAGCCGCTGGACCTTGTCGGCACGCCCCGGGTTGTAGGCGCGGCACGGGATGCCCGCCCGCTGCAGGTCTTGCAGTATGCTGATCCCCGACGCCTTGTCCTCCACGAGCACTAGGTCCACCTTCTTGCCCGGGTCGCCGTAGATCGCGGCGTATTCGTCCACGATTCGGGGCTTGAGGTCCGGGTAGGCGAGGTGGTCCTCCCAGCAGTCGATCAGCATCACCGACATCTTGGCGTCCGCGTTGGGCCGGAACACGCCCCAGACACTGCACGCGGTCGGGTCGTTGATCGTCTTCTCGGTGTACGCGCAGTCGTAGGATTGGAGCACGTACAAGAAGTCGGGGAGCGGCTTGTCGGCGTCCCAGACCTTGAACCATGGGCGTTTCACGATGCCGTAGTCCTCCGGGTCGATGACCTCCGCGTACAGCTCCTGCCGCCCGATCCGCGTGCCCTCGTACTGGCTGATGATTTCGTTGCGAAAGGTCGGGGCGAGGTTGTAGAAATTCTCGTGCGTCGTGCCCGTGGTCAGGCAGGTGCGCTCGTCGTCCATCAGTCGTCGCACGATGGGGATCGGCTTGGGCGTGGTCGTGATGCAAACCCGGGGGCGCTGGCCCAGTCGCAGCCCGAACATCAAATTGGACCACATGGTCTCGGCATTTCGGAATTTCGCCAGTTCGTCCACCCATGCCAAATCGTGCTGGGGTCCGCGCAGCGTCTCCGGGTCGTTGTCCGAGTAGATCGTCGCGATTGCGCCGTTGGGCCACTCCACGCGGCGTTTCGACGGTGAGTAGGTCGGCTTGCAGCGGGGGTGCGAAATCGCGAGGATCCCCGATTCGCCCTCGATCATGACGTCCCGCGCGTCGCCCGCGTCCTCGGCGATCAGCGCTATTCGCCCCGCCAGCTTGTTCTCGACGTGGTAGCGCACGAACTCCGCGCCGCACCGGGTCTTACCCCAACCCCGGCCCGCAAGGATCAGCCAGTAGGTCCACGCGTCACCGGGCGGGATAAGCTGGTTGGGTCGCGCGAAAGTCGGCCAGTCGTAGTACAGCTCCAGCGCTTCCCGGTCGGACAACTCCGACACGAACTCGTTCCAGTTCGCCGGGTCCAGCGCCAGCGCTCTACTCTTCTTTGAGCGATTTTTGCTGGAGACGCTGGGCGAGGCGATCACGGACACCTTCGATGTTGATGGTCGAATCCAGGGAGCCCGAAACGTTCATGTTCACGTCTTTCGAGCGGAATTTCGAGTCGTAGCCCGATAGCGTGAACTGCAAGAGCGAATCGCTGTACTTTTTCACCGTTTCGCCCGTCTTGAGGCCTTGGTGCACCAGCGGCTCGTCCACGCCCACCACGGACCGGCGGTAGGCCTCGGCCCGCATCGTGTCGATCATCTCCTCCTGAATCGCGTCCACGATGCCGTCGAACAGCTTGTGGTAGGAGCGCCAGTCCGAAATCGTCTGCCGCGCGATACCCGCCGTCGTATAGGCGTGCCGCATGCTGAATTTCGCAGTATCGGGTCCGTCCCGGAATTCGGCGATGAAAACCAGCATTTTGTAGGCTTTCGTCTCCTCGTGCAGCTGCAGATCGCCACGCGCCTCGACGTCGGGCAGGTTGCAGCTAAGAGCCTCCGGGGAGAAAGAGACCGAGTTCACCGGGTGACGCACGCGGTCCCGGCGTATTGCGTCCAACAGCATTTTGATCGACACGTGAGCACGAATTTCGTACTCCGCAATCGTTTCGGCACCACGGTCTTTGAGCAGCTTTTCGTCGGTCATCCACATGGAGCGAATTAAAACACAGGTCGCGAGGAGCACGCAATAGGCCGTTTTGTCGGCATTTGGCTGCGGAAAGAAGCTATCGAAGAGCCACCACCGATAGTCGTAGACTATGAAGTCGGAAGCTATCGAAGAGCCACCGCCGATAGTTGCGAGCTATAGGGCTACAAGAGCTTCGTGTCAATCCGAATTTACGCGCGCACGTGAGACAATCCCGAACAACCCCAAGTGGAGCAGCAGCAGTGATCGCCGTCTGAAGAGCGTCGTTCTTGTTCCATCGTTCCACCAAGATGGAACAGCAATGGAACGGCTTCTCCATTCGAGAGAAGGGTATTGTTCCATCGTTCCACCGATAATCCCCCCATATCCAGGTTTTAAAACACGGTCTTTTTCCCCGCGTACGCATGGAACGATGGAACAGAGGGTCTTTTTTCGAATGGGAGAGGCGTTCCATTGGGCGTTCCATCTTGGTGGAACAGTGGAACGGGGCATTTGCCGGTTCCGCAGCGCGATAGCTGCGCGTCGCATTGCACGACGTAGCCGGATTCTAACACACCGCGCCCAGTGCCGCAAGCAGCGCCCCGCCGTGATCGTTTCGCACTTGCACCACGACGGCCATCGCCCGCCAGTCCGATTCGGTCCAGTCCTGCCCGTGTGTCGCCAGCTTCGCGCCGTTGAACACGAAGACCTCGTCGGCCACCCGGCACACCAGCCACCCTTTCGCCGCAGTCGGGCGCAGCCGCTGCATGAAGTAGCGTTGCCCGGTAGTCCAGTGCTCCAGCCGTACGGCGGTGGTCGGGCGTTTCGGGAACGCGGGCAGCACCTTCGACTCGATCCACCCGGCCCACTCGGGCGTGGCCACGAAGATGTCGGGCGTGTCCCGCTTCACCCGATTCTCGACTCGTTCGACGAGCGCCCGTCCCGCGAGCCATTTCGCGATCCAGTCGTTGAGCCGCTGCTCGGGGAGCCTCATTTCGCACTCTCCAGTAGCGCGATCCGCTCGCGCAGCCCGTTTGCGATGGCGTCCAGCGCCCAGTAGCCGTCCAACTCGAGCGCCATCTCCCACGAGCCGTCGGCGTACTCGCGGAAATGCTCATTCTTCTCCCGAATCCGGGCCATCCGGGCCTCGACGTCCTGCAGCGTTTCGATCATCGCGCACCCGCCTTTCGCAGTGCATTCAGCAGCCGCATCGTGGCCACTCCCGCATTTGGCGCGTCCAGGATCGCCGGGTTGATTTTCCAGCGCTTGCACAGCGCCACCCGTGCCGCCCGCCCGTCGCACTCCTGCACCAGTTGGCGTGCCCGGTCAGGAGCCGCATCCCTCGATGGGGTCTTCTCGGCCTTCCGTGGGGTCTCCGTTGGGTTCAGCGGGGCACACTCGGGGGAAGATACCCGAGAGCCCACCAAGCACCCGTTGACGATGCAGCCGCCCGGTCCTCGTCGAACGAGTTCGGTCATGCTTGCGCCCCCAGCGCCTTAAGCGCGCGCAGCCCAGCACGCACTGCGGCCAGCGCTATCCGGGTGTCGGACTCCATGCCGGGTAGGCCGAACTCTTTCCCGTATCGGTTGTTCAGCCGCAGGGCGTGCTCCGCCGCTTTCAATGCCAATCGTATTGTGTCCATGGCGTTCACCCGGCCAGATTCGTTTCGATCCAGCGCTGCAGCAACTGGAACAGCGCCCACTGGTCGAGGTCTTTCGCAGACCGCTCGTGCTTCTCGAACGTCGCGTCCAAGCGCTGGCCCCGGACCGTGGCGTCGAAGTGGGCGCGCATGCCGTCGGCCAGGATTTCGCCCTTGAACGTGCCCTCGTGCAGCCGGATTCGTGTTTCGATTTGTCTAGTCATGCTCTCATTCTCCTTCGGTGGTTGTGGAACGGCGGGGTACGGGGCCGAAGCCCCGGGGATTCAAGCGGTCGCGGCGGCGGCTTCGCGCAGTGCGCGGCGGAACATGTTGCCCAGATTCATGCGCTGCATGCCGGGGTTGAGATGGCTGAAGCGCTCGCGCAGGTCAGCCACCGACGTGTTGGCCGCGCTCGAGACGGTCTCGTAGACGTCGCTCAGCGTCAGCGGGCGCAGGAGCACGGCCACGTTGTCGCCCTTGTCGATCGAGCGCTTGGTCGCGCCGTCGGTGGTTAGCGCCTTGTACGCTTCGTATTGGGGCAGGTAGCCAGCGAAGACGACGCCATTCTTGCGCCCTTCCTGCACGGCTTCCACGGTCACGGCGGGCTTGGCCAGCTTCTCGGCCACCAGCTTGGCTGTGGTAGGCGCTTTCTGCGCGGTGATCTCCGCGTGGCCGCTCAATGCGCTGTTGCGCACCTTGCGCTCGAAGCGGATCAGCGAATTGGTGGCACGGATCGTGGACCAGCCGCCTTTGACGGCGACGATTTCGACTTGCTCATTGGTGGCGGTGATGATGGCGATTTGCATTTTGATGTCCTCTATTGGTGGTGAAAGATCGTATTATAACACAGGTGGTACAGTCTGTCAAGTATTCGTCGCGCATTGTGCCGAGTATGCGTCGGGCGTTTCGGTCTCGCGGTGGTCGACCAATTCGCCATTTCGCACCTTCTCGGTCCAGGACTGGCCGATTTCGCGAATTGTGGTCCAGCCGCCATTGGTGGCGAGCACCTCGACTTGCGTCGGGCGAATAACCCATCCGTGATTGCTGACGCGTGTTGCTGTTTTCATGCTGGTCCTCTATTTCGTTTGTTGCTGAAGCCCCGATTATAACACGGGGAGCATAGGTTTGTCAAGTATTTCGCGTTATGCGGCTACGGCTTCCTCGATTTCGTCCATGCTGCTCGTGATTTCGTTGATCGCTCCGTCCATATCGGCGACGCACTGCTCCAGCATGGTCGCGGTGTCGAGTATCTTCTCGCCGCCGTCCGATTCCTGCAGGCTCATCGGCATGTTGTCGTAGCATTCCTGCTCTTGGTCTTTCAGCGTTTCGAGCGCGGTCGCGCAGCGGCTCAGTTGCGCGAGCAGATCCCGAGCTTTGGCGACTTCGGCGGTGATGGCGGTGCGGCGTGCTTTGTTCATGGTGCTGTCCTCTATTGGTTGGTGGAAACCTACATTATAACACAGGTGGTACAAGCTGTCAAGTATTTCGTGTTACGCGATCTGCCAGTCGTCTTGCGCTTCGCTGCGGAAGACGTGCACTTTCTTGCCGTTCGCCTTGATGAAGCCGTACAAACCCTCGGACCAGAACGAGTCCGTCCCGTGCGGGGCTTTCTCGATGGTTACGCTCCGCTCGATGTGGCAAAAGCCGTCACGGCTCGTCGGGAGCTTCCGGCCAAAATGCCGGGTGTTGTCCAGCCAGCCCACGTACACGCGACCCCGGACTACGTCGCCGTATGAAGCCGGGGGGTTGCCGTCGATTTGCACTTCGTTCATGATGCTGTCCTCTATTGGTTGGTTGCGAAAGATTCGATTATAACACAGGTGGTACAGGCTGTCAATACCCCCAGTAGTTGGCGGCGAAGGCCGACGGGTCCATCAGGGTAGAGATGTACTCGACGACGTTGTCGTCCCACGGGGCGTGGGGCCAGTAGACGACGAAGTCGCGGCCATTGTGCGTCACGATCGCACCCGGCTTGTGCAATTCGTCCATGTTGTCGCCCTCTTCGATTTCGCAAGCGACGCACGTGCCGCCGTAGATGCTGCGGTACTCGATCGGGATCAGGCCGCGATTAACGATCGCGTCAATGATGTCGGCGGTGGTGTTCAGAATCATCATGGTAGGTGTCCTCTATTGGTGGTGAAAGACCCGATTATAACACGGGCGCTATAGCTTTGTCAAGTACCTTTTGGCACGCCATCTGCCGATCCCGGATCGCGTCGATTTCGCACCACAGCTTTCGCACGTACTCTTCCGATCCGGGCTGGCGCTCGTGAATGCGCAGCGTATCGTAGCAGTCCTGCAGTGCGCGGCGGCACTGGCCGATGTCCGCGTCGGCGAATTTGCGCTTGAACAGCGCCATCAGGTCCGGGTAGGTGATCGTGCGGCTCATGAGCAATCCGCCACGCAGCCGACCATTTCGCCGTCCATCACGTCGAACAGCACGGATTTCGCGATGTTCAGCGTCTTGCGTGCACGCTCCACGTCGCCGTGCGCCATCAGTTCCTGCGCGTCGGACATCAGTCCGGCGATGACCATGTTAGCACCGACGGATTTGTAGGTCGCGCAATCGCGCATGCTGCGTTTCCACTCGTCGATGTCGGCGACGCCGTACATGCGCATGTTGCGATCGATCCAGTCGGAGGTGAGCGCTTGGGTGATTGATTGTGTCATGGTGTTGTCCTCTATTGGTTGGTGGAAACCCGCATTATAACACGGGTCCCATACCTTTGTCAATAGCCTCGTACGCTAAGTATGTTATTGATCTCGGCGCATAGTTCCGTCACCCC
>Ga0114978_10001421_pt1 | contig 20169 bp, 25 predicted proteins | sample S_140212_EF_Meta_FD_87027 | JGI IMG/M metagenome (GOLD analysis project Ga0114978, IMG submission 87027) | Freshwater microbial communities from Lake Simoncouche, Canada to study carbon cycling - S_140212_EF_MetaG | ecosystem: Environmental > Aquatic > Freshwater > Lake | place: Lake...
GGTAATCTACTAACAATCTCTTTACCTGCATTAACTCTATCTACTAGGATCAATGTATTGCCACTCTCTTTAATTTTAAGAATCAATTCAGCAATAGCATCTAATCTATGCGTATCTTCAAGTAAATGTTTTAACTCGCTTTGGTAATTGCTAAACTCTACATCATCTTTTAGTTGTACAATATTAACGTGACATTGTGCAAGTACACCCTGATCTTGTAGTTCACTTGCTGATAACTTACTGATAACAGGGCCTAAACTAACAAACAATGATTGTACTTCAAACTTAGCTTTAGGAATAGTTCCAGTCAGCCCCCAACGAATTGGTACCTTAGCAAACACTCCAGTCAGTAATGTTTTTAGTGCATCTGCTTTGGCCATGTGGACCTCATCAACCATGACACAGACAACACCTTCAATGAAGTCCATAATATCTGCTTCACCGGCTTTTGTTTTCTTAAGCATATTGTTAAGACTTTGCCAAGTACAGATAGTATGTGTCTTATTGTACTCTTTGCGATCACCAAAATATACACCAACATCTAATCCTAGATTAATATAATCAGCTTCTGTTTGTGTTACTAAACTCTTGTTAGGTACAATAACAATACTACGACCATACTTCTCAACACTAGAACTTAGTGCGGCTGTCATTAATGTTTTACCTGCACCGGTTGCAATTTCTTGTAATGATTGTGGATTCTTTAGAAAGTTGTTAACAATAGTAATTTGATAGTCACGCAATACTACAGGTGTGCCTTCCTGCGGGTGACCTTTGGGCCAATTTTTATGCTTGAACGTATCCTCGGACACTTCAGCAAATTCGAACATAGTTTGATAATCTCTGTTATCATCTAACTCAATGTCATACCCTGCTTGATCTAATAATGGAAGAATTTCAGGCAATAGATTAATGTATGTGCTACCACCTAGGCTGAAGTAACTCATTTTGCCATTCCATCTACCTAACCTTACTGCAGGTAGATACCTCGCACCGGGTATTTCATATTCAAACATTTTCATCAATGTCTTACGATCACCCAATTCTAAGCCCTCAAGTTTGACATTTACTTCATCTCTAATTATTAATTTACATTCTTTCATTTATAAAATTCTTTGTTGTAGTGCTGTTAGCTAAAAATATATTCTTTGCTAGAAAAGGAACACTATCGTGGTTATACTTTAACATTCCTACATTTATGTTAACTGGCATTTCATATTTTCTATAATCAACATATTGTTCTTTATCAGTGGTTAAAATTTTACCCCTTAATACTTTAACTTTGATGTTATTTGCTTTTAAGTTGTTTGCCAATTCCATTACAAAATCTTTATTTTTCATAAACCATTCTGTAAGTACAACTAAATCTGCCTTTATTAATAATAAAAAATTTATTATAGTCTCTATACTAAAATTGTCTATAGTCACATCACCCGAAATAACATCATTCATTGATTCATCAACCAACTCAGGATCTATGATAATTCCCATTCTAGTTAATCTAGCAAGAGTAGAGGGAGTAGTATCCAATGTAATGAAAGATATTGCATCCATGACTTCTGCATTTGCCGCTACTATATACAAGTTGCCATTAATTCTAGTAAGTGTAGGATTCCAAAATTTAGCTGTTTCATAAACATATAAATTATCTATGATTGTTTTTATCTCTGAGCAAAAATTCACATTATTAAAATGTTCATCAGTTAAGTTGATTATTTTTTTAAGAATGAATTCAGCTTTAGGAGCCGACCATAATTTATCATCACGGTTCCATTTTAAATATTGAATTTCTTTTATCTGCTTAACAAATTCTTTTTTATAGGGGGTTCTTAAAATAATTTCATCACCCTCTAATGAAACATGTGCTTGCGTATATTGTGGACTACTTTCTATTGGCGGTAGTGTCCACAACAAGTTAATTAATTCTTTACTGTCTATTTCTTTTTTAGCCAACTGTCTATGATATCTAACTAAAATTTTATCTAATAATTCAGCTTGATTTGTCGTAACAGGTTTCCTTTGAGCAACATTAAGCTGTAACAAATTAGTCAGAAATTTTTTGTCATAGGTTCCTAAACTAAGATACCTAATTAGATAATCTATTGTTTGTTCTTTTGTATTTGGCTTCACTTTTGACATTCTCTTATTATATACTTATATCAATCATAAATCAAGCATACAGGCAAAAAAAGGGGACCTAAGTCCCCTAACCTAAAGCAACTACTGAAAATCAATTCTTCATACATGTAGCTTTAGCAAGATTTTGCCAATTGCTAGGACTGATTTTTACCAAATCAGCAATCTTCAATGTCATACGTAAACTGATTTCACGCAACTTAGTGTGATTGTCCCACATAAAGTTTAGAACAGTGTTTTCTTCTTCTTTAGAAAAACCATAATCAACAAACAGTCCGGGGTCAGCATCACGATGCACTTGCTTGATACGCAACATTTTGTCACGTTCAGTATTGATAGTCAAATCCAAAAAGTGACTACGAGACTGCAACGCATCTAAGTGGGGTTGAATCTTTGTCGCACGTTTGTTATCAAACGTTTTGTTAGTGATAAAGATAATTGAACCATGAAAATCAAAAGAGTTAGGAACACCTTCTTCACGCAACATACGACTGTCTTTGTTGTAACTAATTCTACGTGTCTTACCTGAATCTAATGCACCTTTGAGAATGTTAACTGCATCTTGATCTTCCCAAATATCACAATCATCAAACACTAAAACGTTCTTAGTGTCAGAATATTTGTACAACAATGCAAACAGACCAATAGCCGACATTGTGCCTTTGACAATTTCAAAACGAACACGGCGTCCAGCAATTTTGTCAAACATGCTAGCTTTTTCCATTTGTGTAGTAACACCAAAAGACTTACCGACACCAGGCGGGCCTGTCACAATCATAGAACGAATATCACCGGCAATACATGCCTTAGACATTTCATCAAGAATACCAAAACGCTCTTTGATTCGGTCCATTGCTTCTACATCAGTTTCAATTGTAGACTCAACTGTAGACTCAACAACTGTTTCAGTAGCAACCGGTGTTGCACCATTAATAAATTCAATAGCATTCATGTTTAAAACCTTAACTTTAATTTCATTACTGTAACCTGGAAAGTTACCTTCATTTTTTACAGTCACATAACTACCTTTTTTACTAGTTTGAAAACCCTTGACTAGTGTGAAAACACCACCATCAACAGATTGATTGCGATATGAACCTGAAACGATACGAATTGTTGACATACATTTTCTCCGTTAGTTAACTGTTTAAGATTCTATTATAGCACGATATCCATTTATTGTCAAATTACATTGACCAATAAGTTTCGCTAGCGGGGTTGCAACAGTTGGGGGTATCCGCATCAATTTCAATAAGTTTTCCGGTCATTAAATTTTTGACGGTTTTCTTGGGGAATGTAGATTTAGGGCTAAGAACCTTGAATGCTTCTATTGTTTTCATGGGCTGTGCTAATGGATTTTTTGCAATAAAATCCATTGTTTCCATAACGCTCAAACCCAAAAAGAAGGCTTCTTTTTGAATAACTTTAAGTGCTGTTTCTACTTTCATACATAACCTTTCAACTGAATAAGACTCTATTATATACCCAGATCCATTTATTGTCAAATTTTAGCGTTTGTCGCAATACTCAAAAAGTATCCATTTTGCACGATTTAGAGCTTGACGGGCGTCCTCGGCTCTCATGAAGTCAATGTCACCATACTCAGTGTTAATCATTTCTTGGGCATCAGACATAAGACTTGCGGCCATCATTGTAGGACCTGAGAAACGAAAAGTAATACTTTGTTCTACAGCTTCTTTCATCTGGGCTTCAGTACAACCATACATGCGGATTTGACGTTTTTCTTGCTCATTTGTAGCAATCATTTCACCTACTGTTTCGTATCGTAATGTCATTTCAAACTCCTTTAATTAACTGAATAAGACTCTATTATAAGCCCAAATTCAATTATTGTCAAATTTTGGGTAGTTGTGTTTTAACAACAGTTTTGCTTAAATATTAAGCAAATTCCAATCTGATACACTAAAGTATTCAAAATTATCTCTTTCTTTAAGAAAATAATGACCTCTGATAGAAAGTAATTCTTTTGTTTCAAACATGTGGTCCCAAATATGCTCTAGGGGATTTTTATTGTCAAATGATAATACTACACCACCGTCTGTATGCACATCTTTAAACCAATATTGTTTTTGTTTTAATCGCTTATTTACAAATTTAATTTTTGCAATTGGTTCAAGTGATTTGTCTTGTGGTATACCTTTACCGGGCATTTTAATTACATTAGAAATCAAATCAGTAGTTTTTACTTTTTCACGTACCTCATCTAACTCATTGTCGTATGTGTAAAATTGTGGCAAATAGTAAACCATACCAAAAACATCTTCACGGAATTTCATTCCATCACTGTGAATAAAGGTGTTTAAGTCTGTACGATACGGAGTGAGGTCGATACCTTTTAACTTTAACATCATAATTTTTTTACTATAGTAATCACGGATTTCATTTGCGACAGTTCTATCTTCAGGTATAACCAAAGAAAACAAAGTACGGTCTAACAATTTACTAACAGTACCGTGTACGCCGGCATCTCGTAAACGCTTCCATGCTACACTCAGTACTAAAATATCTTCCGGGCTTTCATAAATTTCATACTTTTTAACACCAGGGTGCATATTATGATTAAACAACTCATTTGAATTAAACCCGTTAAGTGAGTTAATTGAAATTGTGTTTAAGTTACCATAAGAATTTGTGTTGTAAGAACCACCTATAGTAACGTTAGGGGATAAATTTACCTGATTCAATGTCTGCCGCATTTGTTTTCCTGTCATTTGTAGTCCGTTTAAAAGTTATGATATAGATATATCTTCCATACCAGCTGTACGCAATCTGACAATGTGACCCATTTGCCATTGTTTAGCATCAATGCCTTTTAGAATTCCTAACCAACGATTACGCAGTAATGCAACCTCATTGATAAGAGTTTCAAAATCAATTACTTCTTGTTCGCCATCAACATACTTTTCAGCATCACGACTTGTCAATGCTCTATTATACGCTTCTAAATACTTTTGAAAATGTTTTCGGCGAATTTTCCGTAATTGAATATTAAGATAAGACAATACTGCTTCAATCTCTTGTAATTGGTTAAACCGTTGTTCAGTGATACCAGGCAAAGCGGCAATGTTCTTTTCAACATTGCCGTAGATTTTTACATCTTGTTTTGCCTTGATGAGTTCAGACTCATAATGGGCAATGAAGTCCGGTATTACAGTAAGGTCTTGTGTGATCCTTGTATACCAGTTCATTTAATCCCAATCTTCTTGGTCTTCGTCTTCTTCGTGTTCTTCGTATTCTTCTTCTTGGAAGTGTTGTTCAGCATAGCCCTTAAGTGCTTTAGTAATGTCTTTATCCTTGAATGCATCCTTGATATCGTCAACTTCATAGTTGTTATCCATCAAGAAATTTACTAAGGTATCTGCCGCTTCATTTCTGTCGTTAAAGTCTATATGCTCACGCAACGCTTCCCAGACTTCTGTAATCAAATTTAAACTCATTCTGTGACCTCCTCCTCCGAATTAGTCACAGTACTTATCTTAGTATTTGATTTTTCTTCATACTCTGCCATAACCTTGTCTAAGCACCCATCAGTATTTGCTTCCCATGCTTTACGAAACTTCTTAATGATTTCACCATCAAGTGTTGTATACACAAGACTGTTACCTTCTTTCTTAACAAGTTCAGCTTTCTCAATCATGTCTAATAGACCTGAGTAAGGACTCATACCTGTTTCATAAGGAATCTTAACTTGAACAGATTCAAATGGTTTTGCATAACGAGTTTTCATAATCTTACATGCGGCACGAATACCTCGTACTTCACTAACCTTATTACCATCTTCATCTTCTTTAAGTTTTAATTTCTTCATAGCAACAACGATACTTGAAGCATAAACAAAACCTTGTCCACCTGAGATTTTATCATCAGGATCAAACATATCTTGTGAAGCATATGTATGATTAGTAGCGATTAATCCTACATTATGACTACCAAACATGTTTACGCAGTTACGAACAAGTGATGTAAGTGCTTTAGGCTTACGACCCATATCACCTTTCATATCACCCGCTTCAAACTGATTAACGTCAGTTGGTGTTAATAACATACCCAATGAATCAATAATGAACAAAACTTTTGGCTTGTCTAATTCAGGTAATGTTTTATAAGATTTCATAAATTCTGAAATCGTTTTAGCTACATCATCAATCATAGCCATGTTAAGTTTTAAAAGTTTCGCTTCTGACGTATCCACTCCAAGATTGTGCAACCAGGTTTCATCCAAGGCATTTTCTGAGTCAATGAGCACCACAAAGATCCCTTGTTCTTGTGCATGTCTGACAAGATTTCCTGAACAAATGTAAGACTTACCAGAACCAGATTCTCCAGCAAAGACAGTAACCTTACCCAATGGTACGCCCTTATTAAAGTCACCGCTAATAAGATAATTAAGGGCATAATTTCCTGTAGATACCCAATCAGTAGGGTCGTTAAATCCAATGCTTAATCCTTCTATACTTTTTGTAATTTCTTTTCTAAACTTTGAAACATCAAATGGTTTTACCAATTTCTTCTCCTAATAATACTTATGATCGCCGCATGCCGTTAACACGTAGCATAAATTGTTCTTTGTCAAGCAAGTCTGGACATTTTTCTGCCATGAGTCCCAATTCATATTCACTGGGGTAATGACGCAATGCACCTCTTGCTCGGTCTCTAACTATGCTTGGTACCCTAGGTGTTTTACCCGGATCGCATAATTCTTCCAATAGTTTTTTACCTTGTGCCAAAGCACGGTATCGTTCGTCTGGTAGTGTCATAAAATTCTCCTTAATAGAGAGAGGTTTCCCTCTCTCATTTCAATTAAGCAGTTTTATTTTGTCTAGCACGAATCATTGCTAGAATGTCTTGTGCTTTGTCACTTGATGGTTGTGCTGTAGGAATCTTAATAGATTCGGCTGCTGCCACTGCATCTTCTTCCCATGGTGCTGAAGTTTCTGCTACGGGTGCTGTTGCGGGTGCTCTAGTTTCAGTAGTAGCTGTTTGTTTTTCCGCGGTCGCGCCTGCAGGTGCTTCTAATCCATAAGGACGATAGTAACTACCCCAACGATCATTGTCGTATGGTTGTCCATCAACACTTGCCTCAAACATTTCTTTCATAATGCGTAGTTCTGCTTCACCGGGCTTCTTAGGTAAGAAGTCTGCTAAGTTGAACAAACTATGTGCTTCAATGGCCGCTGCCTCTGCTTCAGTTAGTGCTGATTCTTTACGTGCCCAGTTACTTGTAGAATAATCTGCGTAACCACCTTTGCTTGTTTTCTTAATATTAAAATCAAGACCACGCAAATAATCTGTTGGCAATTCTTCCATCTCTGGATCCATCAAACTTGATTTGATGATAGTAAAGATTTGTGGGCTGATAACAAATCTACGAATTGGATTCGCTGGTTGCTTATCATCGCCTAGTGGGTTTTGACGAACAAAACCTTGGAACAAATATGAACGCTTCTTCCAATATTTGTTAGCCATTTCTTTCAATGTTTCATCCTTATACCAAGGACGAACTTCTGCCAAGATAGGGCAGTTATCACCATACATTTCTACGCATGGTACTTGTACTTCAACTCGTTTGACATTAGGATCACCCTTAACACCATTGAATGGAAGTTTAATAATTTGTCTTTCAACCCAGAAAAATGTATTGCTTGCATTTGCGTCTGGCAAGAAACGAATAGTACCAGTAGTACCTTCATCCATATTCCAGTGGGGATAAATTGAGTTATCAGATTGGGTTCCAGAACCCTTTGTTGATTTGTTTTCTTGTGCCGCGATACGAGCACGAATGTCTGCTAATGATGCCATAATAATATTTCCTTGTAAATTGAGATGGTCTCTTTTTTAGTATTCGTCACTACCTATTAGTGACTAACACAAGTGTAAGTATAGCAAACACTTACAAGTATGTCAATAGTATTTATGCCAGATATGGTAAACCTCACCTTTTTAGTGAGGTTTTTGTGAGTTTATTTACCCAACAAGTGTTTAATTCTTATTAACGGGTCAACACTTTCAGTAGCACCAACTAAGCTACCGGGTCTAGCAAATTTATCTTTTGGACTAAACTGTCCTGCAGATTTTTGTTCTGAGTCTAGGTTTTCTGATACTTCTTTTTCCTTTTGTCGCTGTCCTAGTTCATCGCTATATTGGCGCAGTTTTTCACGGAAGCTCTTTTCCTGTTCTGGAGTGGGTCCAGACTTGGGAGTCGATTTACGGGCATCATATTGACCAGTGTCTACTTCTTCTGATACACTTCCTCCATTAAGTTCTCTCTCGACTTGCTTAACCCAACCACTAACATCACTACTACCGATTTCATCTGTATCTCCAACAAAGTCAGCAACATCGTCAATAGCGGCTGTTACCTTTTCTGGACCGTATTTGGCTAATAAATCTGAACGTTGCATTAAGATTCTACGAGTAATAGCACTGGCTACTGGGTTATCAAATGAATCTTCGCTTAAACCTTTTTCTTTAGCATCCCATGCCGCATCAGTTTTAACATTATGTTCTTTGCCACCAGCACCGATATCGGCAACACGACTTCCAACCTCTTGCTGAGTCTTCACTCTTGCCATGTTGCTCTTGTCTACGCTCTTACTCAAAATGCTATGCATCTTTTTTGCAACATCTTGTCTACTGGGCTTACCACTTTTAGGTGTGTCCATTTCGGATTCTTCCATACCTGTTGTTACACCAACTGGACCTCGTGTATCAGGTACACCGCCGGCTTTATTCAATGCAACACGTGCGGCATAATCACCACGGTCAACATCTTTAGCGGCTTGCTTAATAGCAGGGTTTTGATTTTTCTTCTCAATGTGCTTTAATGGATCAAACGAATCTTCTTCTTCAGTGATGCCACCACTAATTAAATTGTCAGCCCATTCGCTTAACTCATCAACTTCTGCCATCTCACTAATCTTCTTGTGAAGTTTAGATAAGATTGGCATTACTGATTCAATGCGTGGATCAACTGTTTCTTGTACGAACAATTCATTAATGTTACTTGTATCAGTTTCATCTTCCATTAAGGGCGGAGTCCATGATTCAAAGTAAGCATTGTATCCACGATGACCTGCTAATCTACCCAAAGATTCACGCAATGATTGATAGTGATTTACCCCTTCATTGACCAATTGTTGTGCTGATTCATTAAATTGACCATTACGTACAGCACGAACAAATCCTGCCATCTTACTATATTCTTCGCATAAGCTACCAATGTGATTCCAACGATCATCATTTGCTTTGCCACCTTCAGCAATGTGACGGGCATAAACACGACCAAGACCTGGTTTGTTTGTTGGCAATAAGAATCGTTCACCTAATTGATTTTCAACAAATATCTTTTCAATATGACGGAATCGTTTTTCACCTTCTTCCATTACTTTTGAATGTTGTATACGCATAGTAACAGTAGGTACAGCATCATTGTAGCTGGCTTTTTTGCCTTGAGGATAATAACCCTCATATACCTGTTCTTGTTTTTTTAAATGTTCTCTTTTAGCCATATCGTTTTCCAAATTATCTTGATTGCTTAGTTTAAAACTAAGTTGTCTTTGTGTAGCAAATTGCTTAAGTGTGCGTAATAGTTGTTCCCAAGATAAACCTCCTGGAACGCTTTTAGGACTATTAGCAACTTCATCATTGAAATAAATTATCAGTTGATGTAAACCATCAATAGTTACATAAACTTTACCGTAATTTTTATCACCCTGAACTAATTCAAATTGAAATACTTCAGCATCATCGGGTACAGGTGATGCTTTTCCGTCGCTTCCTAGACTAACAGGACTAAAACCCCTAGTCTTTAAGAAGTTGTATATTTCGTTTCGGATGGTTTCTTGTTTTTTTGACATAATAGTATTTATCAACCCAAGACTGCAAAAAAGGGTAGGGGAGCAATAAATTCTTCGTGGTCACGCATTTGACTGTCAATATTGCTATGGAATTCTCCTATTTGTTGCATAATTCTTACTGCTAGTAATGAGGCCATAACCAAATCGTCAGTTTCACCTACTTTGGCCTCATAACTTCCACCCAATGCCACAAATGTTTTTAATTCTGAAATAAGACTATGACTACTAACCGTCATCTTTTTAGATTCTAATAAAGTTTTAAACTTAGCACAAGCGGCTAATTTGCTCTTGTTAGTTGTTGTGAACCCTCTTCTTTTCTTACCTGGTTCGCTGGTAAAGATTCCTGGTATATTTGATTCCCCGTATTCATTTAATGATACTAATGCAGCCTCACCTATGGTATTATTTTCAATTGAATAATATATGTTGTTTGGTTCGCCGGTACATTCAACAATATATTTGTTTATTTGTGACAATAACTTAATCTGACTAGGTATATCTGTTTTGTTGTGCTTCCACTCACCTATCTGAGTTGTAGTGTTAGCTTCATATATTTCAATAGCCGCGTTATCTCCACCTGTGCCAAGACTTGGATCTAATGATACAGCATAGTAATTTCCCTTCATTGGTCTTTTGAACCAACGAATCTGTCCTATCCTATGAATAGGTTCTGTGCCAGTTAAATCTATCAGAGTATTAGGGTTTATCAATGTTTCATCAGCAATAATAAACTCACAACCAATCTCTCGTCGGAATCTATCTAGACCCAGTTGAGATTTCATCTCTTCGGCCCATTTGTCATCACGATCAGGATGCTCTTGCCAATATGCACGGTATGCTCTAAAACCGTTTATTCCAACTTCTGTTTTGTTACCAAAGTCATCTTCCGTTTTATTAGCACCCTTCCAGATCAAAGCAAATTGATCTTCGTCTGAGTTAGGAGTGCTTGTAATAATACACTTACCGCCTGTCGCTAATGTTGGCGCCATAGCAGTCCAAAATTCTGTGGCTATAGTAGGTCGAACGAATGCAAACTCATCAGCATACAATAATGAAATAGACATACCACGACCTGTGTTTTCAGTAGTTGTTGCACTTACAATGCGGGAACCGTTCTCAAAGTCTAATGAGCCCTTGTTGTATGTTGTTACACCTGCTTTAATATGTAGTGGACAGTTTTCATATGCATAGCGTATACGTTGCATAATCTCCTGAGCACCTGTATACTTGTGTGCCGCAATAAGAATTGTACTGTCTGGAACAAACATAGCGTACCAAAGTAGATAGCCCGCGGCTGATGTTGACTTACCTGTTTGTCTTGGCATCAAACTAATTGAATAGCGATAACTATGATATGTATCAATCAATCGTTTTTGATATTCCCAAGGATGATAAACCATACTACCCCTTGTTGGGTGTTGTATGTAGAAAAAATTATCTAGAAAATACATTGGACCAGTAACTGGGTCACAACATTTTATAAAATCGTCAAGGTCCTTTTCTGTTTCAAACTTTGTTTTTACATAAGGATCTTTTACTAGAGTTGCAGGATTTGCCATATTACTATTTAGTAAACACAGGGGGACTATATTTATAATCCGTATTTGCCGCGTAGTGCGTTGAAGTTTTGTTGAATTTGGTCTGAGTTTAATGCTTGTCCGTAGATAGCAACTGCGCCAATGTCGCCACGCCAATAGTTATCTGATCGGGCCACTGCTTCTACTCCACTGTTTATAAATTGATAAAATGTTACGCCAGTATTTGGTGTGCCTATCTGTTGTCCATTGACATAATAAGTTACTACCCCACCGGTGGTTTGTGTTGCGGCTACAACTATCCACTCATTATCTGTCACGGTAAAAGGTTCGGATGCCGAGTACGCCCATGGAGACGTAGGACCGGTGCTGAAATGCAGTCGCCAAGTAGTTCCTGATATATGATACATATAGGTATTGAAGTTGCGGACAGCGGTGCTACCACCAAACAAGTTACGATAAGTAGCATTGGCGGTGTTAGCATTTACAGTTCTAATTGCAAACATTGCGGTCTTGCCAGTCAGGGCCACATTCATTTTAGATGTTGTTACAGGAGCAAATTGATTAGTGCCATTAAAACTAAAATAACTTGCTGTACCGGCACTGGTAAAGGATGGACCGTTGGTCAAAGTGGCATCATTTTGATATGTACTACGGTCCGTCCAAGTTGTTCCCGAGCCAGAATAACTGCTAGTGTCGCCGGCATCAATATATAATAGTTGACCTGATGTTACTATAGTATCTACCCTAGGATTACCCGATCTATAAGTAAATCCAGTTATTACACCATTAACAGCAGTATACTCCCAGTATATGTCATTAGCTGGACTTGTGCCGCCTGCTAACTGGTTACCCGGCATTAACAGCACCGGATCAACACCCGGTCCATATGGATATCCGCCAGCGCCATATGGGCATGTAACATTGTAAAAAATTCCGCCAGCTAGTTTAAAACTGATTGTGGCTTCACCATAGGTAAAAACCAAGCCTGTGTATACTTCTGAAGGTGCCCAAGGACGACCTTCTATTAGTCTGCTCTCGTTAGGATTGTCAATAATAGTGGTGCCGTCATACTGTATTGGCAATTGTGTGATATCATATGTTGCTCTAGGGTTGCCTAATGCGGCTCTATTTGTTTCGGCCAAATCAAGTTTGGCAATCTGTCTAGCCTCTTTGTCTGCTAGGCCGCCGGTGGCTGGTGTTATAGTCCATTGTGTTGTGGTTGTTTTAGCAACTCTCTGCCAAACACCAGTAGCGTAGATGCGCCAGTCTTGTTCACCATATGCAGGAAAGGCGCCGCTGGTTCCAGCAGTTGTTGTATCGTAAGCATCACCTTCTGTGCCAATACCATCAGTCAGTGTAGGAGTGTTAGTAAAAGCGTTCCACGTGCCTTTGTATGTTGCGACATTTATTACTGTTTCAATTAGTGGATTAGTGACTGCCCCACAAACAGCCGCGGCTTTGGCCATATAATTGTCTATTGTAGTATTGCCCTTTATGATGCCGATGCTAGTTCCATACTCATCATACAAGAAGTTGCCTGCTGTTACTGCATAATCACCGGTCTGATGACTGGTCAATGTGACGGCAGAGCCTATCCCCAACGATGTTACATATAATTTGTATGAAACATTATTTGTTGCTCCCAAAGCACCCACATAATTTAAACTCCAAATAGCTGAGAAAGGAGCAACAATCTCAGTATTAGAATGCGGTGGACTGACATTTTTTGTGAGAGTGGATCCACTCGCTATCATTAATGTTGATATTCCATTTAGTGCCATGTTATTTTCCTACTGGCTTTTCGCCTGTTAGATATGGTCTACTAAACCATAGTTGAAACCACTCGGGTGTACCGGGTCGTATATCATGCTTCTTCATTAGCTGGGCTTTTTCGTTCCCGGTAATGCTTATATTACTTTCTTCTCCAATAACTTGTGAAGTTACCCCGCTTAATCTTTTTAAATCATCTAGTGTGATATCAAGATTTTCCTGTGGAGTAGGAACGGTCTTGAGTTTTTCAAGACCGTTCTGTATTTTAGCTTGTTTCCATACATCAAAGGTCATGATGTATTTATTATGAATTATTTAATATCTAATGGGCACTTTTTAGTAACCATCATAACATAGAACTTTTCACGCATTTTAACTTTTTCACCTTCAGGATCTTCTATATCTTTGGGTAATTCAATATCAAATTCTACTGTGTTACATGTATCAACCTTGAATCCTGCTCTGGTTAACAGTGCATCCCATTGATTAATACCCAAAACACTATAGTGGTTATCGTTGTATTCGTGCTTTCTATCTGTATCTGGTGCGGGAACCTCAATATACATTTTAGATTTATCTTTTAATATCCTATTATATTCTGCTAATGTAATAATAGGATAGGGACTGTGTTCTAATGAATGTCTACAGAAAATAAAGTCTACACTTTCATCATAGAATCCATCTTTTTGTGGAATAAAACTCATATCATAATTTTTAATTCTATGACCCTTATCTGTGCAATTAGTTGTGTCTTTTGGACTTAGTGTAATGCCGTACATATTGTCATATCCACGAGATTTCATTTCATCTAAGAAATACCCTGCTCCACAACCCATATCTAAAATAAGAGATTGTTTTGGTAAGTCTAACGGGTCAATATAAGTCTTGACCATCTGAGTGGTAAGTTGTGCATGAAATGTTGCATCACCTTCATCATATAGATGTGCGGTATACAACCATTCATTAAAGAACTTTAATTTAATTAAATCCAGCGTGTTGTTAATATCAATCATAATTATCCTGCAAATATGAATTACTTATTCGCAGAATGATGTAGTGAAAAATTATTTGTAGCCTTTGAATCCTAGAACTGGACTTACGGTGTGAGTATCATCTAATTCTTTACTTTTCATATCACCGTGATTTAGGTCTTTATACTCTGCCCCTACAGCTTTATATGCTTGTTTTAGCATTTCCTGTTCTTCCTTAGTATACGGGTGGGTTGATTTCTGTTTACCTATCCAACTTTTTGCTGGCATCTTAAGTGGATCTTTTCCATTTGCACCTGCTACCGCCATACCTAAACGGTATGCAGTATAATCACCGCTCACATGTTCACTATCACCATAAGTGTTTAGCCCAGCTGTCGATTGAGCTTGTCTTTTAGAAATTTTCTTTTGGCTAGATTCCGAGATGAATTCATGCGCTCTCACACAAATACTCCTGTATCAGATTGGTATGAGAATAAGTGTTGTATGGCTAGATTGGGGATAGGTGAAACCATTAATCTAAGATTTCCATATGCAATATCAACATTGTATCTAGTTACTGCATTACCAATAAACACTGTTCCGAAAATAGTATGTTGTGCCCTAATACCGTCGTGTCTTTTATGTACTACAATAGTAGCAGTTTGACTATCATTTGAATCAACTACATAGCTAGATATTTGAAACTTAACTGTAGAAAAGGATAATTGCGGAAGTTCATATATTACTTGATTTGCTGTATTATTGGGTGTTGTAAAACTTTCAGAGTTAATTGAAATTCCACCATTCAGTCCTATCCCTCCCTGAATAGTCATAGTTCCGGTACTAGTTACGTTCCCAATAGAAAATATATCGCCACTAGAATAGATATTACCTACTTGAATATCAGATTGTATTAAATTGTTTGCTTGATTGTAAAAACTTAAAACACCCAAATTCTCTCGAATACTTACATTACCGATGTGCAGTGAATCATTCTTTGCTAACCATAAATTTGCATATCGCTTTTCATCACTGCCTAAATCAACTATATTTGTTGTAATAGGTACCATGTCTGTATTCATTCTAACAGCATTATTTGGTACATCGTACACTAAATTAGCTGTTCCGCCACTTAATCCGTTATTGTTATACTGAATAGCTGTGTTTGGTCCACCCTGATTTAATGTGGGGATTCTAGCAAAATTATTGTTTATTTTGTCAAATGCTACACGAAGAGGATCACCTGTACCATCATTTGGTAGTTCTCCTATATCGATAAATTCAATTAATTGTGGCATGTTACTCTTTCACTAATAGTGTGTTACTAGTATTTATGATAAATTAATAAATACATAACTATGAAAAAACTATTATTTATACTACTATTATCCACATCGGTGTCCGGGGCTATAGCTCAAACACAAAAAGCAGGTGTCACATATGATGCATTGATTACCAGAGTTATCGATGGTGACACAATTGCATTTCAAGCACCATTCTTACCGGCTCCGCTAAAACCCGAGCTAAGTATTCGTGTATTCGGTGTTGATACTCCCGAAAAAGGTTTCCGTGCTAAATGCCCAAGTGAGGCACAGCGTGGGGAGGCTGCAACCGCATTCACAAAACAACAAATTGCTAATGCACAAAAGAAGCAAATTATACTGATGGACTGGGATAAGTACGGCGGACGTGTTTTAGGTGACGTTATTTTAGACGGCAAAAGTTTAAGAGGGATGCTTATCCAGCAGGGTTTTGCACGTGAATACTACGGTGAAGCCAAGACTTCGTGGTGTAATTAAAATCCAAATATATTTTTAGGTAGTTCAATTACAACGGGTTGTCTAGCCTGTTGTAGTTGTTGTAATAATAAAGTCCCGTTCTGTCTAACACTAGGATCGGGACTTTTTAACATCTCTGATATGGCTAACATACGAGTAGTTTCGGTGACAGTAATGTCTCTGGATATAGATTTCTGTGCTTCTACATACACAGAATAATCTTTACTAGCACATCCCGAAATCATTAATGATACGAGTAGTATGATGTATTTCATTTGACTTCGTTAAAGATTTTCTTTTGAGCTTCATACCACTCTTGCCAACCTTCTACTTTAGTAGAACATTCATGGTACAATGAATAATTGTGTACAATAACTTTTAACATTTCTGTTATAGCTACTTTATCACCCTGTATAAGTTTAAGACTTTCACATTTTTCTTTGAGAACTTGAGGAGCTTCGGGGAACTTTCTAGCAACAGGAACAGTTGTACTGCATCCTGCAAGAATAATTACCAATGATACAATCAATAATTTCATTTCTTGTCCTTTGGTTCAGCGGCTTTGTTTAATATTGATATTGCGGCATCGTTATGTATATCAATAATTGCTTTAGGTACAGGACACGTTTCAATGTACTTGATAACTTCTTCAGTCTTAATGACTTCTTTATCAATGTACTTGATTATGTCTTTACCTTTTTCTCTGATAACTTTAGTCTGTGTTACAATCTTTTCTTGTACTTCCACATTCACCGTTTTAGCTTTTTCTTCAGCTACAGCTACTTTGGCTTCCATTTCCTTAACTCTAGCTTCCCATTCTTTATAGTCTGCTAATCCTCCCTCTAGGTATAATCCCAAAGAAAGTACAAGTAAACTAATGACTTGAATCGGTATTTTATATTGTTTGACTAAAGGAATCATTCCCAAAACAAATCCAGCAACCGTGCCTATAATTCCCACTGTGAGAATTAGATGAAACGCCCATTCGGGCAAAATAGATATTATCCACATAATGTTATTTATTAAAATAAGTAGAATTAGATAGCCATTCGTAGTAATTACGGAAACCTTCTTCTACATCAACTTTGGGGTCAAATCCAAAGTCTTTTCTTGCGGCATCAATATTCAATGCTCCCCTGCTAGGGAAGTCCGGGTCTTTGTCACGGACATTTACTGTCCCTGACCCGGCAATACTAACTGCTAGATTTGCCGCATCTAGCAAACTGTAGCTATGACTTTTTGTTATATTGTAAGTCTTATTTTCTGTGTTATCACTCAATGCTGCCGCAACAATACCATCTGCCGCATCATCAACATACGTGAAGTCTAATGTCTCACTCGCACCATTAACATTCAACGTGCCTCCTCGCATTGCAGTAAGCATAAACTTAGCAACAACCCTATCTTCTACGTCTAGAGGTCCGTAAACAGCACTAGGACGAATAATAGTATAAACCATGTTGTCCTTTCGTGCATAATCTTTAACTAGCCACTCGCCTGCTAATTTCATAATCCCGTATTGTCCTTGTGGTTTACATACGGCATCTTCAGTAACATCGTCAGTAAAATCTCCATACACCATTGAACTACTAATGTATACAAATTTGCGTACTTCATACTTAGCACTAGCTTCTAGCAAGTTGAGCAACCCTTCACTCATAACACGACTTCCCCTAGTGGGATTTGCGTTAACTACTTTTTGTCTTGGAAAGCTAGCCATATGAATTACGATCTCCGGCTGTTCAATATTAAACACACTGTCAACATCATCATCATCACAAATGTCTTTAGAATAGATAAAACTCTCATCCCCGATTTTTTTCAATCGTTTACGCATCAAATAATCAATTTCATCGTAGGAGATAATTCCATAAGTTGTTTTGGTATCCATAATAGATATAATGTGACCTTCATCTTGTAATCGCTTGACTACATTATGTCCGATAAGCCCCAAACCACCTGTTACTAGAATGTTCATTCGTATTTCAACTTCCAATATGTTAAGTCTTTTTCTTCTAACCATGCTATGATATCATAGCTATGACCATAATTATAAGGATCAGGTGATCTATTCCACATAGGTTGTTCTTTACTATTTTCCATAATCCATTTACCGGCTTCTGTTTGTTGCCAGTTCCATATAGGTTCAGCCACATACAAATCAGGATCTTCAACGTCACCCATTTTAATTGTATGTACTTTAATCTTTATTGTTTTCATACTGCCATATTCGCTTTAATTGCACCATGACTTTGATAGTTTTCTAAATGTATATCTGCCATTGTCATCTCAAAGATGTTTGTCTTTGAAGCATTTAACATCAATGTAGGCAATGGATGTGGTTCACGTGTTAATTGTTCTTTAACTTGGTCAACATGGTTTTTATAGATATGCGTATCACCGGTGCTGATAACAAGCTCTCCAACCTTTAGACCACAATGATGTGCTAACAAATGGGTGAGTAATGCGTAACTAGCAATGTTAAAAGGCAATCCCAAGAACACATCAACACTACGCTGATACATATGACAAGATAGTTCTTTATTTTTGTTAACATAGAATTGGCTCATAACGTGACAAGGTGGCAATGCCATTTGGTCTAACTCGCTCACGTTCCAAGCACTGAGTATGTGCCTGCGCCCATTAGGATCTTCAGTTAATCCTTTAATGAGATTTGCCAATTGGTCGACTTCCGTCCTATCCACTGCGAGGCGTGTGCCACCTTTGTGTGCCGGGCCCATGTCTTTTTCTGTACGGTATGTGTTCCAGTGACGCCATTGAACTCCGTAGACCCGCCCCAAGTCACCTTCGAATTTTGCTTTTGGTTTCCAATACGGTGAAAGCGCATTCGGCGTCCAGATAGTAACCGTTCCTTCGGAAGTACCATGGGTGAGTTCTGCCAATCTACGCTCATTACCAGAGCCTTCAATAAACCAAAGAAGCTCACCGACGCAAGCCTTCCATGCCAATTTCTTAGTAGTGACTGCGGGAAAACCCCTACGCAAATCAAAGCGAATATGACGTCCAAAAACACTATAGGTGCCAATACCAGTTCGGTCATCTTTAACTTCTCCGTCGTCTAAAATATCCTGTAATAGTTCTAAATATTGTTTCATATTTTTATATTATATATGAAGATTTTTGCAATGTCAATAAAAAAACCCACTAAGTGGGTTTTTTATTTTATAATCTATTTAAAAGTTTATCCGTTTCTGGTTGAACTGTTTCTGCTATACTTTCTACATTAAGAACAAACTCAAAACTAGTAATGAGCGGATCCAATTCATGTAGTTTACGAGAAATTACTTCCTCGACCTCTTCTGGGTCTAATCCTTGTTTCATCAAATTCTGTACATTAATTGTATGCTGTTTTTTACCAGACATTTTTACTATAATTTTTTTAATGAACTGTACAGGTACTTTACTTTTTTCGATGTCCTCAAGAATATGTTCCCATTTTCTAATGTAATCTGGTGTCATGCTATATTTATGCTAATGCTTTAGCCTTTGCAGGACGACCTCTCTTTTTAGCTGTATCAGATGTAGTAGATTCAACTATAACACCATCCAATTCTGCGGCTTCTTTCATTAATCGAGTTGATTCTGCTAATAAGCCTTTAGCTTCAGCATCCATTTTAGATGCCTGTTGACGTAGATTGTTTGCGATTGCATTGTCAGATAATATATCACTTGATGCCACTTTAACAGGTGGAGACTTTTTATTATCACGCATTTTTTTAGCAACAGTTGCAGGATCTTGAATCCCTCGACTTTGATCAATTTCTGCTAGACGCTTTACTGCTTCTTCCCCTTGTTCCATTTCAGTCAAAATTTTGTTCAAGTCAACTAATTTAATTTTAGTATTGGAATTAGGAGTCATAATGACAGCATCAGTTTGAACTTTTTTGATCAAACCTTCTGAATGTAAAACTTGTAAAATATACTTGCCTTCAGCAGTATGAGTGCGATTTAACGCATCTGCTAAATTCTTACTATTCTGTCCAATATCACTTTCAATACATTTCATCATTGGGTCATGTACATGACGATTCAATGTGTCGGTAAAAGTAACAAGCGCCATGTGTGGTTCGCCGGGTAC
>Ga0114978_10001422_pt1 | contig 20166 bp, 13 predicted proteins | sample S_140212_EF_Meta_FD_87027 | JGI IMG/M metagenome (GOLD analysis project Ga0114978, IMG submission 87027) | Freshwater microbial communities from Lake Simoncouche, Canada to study carbon cycling - S_140212_EF_MetaG | ecosystem: Environmental > Aquatic > Freshwater > Lake | place: Lake...
GGTGGCCGACCACGTAAGGGTCTTGACGGCGCCGGTGGTGGTGCCTGACACGGTCAGCGGGGTGATCGGTGTGCCGACGACGCCGGTCTGGTTCGCGGGCTTGGTGACGGTGACTGTGTTACCCGAGTCCGTGACAATCGCATGCGAGATCAGGCACGAGGACGTGTCGTTCGAGTAGGTCGCCTGCATCGCGAATGTGCCGGAGGAACCCAGGGTGACGTTCTGCGATCCGCCCGTGCCGCCCGTGCCATTCCAGGTGCACTTGTCGGCGTTCTCCTGGCCCACTGCGTCGTACCAGCCGCCGGAGGGCAGTTGGTCGGTGATCGTCTCGGCGTACTCGTGGCCCTCGACCATCGTGACGCCATCGAGTAGGCCAGCGTCGCCGGAGTTGACGTAGTTGGCGCCGCACGAGGAGCCCACGTCGGTCAGGTAGGGGAAGTTCGTGAAGGCGATGTCGCCGTAGGCGGAGGTGACGGGTCCGCCCGTCAGGCTGGGGTCGCTGACGTAGTCGTGCCAGGCGCACCACTGCAGGGGCGCGTTGAAGCCGCCCGGATGCGTCCCGGTCGGGGACACGACGACGTACTGAGCGTTGCGGTTGCTGCCGGCCGCGGTGTTGCCGAAGTGCGCGGCTGCTGCGTAGGCCTCGGCTGCGATCTCATGATCGGTCGCTGTGGACGGAGCAGCAGTGCCGTTGTCGTACCAGACACCGGCGAGTGCTCCGCCAGTCGGGTAGCCGACGTGCGGGCCGGAAGCGGGGCAGGTCTTGGAGTTCGCAGTCGTCTCGCAGAACTGGGTCATGACCCCGGACCACAGCTCGCCGCCCGTGCCGATTCCCTTGAACATTTGCTGCAGGACCGGCGCCATGCCAACGGAGTCGCCGGTCAAGAGGGTGTTGCCGGTCGTGGCATCGGTCGAGGCCGTGCCCCACTGGCTGCCCCAGAAGATGAGATAGACCTTCGGGGGGCCGGTGGTGACGCCGATGCCGTTGGTGCCGCCGTGGTAGATCAGGTCTCCTAGGCCAGATGCCGCGCCGGACGCCTGCTTGTGCGCGCCCCGTGATTTCGCTGCGCCCTCGACTGTGGGGTGCGGCACCTTGTGGTGGCCGCGCTGTGCCGTCGGAACGAGGTCGACGACGCTCGGCACGGCCAGGGCCGGTGCGGCCAGACCGAGGGAGCCGATTGCGATGATGCCGGCGATCACGAGCGCAGTGCGGCTGTTGGCCTTGGAAACCATGGGTGACGCCGATCTGTCCGATATCGGGAGAACTGAGGCCAGGGCCCTCTCATGGTACGGAATGCCCCAGGAACCGGCCACTCGCTCACCCGTATGGGCGATCTCGCCGTGTCGCTCGCGGGCAGGGTCAAGCCCGCAGCCAGTGGCTATCGTTCACCACTCCCACCCCTGTCGTTCACCTGACGGTGGCGTGGCGTGAGCGAAGAGGCGTCAGGGTCTGGGCATCAGGGATCCCCCTCCGGCGGGTCTCGTGCCCAGGGACGAGGTGTTTGCCATGGCTCGGCCGCGGTTCCAACTCGTCCCAGGCGCTCGCCTTCTTGGCCTGTCCGATGGCGGGGGTGTCGGCTGGCGCCTTCTGGGCGCGAACAACCGCGAGCTGGGGCGGTCGGCCCTGTCCTACCCCGACGCCGAAGAGGCGTTGGAATCCGTGCAGCGCGTACGTGTGCTCGCAGACGATGGGGACGGGCACATCGTCCATGACCACATCGTGGGCCTGTGGCTCTGGCATCTCGACGATCGGGGTCTGGCCGCCGCGGCGTCGGGCAGAGGCTTCCGTTATGAGCGTGAATGCCGCTACAACCTCGAGCAGTTCCGAGCGACGGCACCGGTAGCCCCCACCTCTGAGGCTGATGGTTCAGCCGGATTCTCCTGGCAGAGAGTGACTCTCGAGGCTCCACTCATGAAGGGAGCGTCGTGACGGCCGTCGCACGCCCACTTGATTCCGACCGGCCCCTCATCGGGGGCGGCAGCCTGGAAGCACGCGAAATCTCCGCGTGGTTCGGCACGAACAAGGTGCTCGAGCGCGTGTCGCTTGAGATGCCAGCGAACACTGTCACGGCCCTGATCGGCCCGTCGGGCTGCGGCAAGTCGACGTTCCTGCGCATCCTCAACCGCATGCACGAGCTCGTCAGCTCGGCCCAGCTCAACGGCAAGGTGCTCCTCGACGGGCACGACATCTACGACTCCGGGCACCGGATCACCGAAACCCGCAAGCGGATCGGCATGGTCTTCCAGAAGCCGAACCCGTTCCCCGCGATGTCGATCGCCGACAACGTCACGGCAGGCCTGAAGCTCTCGGGAGTGAAGACCTCGCGCAGTGAACGTGAGGAGATCATCGAACGCAGCCTGACGAGAGCTGGTCTGTGGAAAGAGGTCCAGGATCGCCTCAAGCAGCCTGGTGCCGCGCTGTCCGGCGGGCAGCAGCAGAGGTTGTGCATCGCCCGCTCGCTCGCGGTGGACCCTGAGGTGCTGCTGATGGACGAGCCGTGCTCGGCGCTCGATCCCACCTCGACCCGCCGGGTCGAGGAGACGATCCACGAGATCCGCGAACAGGTCACCGTCGTGATCGTCACGCACAACATGCAGCAGGCAGCACGTGTGTCGCAGCAGTGCGCATTCTTCCTTGCCGAGCAGGGGACCCCCGGCGGCATCGTGGAATCGGGCCTCACCGAGCAGATCTTCAACAACCCTCAGGACCCTCGCACAGCGGATTACGTCAATGGCCGCTTCGGCTGACCTCGAGGTCGGGGCGCCCGTGTCCGGGGGGGTTCTCGTCGATGTTGAGATCCCGGGGCCCGGAGCCTCGGCGATCGTTGACCCTGGCTCGAACCTCGATGGCGCAGCGGAATTCGACGCTCCCCGTTCGATCGACCCGGCTCTTCCCCTTGTCGACCGCGCCTTCCACGGAGTGGCGCGGACGATCGGTCTCCTGGTTCTCGTCGTCATGGGATCGATTGGCCTCTTCCTTGGCTACCAGTCGCTGCCGACCCTGCAGCGCTACGGCCTCGGTTTCTTCACCGAGAGCCAATGGCAGCCCGAGAATGATGTCCTGGGTATCTCGGGCGTGCTGGTGGGCACCTTCACGATCGCGATCGTGGCCCTCGTGATTGCCTTCCCACTGGCCATCACGACGGCGATCTACATCAGCGAATATGCGACACCGAAGATCAAGTCGTTGCTCGTGTCGATGGTGGACCTCATGGCGGCGGTCCCGAGCATCATCTGGGGCTTGTGGGGGTTCGCCTTGATGCAGCCCAAGGCTGCTCACGTCGGACACTGGCTGCACACCCACCTCGGGTTCATCCCGTTCTTTCAGGTCGACACCGATCCGAACGCCGCGCCCTGGGCGGAGACGAAGTACTACGCCTCCGCGTTCGTGGCGGGCATCGCGGTCGCGATGATGGTGCTGCCGATGGCGGCGGCCGTGATGCGTCAGGTATTCGCACAGGCTCCGATCGGCGAGCGCGAAGCGGCACTCGCGCTGGGGTCCACTAAGTGGGGAATGATCCGCACGGTCGTGCTGCCCTTCGGCAAGGGCGGAATCATCGGCGGAACGATGCTGAGCATGGGCCGGGCGCTCGGGGAGACCATCGCGGTGGTTCTGATCATCTCGCCCGCGTTCGACATCAAGTTCCGGCCGCTCGAGATCGGCACCGAGTCGGTGTCGGCGCTCATCGCGGGCCGATTCGGCGAGGCGACATCCGCGCAGTTGTCCGCGCTGCTGACCGCAGGGTTTGTGCTCTTCATCATCACTCTGGTGATCAACACACTCGCCGCCATGATCGTCGCTCGCAGCCGCAGCGGCGCCTCCACGGACTGATGGGAACCAGCACCCCATGACAGCCACCATCGATCGTGACGAGCGCGAATCTTCTTCCCGCGAAGACACCCTCACCGACGTGAGGATCAGCGGAGACCAGGACTTGGCAGTGGCCGACGCCACCCTCGCCGCGCTGGACTTCGACGGAGCCGGCGTTGAGTCGATCGACGTGACGAGCGAGGCGACCCAGCCGCGCACAGTGGGTGTGGTCGTCGACTCGGGTGCGCCCCCACAGCAGTTCAGCGTCGATCCGACAGTGGTTGCGGACGCGGATGCGGCTGACACTGCGACGCCGTCGCCCACCCCCGCGGCGCGGGTCGCGCGGTCACACCGTGCCGATTCTCCGCGCGCTATCAGGGCTCGCACCCAGGACGACATGATGTCGCTCTGGGGCTCGTTTGCAGGATCATTCGCGCTCGTCTGGGTTCTCTACACCCAGGTCCTGCCCTTCACGGGCAGAGTTGGGTTTGTCATCTGTTGGTTCTTCGTATTCCTCGCCATGTATGCGGGAGTCACGGCGGTGGGCAACCCTCCGCAGGTGATCGTTGACCGCCTCGTCGCTGCGACGGTTCGCGTTGGTGCGCTCATGGTGTTCGGCGCCCTCGCGACGGCGGTTCTGTTCACCTTCCAACAGGGCATGCCGGCACTGCTGAACATCAACTTCTTCACGCAGGACATGGCGGGTGTGCGTCCGACAGACCCGCTCGACCAGGGCGGAATCCTGCACGCCGTGCTCGGATCGGTCATCGAGATCGGGATCGCCGTCGCGATCACGCTTCCGCTCGGGATCGGTTGCGCCATCTACATGAACGAGATCCGCGGAAAGCTCTCCCGGATCGTGCGAACCGTCGTCGAGGCGATGACGGCCCTTCCGTCGATCGTGGCGGGCCTGTTCATCTACACCGTGCTGATCGTCGCACTGGGGATTTCGCGGACGGGCATTGCCGCCGCCGCTGCCATCGCCGTGATGATGCTGCCGATCATTGCCCGCTCGGCGGATGTCGTGCTACGTGTGATGCCCGGCGGATTGCGGGAGGCCAGCCTCGCTCTCGGGGCTTCGAAATGGCAGACCGTTCGGCAGGTCGTGATCCCCACGGTGCGGTCCGGCCTGGCGACCGCGCTCATCCTTGGCATCGCGCGCGGGGTGGGGGAGACCTCCCCGGTGCTGCTCACCTCGGGTGCCTCGACGTTCCTCAATGCCGATCCCCTGAATGAGCCGATGAACTCGTTGCCACTGTTCGTGTTCTCGGCCGTGCGAAGCGGCGAGCCGCTCTTCATCCAACGCGGGTTCGGCGCGGCCAGCGTGCTTCTCATTCTTGTTCTCATCCTGTTCATGGTGACGCGGTTCCTCGCTCGCCAGAAAGTTGGTGGGCGATGACATGGTCCGACCGACGAGGTACCAGGCCCGTCGACGCCCCGCGCCTCGGCGCGCGTTCCCGAGGGATTCTCATGCGCCACCACGTCCGCACACTCGGGGTCCTCTCGGCGATCGTGTGCGGGCTGGTCGTCGTGGCCTCGCCCCAGGCGAATGCCGCAGCGAGTCACGCCCAGATCACCGGGTCCGGGTCCGGCTGGAGCGCGAATGCGGTGAACCAGTGGGTCGCCGACGTCGACTCCAGTGGTCTCAAAGTTGTGTACACGGCGGTCGGATCGGCCACCGGGCGCAAGGACTTCACGAATCGCACCACCGACTATGCGGTCTCTGACATCGGCTACCAAGGTGTTGATTCGGCCACGGGTGACACCGACTCCCCGTGCCTCAACCCCGCCGACAAGACCACGTGTCGCGCGTTCGCCTATCTCCCCGTGGTTGCGGGCGGAACCGCCTTCCCCTACCAGATCAAGGTGGCAGGGAAGCTTGTTCGCAATCTGCGGCTGTCCGGTGCAACTCTCACGAAGATCTTCACCAACCAGATCACGTCGTGGAATGACCCGGCTATTACCGCTGACAACAATGGGCGCAAGCTTCCCGCGATCGCGATCATCCCGGTGGTGCACTCCGAGGGATCTGGTGCCACGGCCCAGTTCACCAGATACCTCGACACCGAGTACCCAGATCTGTGGCGCCCGTTCCTGGGTCGCTCGGGCGAGACCGAGTACTTCCCGCGCAAGGGGGGTGCCATCGCCCAGAGTGGCTCGGACCAGGTGATCAACTTCGTCACCGGAGCCGCGGCCAATGGGGCCATCGGCTACGACGAGTACTCCTACGCACTCGCGAAGAACTTCCCGGTTGCCAAGATCCAGAACGCGGCCGGCTACTTCGCGCTGCCCACGCAGTACAACGTGGCCGTGGCACTGACGCAGGCGGTGATCAATCAGGACAAGAACTCACCGGACTACCTGCTGCAGAACCTCGACAAGGTATACACCTACAACGACAAGCGAAACTACCCGCTGTCGTCCTACTCATACATGATCATTCCCACCGCCGCTGATGACTCGCGTATGACGACCGCGAAGCGGCAGACGCTCGCCGACTACCTCTACTACGCGATCTGCCAGGGCCAGGCGGAGATGGGCCCGATCGGATACTCGCCCTTGCCCATCAACCTGGTGCAGGCGAGCTTCGACCAGACAGCGAAGCTCAAGGTGGCCGATCCCGCGGTGGACCTCACGGCGCGCAACGTCACCACCTGCAACAACCCGACGTTCGTCGCGGGGAACCCCAAGCTGAACCACCTCGCCGAGATCGCCCCGCAGCCTCCCGCCTGTGACAAGGCCGGAGCGGGTCCCTGCACCGACGGCGGCAACACGGGCACTGGCACTGGAACGGGCACTGGTACTGGGACGGGCACTGGTACTGGTACTGGGACGGGCACTGGTACTGGTACTGGCACGGGTACGGGTACTGGTACTGGTACTGGCACTGGCACGGGTACGGGTACTGGTACTGGTACTGGCACTGGTACTGGTACTGGTACTGGCACTGACACCGGGACGGGTACGGGTACCGGTACGGACACGGACACTGGGACAGGTACCGGGACGAACACCGGTGGCGGTGACACCAACGGCACAAGTGCAGAGGTCACCGGCACTGTCACGGAAGTGGCGGCCTACCGAACCTCCGACATCCAGAGCGCGATGGCTCCCGTGGTGGCGCTGGAGATCATCGCGGTCCTTGTTCTCCCGCCGAGTGCGTACTTTTTGTGGCTGCGTCGACGCAAGGTGGTCGCGTGAGGTCGGCCAGCCGCCAGGGCTCCCATCGGGCGGGTGCGGCAAGGAGCACTGTCGCCGCGCGCGCCGCACGGTGGGCAGTAGCGTCGGGCTGCCTGTTCGCCCTGTCGGCCTCCCTTGCCCCGTTCGCTGGCTCCGCTGATGCGTCGGCCCCCGCCGTGGCTGCGGCTGCGTCCAGTCAGGTCACGAAGTCTGTTGACGCTGCGCGCGTTCACCTCGTGAACGGTGCCGACGTGGTGGCCGACCCTCGAACGATCACAGTGTCGGTCGACCTCACCACGGGTTTGCGGGATGGCCAACCAATCAACGTGTCCTGGACGGGGGCCCACCCCACCGGGGGCGTAGCGCTCGACCCCAATGGTTCACTCGCCGCTAGCCTTGAGTACCCCGTCGTCATCCTCGAGTGCCGAGGTGTTTCAGGCTCCAGCGCGACGGGTGTCGAGCAGATCAGCCCGGAGACGTGTTACACCCAGACCCCTGACCAGCGCTACTTCTCGACTAACGACATCTGGTCGCCGTTCCGCCTCGACCGCTATTCCCCGGCAGCGGCGCGCAGTTTCAGATCAGGGGTGCTCGACCCGATCCCCGCCGCATGCCTGGGCTCGCTCCTGGGTCTGGACCACTGGGTGCCCTTCCGGGCTGTCGACGACACCCTCTACTACGGCGGTCCTGGTGGGTGCGCGGGTCTCGCGCCCGAGGCCACGAGCGAAGAGTCGTCCGTTCCTCCCAACACCACGTTCGCGAGAACGGATCTCGAAGGCACCGGCAGCGCGAAGTTCGTGATCAGCACTGAAGATTCGAATGCCTCGCTGGGCTGCTCCTACCAAGTGGCGTGCTCGTTGGTCGTCGTGCCGGTGATGGGAATCTCGTGCGATGTCGCTGGTGCCGCTCTGCCTGCGGCCGATCAGCCCCCGGTGAAGTACGGGGCTTTCTTCTTCCAACGGTGTAGCTCGACCGGCAACTTCGACCCGACGATCCCGCGACCGGTCAATCCGGGCGACGAGGACCCCGCTGTGTCGGGCCGTCTCTGGTGGACCGAGTCGAACTGGCGCAACCGGATGACATTCCCGCTCACGTTTGCCAAGCCCGCGAGCGTGTGTGGGGTAGTGAGCGCGGGTGCGCCAACCTTGCTCTACGGATCCGAAACTCTTCGTCAGGCCACGTCGCAATGGGCGCCGAAGTTCTGCACCGATCCCAAGCTCTTCACCTTCCGGCACGTCATGACCGGCGAGCCACAGGCCAAGAACCTCGTGGGCGCGGGCTCAATCTCGGCGGCGATCGCCGCGGGACCGCCCTCTGAGCCCTTCTCCAACCCGGTCGTGCAGGCGCCGATCGCATTGACGGGCTTTGCCATCACCTTCGCTATCGACGATCCTCTTGGGCAGCCGATCACGAGCTTGCGCCTCAATCCCAGGCTCCTGGCCAAACTACTCACGCAGTCGTACTCGGGGAACCAGACGATTAGCTCCGAATACCAAGCGCTGCACCTCAATCCGCTCTCGCTCGCGAGCGATCGTGAGTTCCGTGCACTGAATCCCGATCCGGTGAATGACAGTTTCTCGACCGACGTGGCGAGCACCCTGTTCACCGTGTCGAGCGACTCCGATGTCATCCGCGCGCTCACCTCCTACATCAACGCCGATCCCGAGGCACGGGCCTGGCTCGACGGGAAGCCCGACCCGTGGGGCACGGTGGTGAACCCGAGCTACAAGGGGATCGCCCTGCCACTCGATGGTTGGCCGCAGCTCGACGCGTTCATCTCGCCCCGGCTTACTGACCTCAACCCCTGCCTGGCCGCGAATCCCGTCCCGTGGCTCCCTCTCGTGGCGGCGCCCGTGTCGGACCCAGCGGTGGTGGCCCTGAACATGCAGTACGGGATCGGCAACTCGCAGTTGGTGTGCAAGAACCCGGGCGAGAACAACCAGAAACTCGCAGCTGCGGGTAGGCAGCGCCCAGGATCGAGGTTCATCCTCGGAGTGGTGTCGTTGGCGGACGCCGCGCGATATCAGATCCGCGCCGCGTCCTTGCAATCGCACATCACGGCAGTGCCCGGCGAGGCGTTCGCCGACGCGACCGGTCGAACCTTCGTGGCCCCTTCATCGTCCTCTCTCTCGGCGGCAGCCGCACTGCTCGTTCCCGACAAGGCGCTGGGCACCTGGGTGGTTCCCTACGCCACGCTGCGCGGAGCAACCGGAATTGGCGCCTATCCCGGGCTGCTGCTCGTGTCCCTTGACGTGCCGACGGTGGGGCTCTCGACGCACGATGCCACCAGGCTCTCCACCTTCCTGCGATGGGTAGTGTCCGACGGCCAAACCCCGGGGCCCGAGAACGGGCAACTCCCGGCGGGCTACGTGCCGCTCAAGGCCTCGGCAGCGGGAGCGCTGTTGGCGACGTACTCTCGCAATGCTGCTGACGCGATCGCCGCTCAGCAGGGCTACGTTCCGGCACTCGACGGATCATCGAAGCCCCCGGGCCCGTCGCCGACCCCGACGCCCTCACTTTCGGCAACGCCGACGCCTTCGCCGACACGCACCAGAACGCCCTCGCCGAGCGTTGAGCCTACAGTGACACCAATCCCGACACCATCGAGTTCACCGACTGCCTCACCTACTCCGTCGCCGACTGACGTCGCACTTGTCAAGACCGGGGTCACGACCCCGGTCAGCGCCGGCCCGATCGGACAGGCACTGCCAGCTCTGCTGGCTCTCGCACTTTTCGCGGGACTAGGCGCGATCGCCACCACTCTCTGGGGGCGTAGATGACGATGACCGAGGTCGTGACGCCGGACACCGTTGATTCATCGGGCGCATTGTCGCCCGTGCCGGTGGGTGGCCGACGCGAGCGCCGTCTTGCCGCAACGGCGACAAGGCCAACAAAGGCCGCAAAGGCCGCAAAGGCCGCAAAGGCGGAGAAGGCCACAAAGCCCGGCAAGCAGTCCGTGCCGCAGCCAGCGGTGGCCACCTCGGAGGAGCCGCCGGAGGCCCAGGCCCCTCGCCCTCCGCGACCGCCGGTCGGGCCTGCCCGCGGGATCCTCGTGTGGGTACTCGCGACGATCAGCCTGGCCACGCTGTGGCTCGTCGCCTATGCCGTCGCCCTCACGCCTTATCAGCAGGCGCACCAGCAGTCGGTGCTGTACGGGAACATGCGAGAGCAGCTCCAGCTGCAGATCGCACCGCTGGGTGGGCTTCTCCAGCCAGGGGTACCCGTGGCGATCGTGACAGCTCCATCACTGGGCCTGGTCGATCTTGTGGTGGTCGAGGGAACAGCGCCTGGTGATCTCATGTCGGGCCCCGGACACCGACGCGACACCGTGCTTCCCGGCCAGGGCGGGGTCTCAGTGATCTATGGGCGTTCCACCCTGTTCGGTGGGCCTTTCCGCGCGATCGCCTCGGCACATATCGGTGACACGATCACCATCACCACGGGCCAGGGCGTGTTCACCTATGTCGTCGAGGGGCTTCGACGGGCGGGCGACCACTTCCCGCAACCTCTCACGGCGGGGAGCGGGCGCCTCACCCTCGTCACCTCCGAAGGTATTGGGCGTTGGGGCTCCCTGAGCCCCACGGGTGCCGTCTACGTTGACGCTCGCCTCAAGGGCGACTCTCAGCCGTCACCGAGCGGGCGTCCGGCCGCGGTGCCGCGTGCCGAGCAAGCCATGCACGGCGACCCGAGCTCACTGCTGGCACTTGCACTTGCTCTGCCGTTACTCCTCGGGGCGTTGCTCTTCGTGGTGTGGGCGCGCAGCCGTTGGGGTGGCTGGCAAACCTGGATTGTGGGCATGCCGCTCGTACTCGGTGCGTCGTGGGTCGTGAGCCAGGCAGCCGTGCAGCTCCTGCCCAATCTGCTCTGACCTCCCCGCGGTCAACATGTGCGGACAGGTTCATCCCTCGTTCACATCAGGCACACCGGCCGGTATGGGTGGTTCGCGACGCTTCCCTTGTTTGATTCACCTCAGTCCGGAAGGGGACAGCAATGCAGATCAAGAGGCTCGCGGTTGCCGCGGGCGTGGTGGGGGCGCTCGCGTTCTCACTCATGACCGCCGCACCGGCGTTGGCGGACTACGCGCCGAGCGCGGGCGACGCCGTTGGCGTCGGTTCTGACACGCTCCAGTTCGCCGTCGACTTCGTCGCGGACGGCAACCACCTCGGCGGCGCGGGCTACAACAGCCTCGGCAACGCCAACAAGTGGGTCAACTTCGACGCCACGGCTGACGCGCATGCACGACTGTCGTATGCCACCCCCGGAAACGTGACTGCAGGATGCACGCCCGGCGCGGGTAAGAAGAAGGGCACCGGAAATGCCACGGCAGTTCACGCTGAGGCCTCGACCGGCACGTGCCAGCTGAACAACTCGATCGTCCTGCGGACGGGGCTCAAGCCGGTTCAGCGCCCCAACGGCTCTGGTGCCGGCACCGAGGCGCTGGCCTTCGACATGGTGGCGCAACTGAAGAACATCGATTACGCGCGGTCGTCCGACCTCAAGGGTGCCAGCTTCACGGCTCGCTCGGTGAGTGCGTCGCGCATCACGGTCGGCGACGAGGACTTCGCGATGGCCTCAGCAACCACGACGAACGCCGTCGCGCTGACCGCCGCACAGATCGTGCTGATCTACAAGGCGAACACGAACTCCACCGACAACGGATTCCTCGTCTCTGCCGGCGGCGCCGCCGCGACTGGCTGCGTCAAGTGGAACCAGATCCCGGGCAACTACTCCGGCTCGAGTGACTACATCATCCCCGTTTACCCGCAGTCTTCGGCTGGTACCTACTCGTTCTGGCAGACCTCCGTCAACGCGGCAGCCTTCACGGTGGGCACCTGCTCGGTGGCCTCCGAGGAGAACGACCCGCTGGCAATTCTCCACGCGACCAACCCCTCTTACGCCTCGGCGAACGTCTCTGCAGGTTCGGCGAACGCAATTGAGCCCATGTCGGGTGCTCGCCTGAACCTCTGGAACGGCAAGAAGGGCGACGGAACCAACAACAAGCCCAGCGGCGCCGTGAAGTACTTCCTCGACCCCTCATGCCCCTACGGCAACAACACTGTGGACAGCGCAGGAACCGCTGGCTTCGGCGCCACGGGCCAGTGTGGTTCGGCCGCAACGTCCGCGGGAACACTCGCAACGGCACTGCCGATCGACGTCAGCGAGGTGGTGCTCCACACCACCGGAGGATGGTGGACCACCACCCGCAACATCTACATCTACTTCCGGTCGGCTGAGCTCAACAACCAGGTCGATGCCTTCCAGCCTGGGTTCAACATCAACCTGATCCGCACGCTGTTCGCAAACCCGTGCTCAGGCACGGCGTTCGACGGAACTGCCCTCACGGGCGTGTCCGGCGTGAACGGCTGCACCACCACGGTCGAGGCCTACGGCTCCACCGTCTGGGGTCCTGGCGGTGCACCGGTTATCGCGCAGTCGGCGTCGCAGTCGCTGATCTCCACCGCTGGGTTCCGCCCGACCTACGCCTACCTGGCCACGGTCACCGCCAGCAACTGATCGCGCAAACAGCTTGATCGGATAGTGGCTTCTCGCGCTTCGGCCTGAGAGACGTCACCCCGGCACAGCGTTGCGAACTCCGGAACATCCCGGGGCGGGGCGGGTCACCGCCCGCCTCGCCCCGGGCCCCATAGCCAATCTCTCAGAGGGATTTCAACATGAAGCACAAGCTCACGACCGTGGTGGCCTCGGTCGCCGCGGTTGCGATCGCCGGCGTTGGCGTAGCCGTCTCTACGGGCGTCGCGTTCGCCGCTTACTCGGGTCTCGGCACCGGCGGCGCGCCACAGTGGGAGACGGGCAACACCGTCTTCACCGCCGCACCGGGCTACCCCAACCTTGACCCGCTCTCCAAGGGCGGCCTGCAGTTCCGCGACTCATCCGGAATGATCATCACCGGGGGTAACAACCTCTCCCACATCGCCGACTACATCTCGACCCTGGGCTATGCGTCCCGCACCGGCTCGGACAGTGCCAACGTGATCTTCGCCCGCCCCGACCACACCAAGACGACCGCGGCATGGTCCACATCTTCTGCGGCCGGATCGGCGTTCTTCCCGGTGACGGGCGTTTCTGCGCTCAATGCGCTTGGGTCCACCGTCGCAGTCGCGAGCTTGGGCTCCACCGAGGGCAACCTGACCAACTTCCTGGCCGTGTCTTCCAATGACGCCTACCAGGACTACAGCCACGTCGTTCAGGTGCGCGTCAAGGATTCCGGTTACTCCGGCGCCACCTCGGGCCTCAACTCGGCGACCGCATACTGGTCCGCCGACATCGAGTACAACAACACTGGCTCCGCGTTGGCCGACGGCCTCGCGGACGGCGAGTGGCGGCAGGTATTCCCGGCCGTGTCCATGACAACAGTCACTGTGGGCACCCCCACGGCCGACGGCCTGACCTCGTCCGCCGGGTACAGCGGCGACACCACCACCTTCACGGCCACCGTGAACAACAGCGCCACCGGCACGATCCAGTTCAAGGTGGCCGGTGTGGACTTCGGTGCACCCGTTGCGATTTCGGCTGGTAGCGCCACGTCCGGCAGCTACACGCTCCCGTCGGTGTCGGGTGCCAACTCGACGACCAAGGCGATCACGGCCGTCTACGCACCTACCGCGTTCTCGACCTTCAACGCCGCGACGTCGTCGGCCCGCACCGTCACCGTCAACGCCCCCGCTGCTCACGCCACCAAGGTGACTGCCATCACGGTCGTCAGCTCGAACGGTGCCGACACCGGAACGAATGTCACCCAGCCCGCCACCGCGACTCTCTCCACCGACGTGGCTGACACCGACAACTCCAACGCGGCCGTCACCACCGGGTCGCTTCACTTCTTCGACGGCGCCACCGACCTCGGTGCGGCCACCTACACGGGCGGCCACTGGACCCTCGCGGCTTCTTCCAACAGTCTTACGGCTTCGGGTGCCCCGGGTACCTCGCACAGCATCACCGCGGATTACACCGGACCGTCATCCCTCCCGGCGACCTTCAACGCCTCGTCGAGTTCCAGCTCTGGCTCGGCAGGCGCGACCACCGTCTACGTGATCGCCGGCCAGGTGGGAACTCCCGGCTCGTCCTACGTCCAGACGGAGATCGCGGCAGGAACGATCACGATCACTGCGCCCTACGCCTCCTCCGGTGCGGCACTCGATCTCGGTTCCATGACCTTGGATCCCACCGAGGGATACCAGTCCAACGGAGTCCTCGGTGACATCGTGATCGGGGACACCCGCGCGGGCAACCTCGCCTACGACGTCTTCGCGGAGTCCAGCGACCTCACGCAGATTGTTGGATCGGCTGGCCCGACGGGTACCTACGACACCATCGATGCACGCAATGTCGGCCTCACCGCGGGCGCACTGTCCTCCAGTGGCACGAACAACGCGCTGGGAACGCCGGTCTTCTCCGACGCTGCTGCTGCTGCATTCGTCAACCCGGGAGCGACAATCTCCTCGGGCAACGTGGGCATCGGAGCCAGCGGCGGCGCCAAGGTTCTGCACATGGGCCAGGGCCTCGGCATCCTGACCCTGCACTACGACGTGACGATCAACGCACCGGTGCTCACGACCAGTGGGACCTACCAGGGAACCGTCACCTTCACCGCCTTCAGCGCCTGATGGGGGCAACGCCCTCCAGGGCGTGATGGCGACGGGAGCGGGGTGAACCTTCGGGTTCGCCCCGCTTTCGTCATGTTCCGTTCATCCTTGCTTCCCGCGCGAGCCAGATTGCCGGGGTCTGCTTCGGTCGTGCACCTTTCCCGCGTGGCCGCATCGGCTCTGTCCCTGGGTTTCGTCCTCCCGCTGTTCCTCGGGGTCTCCGCGAGTGTGGCGATGTCGATACACACGGCTGATGTGAGCCCGTCCCCGACAGGCTCGGCCAGTGCCTCGCCCGGCGTCCCGTCAACGACGGCGGTCGACGCGCGCGCAAGCTTCGGGATCGGCACCACCAGCAAGGGGCGATTCGACGCGCGTTCTGGAATCGTGATTCGACAGGAGCGCGGTTCGTCCTACGACGACACAGTCGCGGTGGTCAACCTCTCGAAGTTCCCGCTGAAGATCCGGGTATACGCCGTCGACGTCGTGAACAGCGCGAATGGTGACTTGGCGCCGATGCCCTACTCGGCGCCTCATAGCGACGCGTCCGCGTGGGTGACCCTCCACTCACCGGGGAACATCGAGCAAGTGGAGGTTCCGGCGCTCGGCAAGGTCGAACTGCCGTTGACGATCCGCATCCCCGACACCGCGCTCGTGGGCGATCACCTGGTGGGCCTGATGGCATCGCTGACCAGTGCGGCGACCACGTCCGGAGAGCTTGCAACGAAGATCGATCTCGAGCAGCGGGTGGGCATCCGCCTCGCGATTCGTGTTGCGGGTGAACTGGTGCCAGCGATGGAGATCAGCGACTTGCGTGCCGACTACGTGGGCACCGCAAACCCCGTCGGGCTGGGGTCAGTACAGCTGTCCTACGTGGTCAAGAACACGGGCAATGTCCGCCTCGGTGCGAAGCAGGCGGCACGGATCCACGGCCCGGTCGGTTCGGCCGCGACGTCGGCAGACCTCCCGACCATTCCGATTCTGATGCCAGGAGGTTCCGCAACTGTCTCCGTGCTCGTCCCAGGGGTCACTCCGGTCGGATATATGACGGCCGACCTCACGGTGATTCCGGTCGCGGCACAAGGTGACTCCGATCCGGGGTTCACCGTGGTGACATCCGCGACCAGCTTTTACGCCGTCGCATGGCCGCTCGCGGCGGTGGTTGTGCTGATTGCACCGGTGGTCGCGCTCACTGTCGTGCGCCCGCGGCTTCGGGCCGCCCGGCTCAGCGGACGTCATGGGTGACGGGGTGGTACCTAGCTGGCGTCCTGCCCTGATCCTGCGGTTCGTGCAGCGCCGAGTGTTCACGTTCACGTCAACTTTTCGTCATGGACGATGGCGCTACTGCTCACCTGCGTGAGCCAGCATCGTCTCCCCCGCATTGGATCGGATGGTGTCGACGACATGGCAGCAATCCGGGTGAGGCATGGTCACTGGTGGGTAGCGCTGGGGGCCGCGACCGTCGTGGTCCTCGCCTCGTCATGGACGTGCACATCCGCGTCTGCGGCCACCTCGCCATCCTCACCTGCGACGGCGCAGGCGGCAGTGGCGTCCAGGACGGCACTCACGTTGGTGGCCGAGGGTCCGATTGGCCGACGAAGTGAGGTGACATTCCGCGCTACCGTCTCGCCCGCGACCGCGACCGGCGTGGTCAGGTTCGACTTCCGCCAGATGCGCAGCGGCTCCGCTCTCGTCAGGGTCGTCGATGGTCGGGCGGAGTTCAAGACCAATCTGTTTGACATCGGGACGCATTCCGCCGTAGCCACGTTTGACCCCGACCCTGCCACGGGCATGTCCGGATCCACGTCGGCGGAGCGCGCGTTTGTGGTGACATCGAATCCCGGGCTTTCCCTGAGCACCAGCGCGGGATCTGCCCTCGTTCCGGGTGCGATTGTGACAGCGGGCCAGCAGGTGCGCGCCCTGGCCGAGGGGTTCCTCCCGGGCACTCTCGTGATCTTCACGATCGACGGCGCTCAGGTCGGTGAGGTCGTCACAGTAGCCAGCGACGGCTCTGCGAGTGAGTTGCTCGTCCTACCGGGCACGCTGGCGCGGGGTCAGCACCCCGTGACCGTGAGTTCCGGCCCACTCACGGCCAACGTCGTGTTGGTGGTGTCCGAGTCGGGCATCGTGGTTGCTCCGCCGACGCAGAGGCCAGAGCGTTCCCCGGATTCTTCCCAGATCTCCTCTGAGGATGGTGGTGGGATTGCGTCCTCCGGCGCGCACGGATCCCAGCTCAGCCACACCGGCGGCGACCCGATCGAACTCGTGCTGATGGCCTCCGTGCTGATTCTCGTCGGCGCGCGGCTCGGGCGAGTGCGCGCTACGCGGCCGGGTCGGGGGCGCCACGTGATCGCGAACGCGGGCGGACGTCACCATTCGCTCGTCGGCTGACGCAACTCCCAGCAGGTCGGTCGAGATGCCGTGCTTGCGTCATCTCTCGTTCATCCCTTCTTCCCTTGCGGGATACGTTCGGCAGGTTCTCTAGGCGCGTGAGCAACCCATGTCAGCGCTTCTCGCCTGCCGCCACAGTTGCAGGGGCCGTCCTCGCTGCCTGCGCAGTCGTGCTCTTCGCATCTCCCGCGAGCGCCGACCAGCCGCTGCCCTTCACTGACAAGAACGCCGACGGATTCATCGGACTCTGCGATCGATCCGGCCATCAAGTCACCTCCGGGAAGATCACGGACATCCCTTTCGTGTGGCGAGCGGTCTCGTCGACGCCAGCGCCCGCGAACTACTTCCAGAAGGGCGGCGGACGAGCCTTCCTCGCGGTCTACCAGCCTCGTGAAGGGCTGCAGCCGGGTGAGTGGACCGGGAAGATGTTCACGAACTCATCTGCCTACTCCAACCCCGCGCATCCCATGGCGCAGGGGACGAACGCCGACCCTCCGCTGCTCAACCTCACCAGCATCGCTCCCCTCTGGGATGGGCTCCTGGAACTTCGCATGATCTACACCGCCGAGAACCTGCCGGTGCGCGGGAAGCCCTACCCCGCGACTGTGATCAAGGTCAGCGGAGATACCTGGACGGTCGTGAGCGGGAGTGGGTCGGTCTCATGCGTTGACGGTGGATCCACATCCGACACCACGGCGATCATCCCGTCGGCCATCCCGTCGCAGTCGCCGACGCTCGGTGGAGGGGCTGAGGCCGCCCTCCGGCCGCCGGTCGGCAGCGCCCCCGATCAGCAGAGTTCGAGTCCCTCGCCTGGTGCCTCAGATTCGGCGGCAGACCCGTCCACGACGTCAGTCGAGGCGGTCGCTGCTGGGTCGAATTCACCGGTGTCATTCGGGGTGTCACCGTGGCTGGTTCTCGCACTGATCGTCCTTCCAATGGCGGGTATCGCCGGTGGATTCGCCTTCGCCCGACGCTCGCCCGCACGCGGAACACATCGCACCCCCTGAGCCTCGCTCGCACGCCGCCCCCGTTCGTCGCCCCACCCCCACTGCTCGCAGATGAGAGGAAATCCCGTGAAGATCAGACAGGTAGTCGCTGGGGCCGTTGCCTTTGCGGCGATCACGACGTCGATCCTCGCCGCGGTTCCGGCCAGTGCGGCCGACCCGACCCCGCCGTGGGAGACGGGCAACACGCTTTTCCCGGGAGCCCTGAACTACCCGAATCTGGATCCGAACTCCAAGGGCGGACTGACGTTCTACGACGCGTCCGGGACAGAGATCACCGGTGGGTCCGACCTCACGCACATCGCTGACTTCATCGTCACGACGGGCACACCTGCCCGCACGGCCGCAGACACCGCCAACGTGATCTTCGCCCTTCCGGACCACACGAAGCCGAGCTCCCTGACCTGGGCCGCGGGGGCCGCTGCCGGTTCGCAGTACTTCCCCGTGTTGACTCCATCGAACTTGGCGAGCGTGGCGAGCACCGTGCCCGTCGCCAGCCTGGGTGTAAACGAGGGAAACCTCAGCACCTTCCTCCAGGTCGCCTCTCCCGACACGACAGCCGGCTACGCCAACATCATCCAGGTGCGCGTGAAGGACGGCGGGTATACCGGCGCCACCAGCGGGGTGAACAGCCCGAACTACTTCTGGTCTGTGGACATCGAATACAACGATGGGGTTTCGGCGCTCACTGACGGGCTCCTCCCAGGCCACTGGAAGGTTTACTACCCTGCGCCTCCGAGTAAGACCGATCCGGCAGTCAGTGCGGTGACCGCGTCCCCCGTGTCACCGGCGCCCCACGCCTCGTCAGTCGACCTCTCGGTGACGGTGTCCGTGGTGGGAGACGCCACCACGCACCCAGCAGGCACGGTGCACTTCTTCGACGGACTCATCGACCTCGGTGCCGCGTCATACGACACGGTTACGGGGCTCGCAACATTCACGGACGCAACCCCGGCCGACGGCAGCCACTCGTACACGGCGCACTTCACGCCGACCGACTCGGCCACCTACAACACGATGAATTCGGCGTCGTTGTCCTTTACCGTGAGCGCCGCCCCGGTTCCTAAGGACGACACGGCGACCACGATTTCGAGCACCTCCCCGAGCCTCACGGCCATCACGACGCAGGCCGTGACCGTGACGGCACATGTGGCAGACATTGCAGGTGGTCACACCGCCACCGTCCCGACTGGATCGATCACGGTCAAGGTCGATGGCAGCGCGGTAGGTACCGCGTCGGTGAATGCCGCGACGGGCAACGTGGTGGTCACGATTGCTGCCTCGACGCTCACCGTCGGCACCCACGCTCTCACTGCGGAGTACACGCCCTCGGGCAACTTCAACTCCTCGACCACCGCCGCGAGCACGACGTACACCATCACTCTTGCTCCTCCGGTGAACTTCATCGCGCCATCGCCTGGCACGGCACGCGTTGGCGTCGCGGCTCTGTGCAACCCGGGAGCCTGGACCTACGCGGGAACCTTCAAGTACCAGTGGTTCAAGCGGCAGACCTCCACCGTCGCCTGGACTGCACTCACGACTCTCACCACCTCTCGCAGCAGTGGGGTGCTCGCGAGCACCTACGCCGGGTGGCAGTTGAGGTGCCTGGTCACGGCGTCGAACCCGACGAGCCAGGCTTCGGCCTACTCGGCTGCGGCGACGGTTGCGCTCGGTGCCGCCTCCACTGCGACGGCTCGCCCCAGCTTCATCGGCACTCCTGCGGTGGGCTCGCTCCTGACTGCGCGTGTGGGCACCTGGACGACCCCGACGCCGACCTCGTATCTGTATGTGTGGAAGGTCGGCACGGTGATCGTCTCGCGCGCTTCTACCTACCGACCGACCGCTGCCTATCGTGGCCTACTCATTTCCCTGTCGGTCTCGGCGCTCCGCACCGGCTATCTCACGGCGACGGCGACCAGCGCGGTGGCCAAAATCGCCTAAGGGCCGAGGCGATGGGGTCGGGTGCCTGCCGACCGCCCCCTTCGCAGACCGACGAGAACGGTGGGCATCACGGTGAGACACGACACGGAAGTGGGCGAGTAGCGGATGGCCGAACTGATTGGAGCCGTGGCAACGGCCCAACGAACGCACGGTTCTCGACGAGCAACGGCACGCCACGCGCATGCAACGAGGGCGCGGACACCTGTCCCCCAGGTGCTCTCGAGCAGCGGCGTGGGAC
>Ga0114978_10001425_pt1 | contig 20156 bp, 17 predicted proteins | sample S_140212_EF_Meta_FD_87027 | JGI IMG/M metagenome (GOLD analysis project Ga0114978, IMG submission 87027) | Freshwater microbial communities from Lake Simoncouche, Canada to study carbon cycling - S_140212_EF_MetaG | ecosystem: Environmental > Aquatic > Freshwater > Lake | place: Lake...
GGGTTCTTTTTATTCCCGATCGATCCAACAAGCCCCTCGTCTCAACATCAAAGACAGTTCCATTCTGAATGCCGTCCGAACAGGCACCATGACCGAATTCACTCGGCGGGACCAATGCATCGCCGTTAGCCCTGGATGTCCCTGTGAGATTAGCGATGCCTCCGTCTATGCAGGCACCTTCCCTGGCGCCGTCACAGGTGTCCGCTACACCCTCGGATCCATCATCGTCTCATGGAATGCCGTTGCAGAGGCCACCTCCTATCGTATCACCCCCTCCTTGAATGGTGTTCCTCAACCTGCCGTTGTGACACAGGGTCTCTCTTATCGTTTTAACCGTTTGTCCGAGTGGCAACCCTACACCTTTACGGTGTGTGCCGTGAATGCCGCGGGACAGGGACCGATGACTGTCGCGCCCTCCATCTTGGTACCCCCTTCCGCCCTCTCGGCGATTCTCTTGGGACACGGAGGAGACGCTACGGTTGCCCTCCAATATGTCATTCACTCCGCTCTCTGCCTCCTTCTCCAGTATATCCAGGCCGTCAATCTCGGGCCCACACGGGGTGCTCGTCTCTTCTATCTATGGTCCACGACGCTGGTCGGTGCCTGGAACTGGGTGTCTCATGATGGGCGCATTACGGGCACCTTGGATCACTGGAACTGGTCTGACGTGTCCGCTGTGCCCCTCTCTGCTTCGGATGCCATCCTTTGGATGTGCTCCGTCGTGGATCATGTGACCCCCTTGCTGATCCCTGCTCCCTATGTGTCGCTCTATTCCTATGATGCGACGGGTGTGCGCCAATCAGGAGAATGGGATCGATGGCTTGCCTCCTGGACCGCATGGATCGCAGTAAAGGCCCTGGATGGATCCGTCGCAGCGGCCTCTACGCAACCCACGGGATCCGCGAACTGGGAGCAGACCATTGTGGTCGATGGACAGACCGTGACGGCGATTTCGACCTTTCCTGAGATCCAGCAATGGACCCGTCTCACCGTCGGCGGTAAAAAACAGAACTATCTGACGCATTCATGGGGTAACGTGGCGTCTACGTGTCTCTTGGAACAAGATGAACTGGCCATTCAGGCCTCTGTGGTGCCGTTGACGGGTGCCGCCCGTGATGCCGAGATCGATTCGGTCAAGACGTTGGCGGCGAATCTCTCGGACGCGGAGAAGATCCAGGCCGAATTCTGGGCAGGCGGACCTGGCGAGGTGGCACCCCCCTTGATTTGTGTGTGGTTCTGGAAAGAATACATGCGATGCCTCCCTGGTGTGTCCAAGACGACCATTATGTATTCGTTACAAGACCTTGCGGTTCACTTGTTTGAGGGGAGCCGTGTGACCTGGCGCCTGAAGGCGCTCCACATGGAGGCTCGTCCGATTCAGGAGATCCGTCGGCGGTATGCGGGGCAGTCCATTCTGTCATGGAACGGTGTCATCGATGGTTCCCAATGGGTTCCCTACCAGATGGCGAACTTTGTGACGCCTCCCTTTGCCGATTTTCCGTCGGGCCACAGCCATTTCTCCAAGGCCTTCTCGCTCACCATGACCAAGTGGTTTGGAGAGACCATTACGCCAGTTCCTATGATCTACGATCAGCAACCGTTGATCTCAAAGTTGTTCCCTTTGAATACGATGGGGCCCTATGGATCGTTTGTGGTGGCGCCTGGGGCCTCTGCGGTCCAGCCTGCTGTTCCGAGTGCTCCCGTGACCTTCTCCTTTGAGACATGGGAGGATGTCTCTACGTCGGCGGGTATCTCTCGTCTGTATGGAGGCATTCACGCCTTGTCGGCGCACCAGGCGTCCCAGACGGCTGCCGTGGAGGTGGATGGAGCCATTCAGACGACATGGAACATCTTGACGGATACTGCGTTTCTCCCTATGGTGGATCCCTTGGCGCCGATTGCTCCCTTGGAGGAGCCTGTGATTCCTGAGTTTATTGTGGCGGAGGACGCGGCAGCACCTTCGGTGCTTACCGCACCAGAGGAAGAGCCCGCAGCACAAGTAGAAGAGCCCGTGAACCCGTAGAATCTACACAATCACATTTCCAGATAAAATCCGAATGCGCTCCGAATAGCTATACCATTTTCGCCACTGAGGCAATTTTACCCATCCCTGTCGGACGGCTGCCGCCACGCTTTGAACAAAACTGTTGTATTCGCACTTTGGGATCTGCTGGTTCGCATATAATGCTTCGCATTCCGCGGCATTTACAATAATCGGCTGTCCCTTTTGAATCCGAACAGCTTGATGAAATTCAAACAGCCATGCTCGGATGCGCGCGCGAAGATCCGCCCCATAGAGACCCTTCAGAGGCGGGACAGGATGTGCGGTCAGATAGGTGGCGGCATGGGCTTGACATTCCATACATGGGATGACCTGCGGCAAAGTGGAAACCATCGCCTCCATATACTGGGCCTGGTCCGTGTCTACAATCGTATTCCCTGAACGGCCGATTTGTTCCGCCAAGACATGAAGGTATTTCCACAAGAATGGTCCCCATTCTGCTGGATCACCGATGTGCTCTGCGGCGATCATCGCTGCTGCGTTGGCCCCCTGTTTCTTAGAACAACCACAGGGCATTGCTTATTGGCTTCTTGTATCTGTGTAGGGTTTCTTTATATGTGGAGACACACAAAGAAGGTCCTGTGCATCTTCGAAGTATACGGTTAGAGTCCATATTATTTCATATCCTATCATAGATGTCGCGTCCAGTCTATCTTACGGTAGGGAGTGAATATCCTGAGTCAAAAACAGTAAGAAGTGCGCTATTATTTCCTATCGTAAAAGATCAGAAACGATTTTCATTACAATGTATCGAAGATCTGAAAGAGAAAGGCATTGTATTTGGAGCAAACAATATCGTAGTGTTCATATTTGAATACAATCCAACATATTATACACTATGTTGGGTTATGAAGAGCAATAAAGAAAACATCGCTCATTCATATTATGTAAAGATAAAGGAATTGAATGAATTTATTGGAAAAAGAGCAATGAATCTATATCGTATTGTAAAGAGCAATGAAGCAAAGAATGACAAGGTGGAGCGTTATCTAGAGGGAAAGATCGTGTATTTCATTGGTGATATAAGCGATCCAAAAGCACACACTATTGCTGATATATGTATTGGAAGATATGATACATTGTCTGAAAGTAATAAGGGGTATAAAAAATTAGATACAACTCACTCCTTCCGTCGTAATATTAACAGTGGTGTTCTTGGGAATGACCCATATGTTCTACCAGAATTCCATGCACCAATGGGCAATCGACAGGGTATACCGAATGTGCAACATGTTAATGCGTCACGTGTTCTACCAGAATTCCATGCACCAATGGGCAATCAGCAGGATCTACCACATGATAATAACAATGGCGAACCCTTAAATCTAATGAATGATTTGATGGCAAATCGTATTCGTGTAGTAGGCGGCCGTTCGAAGCGCACCAAGCGCACAAAGCGCACCAAGCGCACCAAACGCACCAAACGCCATACAAAGAGACGATAGCTTTATAGAAGACACGAGAACCTACAGAGTATCCCTAGTCATGACTCCATATCATCTGGGGAATCACTGAAAGATGGGTAGGATGGTAGAACATATCCATCGGGGCGTGTATTCGTTTCCTCTCCATGAGAAGGTATGGGGTTTGCCTCCATAGAATGTGTGTAATCCATATGATCTACCCATTCGCGCATCGTCGGCCGTCTCATACTTGCATAGCATACGTCGCACACAGGTCGCATGTTTTGTATGGAGGTAATGTCCCACATGTTTGTATTATCATAATAAATGACACAAAAGTTATCCTGGTTCATTATTCGGCTACACCATGGATACAAGCATTTTCTCTGGTAGTATATGCCCGCATACTGATACCATATTTGTTGGCGTGCATAAAAGGTGAGATTGTCATCTTCCATGTCGGTCGCCATTCATCTATCTCGGAGAAGAGATTGTATACGCAGTGTGGATCGAATGTATAACGTGTTACGAAACCTGATGAGATCTACAAATCTCATCAGCCCCCGAATGGAGTTGAACCAATACCACCTCCTTACTAAGAAGGTGCTCTTCCGTTTGAGCTACAGGGGCCTTTGGTGTGTGTGGCACACAAGGGATCCATCGAATCCGCCCTTTAGGCCCGATTGCGCTTGGCGCTCTTTTTACGCAGTGTGCGATTACGATGACGACCACCTGAAGATTCTGCAGCGGCAGAAGCCGCCAAATGTTCCGCCGCACTTTCTTTTAATTCTGCCCGAGTAGGAATAAGACGAACATTATTACCCTTACCAAAACGGACACGAACCGATTTCAGATTACGATGTACCCTCTGTGCGGCCTTCTGAATCCTATCTTGTTCGGCGTCCTGGTGTCTTTTCTTTAACGATGTGCTCAAAGGCAGTCCCCTTTCCTCTCTTAATGTTTGTCTGCCCTCTCTTAGAGAGGACCGATATGCCTTCCTCGTAGACATCTTTGCAGCCCTCGCCTCTTTACTTGTATTCTTATAAGAGATCACAGGAGGAAGAGGCTTCGCTGTAGCAATCCTATCCATCCAAGGTTGATAGTTCTTGAGAATACTATGATAAGAAACATCCGACGCCTCACTCTTATCGTATATTGTGTTAAATTCATCTATCATTTCTTTAAGAGCCCCTTCTCGAAAGCGTGTAGAGTTATTGCGGTATATATTCAGATGTGTTCCCAATCTTTGGAATCTGTCTAATAAGCCATTGTAGGTGCGATGTAGGCGACTGATGTCTGATAAAAAGAGTGTCAAGTCATCATAGTATTCGAATGTCAGAGAGGGTGACGCCATCTTAGGACGATGTGCGGGATGTAGAGGAAGTCGGAGGTGACTCTTTGTTTGAATGTGCCGTTTCCATTCTAGATTCTTTTTTGAAAGAGGTTCTTCATTTTCATTCTCCGTCGATAATACATCCTCTTCTAATGCTCCTTGTGCGGATCTCTGTTGGATTCCTGAGCGCTGGAGTGCTTCTGCGTGACGTTTACGGAGGGCGTCGTATAATAAACGCATCTGGGACATTTTGTGTGATAGGACACCGATCATATTCGGGATGTCGATGGACATCGATTCTGTTGTGACAGGAACATTCGCAGACCCATTGGCAGGCCCATTCGCAGGCCCATTAGAAGCACTCATCTATCTATCCCTCTAGAAATTCTATGCGGAAGAGTAGAATGTCCATTCCCATCACATGCTTCAACATTAGCACCGTTCTTAAAAGCAGTGACATGTTCCTCATGATCACCGCCATCAATGCGATCCTCCCCGCGTTCAATCGCGCATGGGGACACGCCCAGTATACTTGCGTCGCATCGTCTAATACTACTGTGATCGGTGCAATAGGCATGTATTGCGTCTTTATGGATAACTCGGATTCTGCTGGCGCCCTGGCCTATCATAGCCAAGCGGGCGGCGTTCCCCTTTCCAAAGTGTTCGTCAAGACCATTCTCGGCTACGGCGGATCCGTCTTTACGAGCTCGATCGGGCTAACCGTGGCCCAGTCTTTCTGCCATGAAATCATGGAGATGATTCACAATCCGACTGCCAATAACTGGTGGCAGCAGCCGAATGGCACACTGGTTCCCTCGGAGATGTGCGATCCCGTTCAGAGCAATGTGATCCCCGTGCGTGTGGGGAGCACCTTGATCTACATGTCGGACTTTATCTTCCCCGCATGGTCCAATTCACAGGCCAAGAGCGGACCCTACAACTACTTGAATACGCTTGTCCGACCCTTTCAGGTGGCACGGGGTGGATATGTGGTTCAGATGCGCAACGGAACCGTGAGCTACGTGTTGGGATCCATGATCACACCCTATCTCGAGGATGAAATCAAGGAGCGCAATGAGGGATTTGTCAAGTGTGGTTGTGTGATTGCGGAGGATCCCATCACGGTCGTGGATTCGTAAGACACTTTTCACAATCACGAAACAGACTGGGAATGAATTGACACTTCCGAATGCACTGAATCTCCTTTTTGGTAAGGGGCTTCTTACTCGTCTGGCGCTTTCCCACACCTTGAATCGTCACCTGCTTGAATCCTTTGGAGCCCTTGATGGAGACGCGCTGCGTCTTGTTTCTCCGTTTCCCATTATGAAGATCGATGTGCGTCTGAACGGAATCGTATTGGAACATTCTACGATAGCCCCAGTTTAAAACACAATCGCGTAGAAAGACATAATACAGACACCAGACAACAGAATGTATCGAGTAGTCTATAACGACTGCCATGGAGGGTTTGATTTATCGGAGAAAGGGATGGCCGAATACAATCATCGCACCTCCCAACTGACCTATCCTGGTGGGATCACGCGTGACGATCCTGTCTTGTTACACATGGTGGACACCATGGACCCTGCCGTGATCAACAGTGATTATAGTTGTCTGAAGATCAAAGAATTCCCCATCATGTTCCGAGAGTTTGTGGAGTGGAGAGAGTATGATGGACTGGAGAGTGTTCGTGTGGACTATCACAAGTATATCGTTCACACCGTTAAGTCTGTGTTAGAGGCGGATGTGTCGGCGGAGGAAAAGATAGGGCGGATTTCGAAGTTGTATGAGGATCTAGCAGAGGTTGCACTTTTGTAGAGAGTGGTGATATTTTTGGGTACTTCGCACTTTTTAGGAAAAAGTGCCCAAAAATCATGATGAGTGCAGTGGCTTTTTGGGCACTTTTTCTTAAAAAGTGCAGTTCTCTATAAATATTCAATAATACTCCGATAACGATCCTCCAAAATCTCAGTCTTCTCTCTCACCGTCGCATCCATCGTATCCCATCCCAGCTTGATGGCGGCCTTCATGTGCCAACTTGGATTGATGATCTTCACTGCGCGCAACTGGGCACCATACTTGTCTCGGATCAATCGATACACCCGTTGCGCCGTAGTTAATTCGGCGGCATGCTTGGCCTCCATTCCCTCTCCATCAATGATCCAGATCCACCGCTTACTTCCAATGGCGTTCAAGGCATTCTCGATGTGCGCCACCAGACCATCCCCATCGTCGTATTTGGTGGCCGTGGCCGGTTTCATGTAAAAAATAGGGTTACCATTCTTTTCTTTCATGAACTTGAAGGAATGACTCGTCGGATCTTTCGCACAGATCGGACAGATCTTGTCCATTCTCTATGGACTTTTCATAAGTTTTTTATGTTGTGGAGGCGCGGTGGAGACATTCTGTCACTGGTAGAAAATCTTCGATTTTCTTTTACCCCACACCCCTCTCTCTTGGAACTGGCATGTCACTCCTTGGAGATAGTTTGGTGCGTTTCATTTCCCAAAAAAAGATATACGGAGAGAGTGGAGGCAATGACTTCCCATTGGTGGTGTGGCTAAGCTGGTTAAGGCGCGAAATTGTTACTTTCGAGATCAGAGGTTCGAATCCTCTCACCGCCGTGTTTCTTAGAATGATGTGATTCATTGTAAAAAACAGTGTGTGCGAAGTGTCTCCACAATATAAAAGAAAACATCATATACTTACACATCATGTCATTGTATAAAACGTCTACGAAATATAAGCATTTTTACAGTCTACCATACATAGATCGTTTCATCGTAGAAGGAGAGAAATTATATCAGTATATGCTGGAACATTTTGATAGTATGTTTAACAAAGACCATACACTTATTTTTGTAGACATACGATATTTCTCAGATTCATGTCGAGACCATGTGAAAGAAGTAACAGACACGTGTGGAGATGATATCATACGTGCATACAGTATATGGCTCTTACAAGAAAAAGAGAATGGGTTGTTTGATAAAGAAAATTGGCAGATCTATCGCAATCGCGATGAGATAACGGATATGTATCTTGGATATCGTATCTTATTTGTTTATCAACAGTATTATTTCCAAGTATCATATGATTCCTACTTTTTCGTATTAGGATTATACGGATGGAAAGACGATTCATGTGAAGCATTGCAGCCTGATCGTCGATCTATTATTTTATCAGATCATATCATGCCTGAGCGTGACTGGTATTATAGTGCCTAATATGGAGGCGCGAGCGCCCCCATACCCCCTTCCATAGGAGCTGACTTGTATTTTCTCTTCCATAGGAGACGATACGATATCGTGTCCTCTCCTATGGAGAGGGGTGTGTTTGTGAAGCACGCGCTTGCGTCTCCACAGAGGGGTGTGGGTTTGCGAAGCGTGCGCAGTGTCCCCACATCAAACAGAATAATACAACCGCTTCAGCCCATATTTCTTAATGCATTTCTCCACATGACACCGACATCCATGGCACGGCTCCGAATTCACCAGTTGTTCCGTTCCTCGCGACATCCGAATGACAATCATCGTAGCCCCCATGAGCTTCGTATGGCCCACGTGTTTAATCACGGCCCGTTCCGCATGGATCGTTCGCTCATCATATCCACAGCCTCTCGCACGTGACCCCAGCTGATTCGTGGCGACCCCCAGCACCTTCCCTCGTTTAATAATAAAGGCCACATGGGTATTTCTCATATTCGTTTTCATACGACAGGATGCCATACAAACATGCTCTTGAATCAAGTGACTCACGTTCTCTTTATTCACGCGCATTTTCCTTTGTCTCTGCCTACTTATTGATACAAGGTGATGAACCTTTACATAGTCCTTACGGTTCACATGGTCCTTACGGTTCACATGGTCCTTACGGTTCACATGGTCCTTATTGTCATATTATTGTGGCATGATCACCGTATTCTGAGCATCAGGAAGAGTGAACTCCGCGGGGTTCGGGCCGAGCTGGGGTTGAATCACGGGAGAGGAATCAACACTCTTGGAATAAGGCTGTGATGATTCGGGGATCAGGATCGGGTGGGAGTCTGGGGGAAAGCGGGGAAGCAAAGACGGTCCGCGGGCCGATAGTGGGATGGTGTCTCCACGAAAGAGAGGGTTTGTGGAGAAAGAGTGCAAAGTGCGTGCCTCCATGGGAGAGGGGTGTGGGGACGCGAAGTGTCCCCGCCTTTGAATACGACTTTCAAACGTAGATCGATGAACGGATTGACCGAGTGGAGCGAGTAAGGTAGGCGAAAGGGCGCGCTTCTCCGCATCCAGTTCCTCATGAATCTTCCGCTGACGCTCCTCCATCACCCGTTGCACTTCCTCTTCCTTGCGTTTCTCCTCCTCTTTCTGCATAGTGATTTCCTCCTCCAATTGCCTCTTTCGCGCATCCAACTCCTCTGCCATACGCGCATGGATCTGTGTGGCAATCTGATCTTGGATATTGGGAGACAGCAGTTCCGCCAGCGTATTCTTTCGTTGTCTGAGAAGGAGCGCAGCATCCACCGCGACCTGTTTTAAACGCGTCTCCGAACTCTCATACACCCGCGTATGCTCCAGGGCACCACAGATATCGGGCTTCTTGAGCTCTTTGATGGAGCCGAATCGGAATTCAAACAACTGAATGGCCTGCGGGGGGATCGGAGGAGACTGTTCAATCAGGCGGTCCAGATCAGAACGGCACACCTTTAAAAAGTCCATGGAGTCCATGCGTTCATCAGGATGAAGGGAGAGCTCCACCGCAATCAGACGCTGAAACTTTCCCCACGCGATGGAGGCGACGCGGTTGGATTCTTCTAGTTGCGGATAGCGCAAGTAGTTATTGATCGTGGTGAGAAGTCCTGCAAAGAGAGACACGCCTCCAATGGCGAAACTGGCGAGCTTCTTCGTCGTATCGTCTGAAAAAATGGACTGGATACCAAAGTTGGCGGTGCCTCCTAGCGTAGAGAGGACAATCACGGGAATATTAATCCATAGCGTCTTATTGTGATAAATCTTTTCACTATGATCGTGGAGCCACCGATAGCACATTGCAATGTCGCTCCATTCGGACATGAGGCGCTCTTGCTCTGTGGTCCAGCCATTGAGAAATTTTCTTTCTCTGCCTGTGTCTGTGTCTGCGTCTTGTTCTTGCTCCTGCTTTTTGTCTTGGCCTTTTTTTGGGGGTTCCATCTACTCCCTCCAATATTATTTTACGCGTTCTGAGGGCGTAGATCCAGGGTGACATTCGAGTTATATTCAAGGACACTATCTGCCATGTCTAAGAAGTCACGGAGGAGTGGTGTATAGCGATGATTGCATGGAATCCTTTTCCAATTGATCCGATTCACGATCTCAACAACGGTATGCCCGTGTGTGTCTGGAAACGCACGATACCATCTTTTGAGATAATGATCAATACGTTCTTCTATCTTCTTGGAATTCTTACCGATTCGGGCCTCATGCCTGTAAAACATCTCATGGACAAAGTCATCCCAGTTCTCATGGCGCAGGGCGTCATTGATTTCTTTATCCTCGGCATGGGTAGGTGATAGAAACCCCATACGATTATACCATGTTTCTCCATGTTGAAGGATGGACAGTGTATAGAGAGGGAAGTCACATCGGATCAAACTGGCATCATGTAGTTCGATGGTATGAAGGGATAAGGCTCGTCCGATTGCGATGATTCGTTGGAGAATCTCTGTTCCACTTATCTTAGAGCACCGTCTCAGATAACGGAGAACCATATTTTTGTCTGTGATATGAAAGTTGATATTGTTGGGATCTGGAATGGCATTTTCATTGGCATTTGCAGCGGCAGCAGGACACGTAAGAAAAACACGTCCTTTGTCCACACGGATCCCTTCTGAAAATTCTGGAAAATAGTGTTGGACGAGGGCTCGAATCTCCTCATCTGTCGGTTGAGTTCCTCCGCACTGCCTTTTGGTATAGGCCCGTCTTGTTCGTCTTGTCCGTCTTGTTCGTCTTCGGGCCATCTACGAAGGGCGTTTCTTTTTGCTCTGGAGCCCCAGTTGATACAGCGCGGCCACCTCCTTTTCCGTCAGCGCGGCGGGATCCACCCCTTTCGGAAGAGACACATACTGTTTCTTCTGAACGGAGGTCTTCATGATATAAGGCCCATAGGGTCCATTTCGAATCACATAGGACGCAAACGTAGCGAGCACCGCGCTTCCGCCTGCCTCCTTCGCCTCCAAGCGAGCCTGAAGAGCCTCGAGAGACTCCCCTTGGACAAGAGAGACTGACACCGTGCCCCATTGAACATACTCTCCAAACTTGCCCTTTTTGCGGATCATCGGTGTTCCTTTCCATTCTCCCAACTCTTCTCCTATTTTCTCTTCTTGGTGAGATTTGACAAACGCATGTGCCTCTTCGTCCGTCAGAGAATCCCATGTGGCCTTCTTCGGCCATCCATAGAAGACCGTGTCTCCTTTTGTGCCCTCTTTCAGTAAGAGAGGTCCCTTCTTGGTTTGAACAGCCAGAAGACCCTCTGAAAAGGTGCGACGCTTCTCGGATTGTCCTTGTTGTTGGCCCAAAGGGCCTTGTTGGCCCAAAGAGCCTTGTTGGCCTTGCAGAAGGCCTTCATACCGGTCCTGATACGATCGCCATGTGTCAGCAAGGAGCATCGCCACCTCTTCCGTTCCTTCCGCAATCGCATCCAGTCGTCGTTCCATGCGAGCCGTAAACGCATACGCAAAGAGGTCCTCCATGTGCGTTAAGAGGAAGTGAAGCACAGCCCGTCCCAACGGCGTGGGAACCATTTTCTTTTTCTCGGCCCCCACCTGCCTGACCAATGCTGTAACCGTCGGCGGCCACTGGTGCGGAACAAGGGACCATTCTTTGACGGGAACGGGGCGCGGAGGGAGATCCACACACTCCACATATTTCTTCTCTTGGATGATGGAGAGAAGCGAGGCAAACGTGGAGGGTCGACCGATCCCATGCGTTTCCAGGGCCCTCACCAATTGCGCCTCCGTGTAGCGTCCTTGTGCCTTGGTCTCTTTGGGCTCGGCCTTCATCATCGTCCATTCCAATCGGTCTCCTGGGACAAGCCTTGGAGTGTCCTTTTCCTCCTTTGCTTTCTCATCCTCTTCGTCCAGATTCGCCACCTGACCGATCCGCTTCCATCCTTCGTGGATCGTTCGTCTCCATGATGTGCTCCATCGGAACTCCTCGTCGATGCGACATGTCATATGATCAGTCTCGCCTCTCGCAGAAGACATCACAGACTGAACGGTCCGCTGCCAGATCAGGCGATAGATCTTTTGCTCTTGTGCATCCTTTCCTGCCTGAAGAGTCGTGATGTGGGTGGGACGAATGGCCTCATGAGCGGAGACACACTGCCCACCTTTGGCGGGCGTGTCCACAAGGCTCGCAGCCTCTGCGAGACTGCTTTGCCCGCACCCCTCTCTTTTTGCGCCCCCTGATGCGGCCTTTAGGCCCGCTGATGAGACCTTTAAGTCCCCTGCTGCGACGCTTTCTTTCCATGGGAGAGGGGTGTGGGGAAACGAAGTGTCCCCACTGAGGTAGGTGGGCCCCACGTTTGTAGTGACCCATTCTCGCGCCTCTTGCTTGACATCCTCGGACAAGACCGCCTGATCCGTTCGCATATAGGTGATATGCCCCGCTTCATAGAGCGATTGGGCGATGCGCATGGTGCTTTGCGGATTCATATGAAAGAGGGCACTGGCCTGTTGCTGAAGGGTGCTCGTCATCAGGGGATCAGGAGCGGACTCTGTCCATGGTTTCGTGGCCGTGTGGAGAACCGTCGCATGTGGAGTGGCATGGACAAGCTCCAGATAATTCTGTGCGGACTCCTCGTCTTCCAGTTCATCGTCCATGGTCATGCCAAAGCAAGAGGCAGAGGAAGAGGCCAGAGGGCGCATCATAGCCGTCAGTTTCCAGCTAGAGGATGCCTGAAACGACTGGATCGCATCCTCTCGTTCCACCACCAGACGCAGTGCAGGGGTTTGACAGCGCCCTGCGGAGAGGGAGGGAGCCACATACTTCCACAAGAGGGGGCTCATTGTAAACCCGATCATCATGTCTAGCATCGCCCTCGCCTGTTGCGCATGAACACGATTCATGTCCATGTGTCGTGGATGGTGAATGGCGTGCTGAATGGCCGCCTCGGTGATTTCATGGAACACGGCGCGCTTGACCGTCTTGGGATTCAGTTTTAAAAGGAGGCAGACCGAATACGCAATGAATTCTCCCTCCCGATCATCGTCCGCTGCCACATAGATCTCGGTGGCGTCCTTGGCCGCCTCTTTCAGCGCCTTGATCGTCGTCGACTTCTCTTTGATCCATTCATACGTCGGCTCGAATTCACGAGTGATCCCCACTGAATCCAGGGCAGGAACGAGCGCTCGAAGATGTCCCATGGACGCCATGACACGCCATCCGTGCCCGAGATACCCCTGAATCGTCTTACACTTCCCTGGCGATTCGACGATGACGAGGGACATGTTTCTACTGTTTCTACTGTTTCTACCATTTGTAAAAGGCTCAATTTTTTGGACATGATCTAAGAAAGCATCTCTTTTACTAGTAGATGGCACGGGTGAACGCATCCAGTGGTCAGGGCGCCCTCTTTGAACTCGTGGCACGTGGGGTGAAAGATCGGTATTTTGTGAAGGATGCCCCAGAGAGCATCTTTGTTCATGATCCGCGTTATTCCTCCTCCGTTCCCCATCTGGCCGAACGGCGCACCGCAGTCCCTCTGAACGGCACCGCCTTTGGAACCACCTTTGAAGTGGAGATTGATCGCTATGCCGACATCATGACGGAATGCGCGCTGGACGTCACTCTGCCCTCCTGGTTTCCTCCTCTTCCCACGGCGGTAGGGGGCATGCCCATGGATCCCGAGGTCGCTAACGGGCTCTATCCCATTACGACCCAGACGGGCGAGGTGTCCTATGGATACGTGAATGGAGTCGGCTATTATCTCTTTGAGCGCATCCAATTCTACCAGGACCAATTCTTGATTCAAGAGTGGAGCGGAGACGGTCTCCTTGCGAAACAGCATACCGAAGGGTCACGAAACAGCCGTTTTCTCGCCTTGGAAAAAGGGGGGTGGCGAGAGACCCTCAATGGCCAAGGGGTATACCGTGGGATCCAGTTGCGTGCCACCCCTGGTGCCCTTCGCATCTACCTTCCCCTCCCTGGGATGCAGTGTCCAGGCGATGGAGGATTCCCTTTGACCGCCATGCCCTGGCAGACCCTTCGCCTTCGGATTACTCTTCGGAATCTAGAAGATCTCGTTGTTTGTAGTGATGACACGGTTCATAAACCCACTCCATGGAATGTCCCCGCCTTTCAGTATCTGTTTCCCAACGGGACACCCTATGTGTTTGCGCCACTCGGTCGTGTGCAGATCGGCACTCCCACCGTCTTGCTGTCCACTGTTCAGCGCTATGTCTCCCCTGAGATTCAGGAGGCGCTTCGAACGCAACCCTTGACCATCCCCTTTCGGCGTATGTTTGAAAATCAGTTCTCTTTTGGAGAATTGGATTTCATCTCTTTGGATAAAGGGGGCACCTCTGCGGTCACACGAACCCTGGAGGGGCGCCATCCGACCGAACGCCTCTTCTGGTTTTTCCGATCATCCAATGCGCTTCGTCAAAACCGTCTGGATGACTTTCAGAACGATTATTTTGACGATCATGCGCCCACCGCGGCACAGCCCGAAACGGAACCGCCTGGTCGCTTTTATTATCGGCTGAAACTGATCATTGCGGGAAAGGACCGAGAACATGTGCTAGAACCCTCCGTGTGGGAACAGATCGCGGTGTTGGCCAGTTCCGAGAATGCACCAGGGCGCTCCATCGGTGTCATGGAATGGTCCACGGGAGATGGATTTGGTGCCGTGTATCCGATCGAGCGACAGCCCGAGGGATCGGTTAATCTTAGCACCGCGGATCGCCCCACCCTTTATCTGGAACTCGCCAATATTCGGAGCAACCCCTTTCTGGCTCAACGGAAATGTGAAATGCGAGTCTTTACAGAGGGATGGAACGTCTATGAAGTGAAGGAGGGACGCGGGCGTGTGATGTTTGCTTCATAGTGTCGCTTTGTATTCTATCATCCCATGAACGGTTCATGAGAGGATAGCATAATGGCGTATGGTGTATTATGGTGTCTTATGCCTTCTTGAAGCCCCCTCGCATCCAATCAATGACCTTTGTCGTATCCGAGCTCTGAAAGATCGGCTGTGGAGATCCATTCACAATCGCAAGAAAGGCAGGGATGCTCTTCACCCCGCAATAACCTGGTGTATAATCGTTCTCATCCAGATCACAATAATACCATGTGATCTGCGGGCTGAGATCCAAGAGGGCCTTTGTATCCAGTCGCTGACACGGACCGCACCAATTTGCACCAAAACGAATCATCACAATGGGGTCATGCGGTTCATTCTTTTTGATTAGACTCTCGAAAAACTCCTGGCTCGGGAGGGGAGTCATCTCGTTGTGAGACATGACGATTACGAGTTCGGAGAAAGGTGGCAATGAATCCTGAACAGGCAGCGATCAGGAGGGTTCCTAGGAGAACATAGGATGACGTGTTTAGGTCTTGGGCACCACCCGATTGGAGTGCTGCCTTTGCGCTCTGTACCGATTCGCCAAGGGCTCCATCGGTTGACAGAGCGCTCTTTGCGCTCTGTACCGATTCAGGAGTGACGCTAGAATACAGAGACGTCGCAGGAAGAAACGACCCTGCCTGAGACAGCGCATCGATTGCCCCTGTCACCTTCGTTGCAATGTCGCTCGATTTGTCTACCACTGCTTTCCCTAGGATCATCGTATTGTCCACCGTTTGAAGTCCCGTCGTCACCGTCTCGCCCACCGTCTTGATACCCATCTGAACCGTATCCGTCACGGGCTTGAGTATGATTTCCGCAGGGCCCCGCACCGTATCCAGAATCCGCATAATGATACGGGTAAAGAATCCTGAGGCCTCATCCTCCGTGGACTCTCCAGGCGCTCCAAAGAAGTCCTTGTATCTGGATGTTACATTCTTGGTGTAGAAAAAGAACGTAAACAGTTTGTAAGCCCATTGTCCGAAAGAGATGGGAATACCAATGATAGAGATCAGTGAAATCAACCGAATGAGACCCGTTTGTTTCTCCCCCACGAGGAAAGAGTCCAGTCCAAAGCTCCCTCCAAAAATCAGCGCCAACGCATACAGAAAGAAGTTCAAGTGCTTTTTACTCGGCGTGTCGCTCGACAGGACGCCCGCAGCAATGCCCTTGGGACCGAGACCTGGCACACCCAGACCATAGAGTTTCACCACATCACTATTAAAGATTGCCTGAGCCGCATCATAAAACCACCAGACACCGAAGAATAACATGTTGACGACACATTTCGCGAGAAACGTCAAAGGGGAACGAAGATACAGATGATCGAGGCCGATCGCACCTCCAAGAACGGACAGACCAAGGAAGACGTGATAGGAAAGAGCATCCGTCTTGGCGCCATTGACGCTATTGGCGTCGGCATTGCTGTTTTTTTCCTCTTCCCGCCAATATTTCAGCTGGGACACCTCCGTGCTCATTACTGTGACAAGAGGTCTTTTTTGTCTCTTTCCTCACGACACGTTGGCACACGCGTTTATCGTGTTGGATGCATTAGATCGTAAAGAGGAGTCCTCCAAATCCATTGATCACACGAAACACGTTATAATTGTGTGCATAGATACGGATCTGACAGGGACCACGCTGTTGCCACGCAGGCATGAGCGGATTGGTCAATATGGGGTTCATCTCCATCTGCCATACAATGCTATCAATGCGACTTGCGTTCATCGTTCCTGTTGGCTGGATGTCTTCCGGTCGCAATGCAAAGCAATAATTGTAAATGAAGGAGTTGACCGGAGTGGTGGTATGGTGATCGTAGGGTTGCTGAAGACGGAAGTATTCAGGACTGCGCTCCATGAACCGATCATATCCGTCCAATTGAAGCTTCGCGGTGGAAATCAGATCCAAACGGTCGGACGGTGAATTGCTGTTCACAAATGGCAGAACAAGTGCAGGGGTCTGTTCGCCCTTTGCCAAATTGCTATAATTGAACCATTCATTTCGGGAGGCCATGGTGTCTCGCTGCACTACGAAAATGAACTCCTTGATGGGGTGATTGAACTCCACATGAACCGTTGCCGTATTCTGTTGGGCCGTCAAAGAGTGAGGGGGGGTATACTGGACTTGCTCAATCAAATACTCATGGGTCTTGCTCACAAACGCACGGCGCTCCTCCGTATCCAGATAGACAAAATCGCCCCACAACTGGATGCTCGTCAGATGCCGTGTGCAGTCCACAGGGGTCGAGCACGCAGGATTCCATGCCTCTTGGGTGGCAGGAGGTTGTGGAGGGGACACCCAAAACAGTTCCGAAAGGGGTCGGAGCGTAACCGTAATGCGCACGGGGCTATACTGAAGCGCCAAGAGGGGCAGATAGAGTCCTGGGTTATTACAGAAATAGAACTGAAGCGGAATGAGAAGCCGAATCTGACCCGATGCCCCTGCGGAAATGCTCTCTGCGACGTTGTATAGCTCCGTGCGCCCAATCAACTGATTCAGGGCCTGCCGTTGGGAGAGCGAGGTGGTCAACTGGGTCCAGATTTCCATCCATTCGCCCGTCTGTTTATCAATCTCTTGTTCACCGACTTCAAATGTGATCTCTCGAATCAATGCATGCCCAATCGAGCTTGTATAGGCCAGGGGGTTGCCATTGACGTCATTGATGGGTGGGAGAACCACTTCCATGTAGACACGTCCTAGGAGATCACCGCGGCGAGGAATGAGACAAGTGATGCGCTGACCAAAATCGGGGGTGCCGTCAAAATACATGGGCTGAGATTCTACCGCAAAATTCGTATGACGCCGATAGACCATTTTGAAAAAACTGATTTGCGGGTTTCCCGTCAGGAATAAATCCTGCTTGCCGGTCGCCACCAGTTGTAATAGCCCTCCACCTGCTGGCATTCTGTTGAATATTCCGGATATTAAATATGGCCTATCATGAACACGAGAGACGCGCCTACAACGTGGCACATTTCATTCTTGTCTGATGCTAGAGATGAGTCTATCGAGTGGGGTGGTCTCTGTCAACAGTGGTCCTTTGATCGTTCGGACTTATAACGATGACTCTCGTTACAATACCTACCTCCTCGGTCCCTATGACGACCCGATTGAACAGAATCGTGTGCTGGTTACGGGTCTCAACGGCGAATTGACTCCCTCCGATTCCATCCATGTCTCTTCGGCTACCTTTACGAATGTCTATACCGATACGATTACGATTACATCCACCTATGCCGTTCAAGACTTTCAAATTAATGCACTCACGCCAGGTCGCGCCGTTGTCAGTAACGAGTTAAACTATCTCTCCTCTTCCCACGCGTCTTCTGCCGAACTAAACTACTTGGTGGGAACGACGAGCCACCTTCAGCCTCAGATCAACGCTCGGGCCTATTTGTCAGGTGGAAATGCCTTTAACGGGTCGGGCTTTAATACCTTTACGAGTTCGGTGGGAATCGGCACCACGATGCCAAGGGCACGTCTTCATGTTGTCTCTTCTACGAGCATTACCAACGGTCTTCTCGTGGTCAGCAACTCCATGCCGGCCGATGCTGCGTCCAAGACGCTCTTGACTGGTCTGTCCTATGCCACACTCATGCCTACGATGTATGGCACAAGTCTGTATGTGTATGGCACATCTGGCACGGTGCCGTTTCGGTCCATTCTGGGTGCCAGCACCTATTTTACGGGACAGCACGCCAATCAACCTGTGGAGAACGAGATGTCGCTCAAGGACAATGTGGCGAAGTATGTGGGGCTCATTGTGAGTTCGGCGGACAAGGGATACTATTCGATTAATCCTGTGACGGGCGAGGTGACAACGGGCCGAGATGCCATTACGATTACCGAGGCGCTCCCCTATATCCAGTTGACGACGAAGGATATGGACAAGGCGGTATGGGGCGTTCTCACGAACGTGAAAAACGATGCCTATAATACCGATGGGACGGTCTCGTGCGATGATACGACCGAGTGGGGAGATCGTCTGAATACGATGGTGCGTGTGAATGGCTTGGGAGAAGGAGCGGTGTGGGTGACGGATGTCGCAGGGCCCATTGAGAATGGCGATTTTATTTGTTCGAGTGCGGTTCCTGGCTATGGGCGACGACAGGATGATGATGTGCTTCACAATTATACAGTGGCGAAGGCGACGATGTCGTGTGCATTCGATCTAGAGAGCACGGCCTATCAGTGTGTGGAGATTACGCATGAGGGGGTGACGTATAAGGCGGCGTTTGTGGGGTGCTCGTATCATTGCAGCTAAGTGGGGGCACTGCGTGCCCCCACACCCCTATGGAGGCATTCTGCCCCCATACCCCCTTCCATAGGAGAGGGCGTGTATTTACTTAATCTCCTAGGGAGAGGGGTATGGGGACTCTAAAGAGTTCGCGTTCTGCGAACGCTTTACGCTTGCGTCTCCATTTACGACTTCTAGAACGATCTTCATCGTATCCTTTTTCCTTTTCAGCGGTTGATAGGAAACAATCTTTTTAATCTGATACGAACGAATCATCTGTCCAATCGATAAATAAGGCCCGCCATCAGGATCAATAGAGGTCATATGATCAGGGTGACCCCCAAAAGAACAATACAACACATCATGACAAATGACTTCGATTTGATGTGGAGTAATCACTTTGTATTCTCGTAGGGTTTGATAACGACTCTGCTCTACCCAGTGGGGACACTTCGTTTCACTGGTAGAAAATCTGCGATTTTCTTTCACCCCACACCCCTCTTCCGTGGAAAGGAGTGACATCGTCGTATTCTTTATAAGTAGTCTATTTGTTATATACCTCTTCGCTTTATATGGGGTGCTCCATACTCCATATGATATTGGAAAATACACGTCCGCTTCGCGGGAGAGGGGTGTGGGTTTCCCGCCAAAGGCGGGCAGTGTCTCCACTCTAAAGAACAACCACAGGAATCAGACACGTTTTCACTCCAATCTGAATCACCATCGAGTTCGTGTATCCTGTATTGAGTGTCGTAAGATACCCAGGAAGCATCACCAAACTCGAAAAGTAAAGCGTGCTTACCGTCGCAAGAGTGCTGACTGCAAGTGTGCTGATAAATACATTATCAGCCGTGAGCGTGCTTGCTGTCAGTGTAGAGATTCCCATCGTGCTGACCGTGGCATTGATCGTTGTTAGGGTGCTTGTATTGATGGTTGATTTTGCAATGAGAGTGCTTGTCGCAAGAGTGCTGACTGCAAGTGTGCTGATAAATACATTATCAGCCGTGAGCGTGCTTGCTGTCAGTGTAGAGATTCCCA
>Ga0114978_10001426_pt1 | contig 20152 bp, 15 predicted proteins | sample S_140212_EF_Meta_FD_87027 | JGI IMG/M metagenome (GOLD analysis project Ga0114978, IMG submission 87027) | Freshwater microbial communities from Lake Simoncouche, Canada to study carbon cycling - S_140212_EF_MetaG | ecosystem: Environmental > Aquatic > Freshwater > Lake | place: Lake...
AAGATTAACGGCGGAAGCAAGTACTAACGTGTTTGCAAATGGATCAGGTATACACCGTAAAGGTGATCTTTGGGCTCCACATACTTGTGAAGATACCCACACCGGGGTATTAGTAGGTGGTTCGTTAACAGTGTTCGTAAATGGTAAAGCAGCAGGCAGGATCGGTGATAGGGTATCATGCGGATCAGTATCAGCACAAGGTTCACCTAGTGTATTCATTGGATAAGGCATAATATATGGCAATATTTTTAACAGAATTATCAAGCGGAGCAGTAGCTGGTCCTACTGGAGCGTCAGGTATAGGAGGATCCACTGGTCCTGTAGGAGCGACTGGTGCACCAGGTGTATCAAATATTCCAGGTGCGACAGGGTCTGGAGGAGCTACTGGTGTAGGTCTTACTGGAGCCACCGGAATTAATGGTGCATCAGGTGTAATACTCACCGCACTATCTGCAGATTATACATGGACTGGCAAGAATATATTTAATGGCTCGTCTGCAAGGATGGCACTTAGAGCTCGCAACATAGTAGAAGAAGTTACTGTATCTGCTACGGCCGCGACTGGAACTATACAACTAGACGTAACTACACAATCTATCCTATACTATACTACTGCTGCTACAGCAAATTGGACAATAAACATAAGAGGAAATGGAACGACATCTCTTGATTCATTGATGGCCATAGGTGAGAGTGTTACAGTAGTATTTGCTGCTACACAGACTACAGCATTTTATGCTACTGCTATCACAGTAGATACAACCGGAACTGTCACGACTAAGTGGCAAGGTGGTACTGCACCAACTTCAGGTAATGCTAATAGTATTGATGTATACACATACACTTTAATTAAGACAGCTGCTGGTACATGGACAGTGTTAGCTGCAAGGTCACAGTTTAAATAATATGGCATTTGCAAGATTTGGTGATGCTTTACGTAGCCGCGGTGTAGGAAGAGTAGTACTATCATACGTATTCTCTGCTAATACTACGCAGACGACTATTACAGCTTCATCCTTAGCTGGATATGCTACTGGAAATACTGATCTAACTATTACAGTTAACAGCGGTATTTACTTATACTCTACATCGACGTCTGTACCAGCTTTAACTATTACAGGTGCAACAGCAGGTGATACTATAACATTAATTAATAATGGTTACATCATGGGTATGGGAGGACAAGGAGCAGATGGAGTTGGTGCTGGTACTAGTCCTACTCCTGCAGGCCCAGCAATAAGCTTAGGATATAATATATCATTAACTAATAATAGTTACATTGGTGGTGGAGGTGGTGGAGGTGGAGGCGCAATAACTGGATCCGGTGGTCTTGGTGGTGGAGGTGGTGGTGCTGGAGGCGGTGCCGGTGGTAGATCATACTATTCATATACGTATATAACTGTAGTAGGTGGTGCAGGAGGAGGTCCTGGTGCAGCAGGTAGTGCTGGATCCAATTGGAGATATCAAGCTAATGGAGGTTCAATATACTCAGGTGGTGCTGGTGGTGGATCTGGAGGTGGTGGTGGCGGAGAAGCCGGTAATGGTACTGGTGGTATAGGTGGAGGAGGATCTGCAGGTGGAGGCGGTAGAATAATGCCTGGATCTGGAGGTGGTGGTGGTAATGGAAGTTTTGCTGCAAGTGCTGGAAACGGTGGTGCTGGTGGAGATGCGGGTAACGCGGGAAATGCCTCACCAGGTGGTGCAAGCGCTCGCGGTGGTGGTGGCGGTGGAGGATGGGGAGCAGCTGGTGGAACTGGTTCAGGTAATAAGGCTGGAAGTGCAGGAGGTAAAGGTATCAACCTTAATGGATTCACAGTAACTTATATAACAACAGGTACAATTTACGGAGCGGTATCATAATGGCAAAAAAATGGGCAGTACATAACCAAATAACTGGATTACAAGAAGAGCGAGATTCGTTTGAAGGGATCAAGGCTCGTAGGTTAGAGATCATCGAAGAATCTCACCTATTCGATATAACAGTTTTAGTACAAAACGAAGATGAGACATGGACTCAATCAATGGCGGATGAGAATGGTGATCCTATCCCTCCTCCAACAGTATAATAGGTCATAAATAAGATATGTCAATCACATTAAGTAGTTTAAACGCAGCAGCAACAGCCGGCGGAATAGGTGCGTCTGGTGCTACAGGTATCAGTGGTGCAACTGGTACTGCCGGTTTTACTGGTGCTACAGGCCAAACAGGAGCCACCGGAATAGGCGCTACGGGTTTTACCGGAGCTACAGGTTTTACTGGTGCTACTGGTCCTGCATCAGTACTAGGAACTCCGGTAACCACGACTACACCAGCTACAGCTTTTTATCAGATTACAGGCATCCCATCAACAGCAAACACTGTTGTATTAACTCTTGTTAATATATCATATGCAACTACGGCAGCAACTCTTAGAGTTAGGATTGGGCCTTCTGCTGGAGTTGAAACTACTGGTTATTATCATACTACACAAACGTTAGCTGGAACTGCAAGTGCTTTAACTGTGGGTAACAATGCTGCAGGATTTGATTTTCAAGCAACTAATCCTGTAGCTAATAACATGTCAGGAACATTTACATTTACTAAAGCTAATGCTACTACTAATACATGGACGTGTACGGCTCATGTTGCCGATACTGTCACTGCAACAATATTTAACATAGCAGGATATAAATCGTTAGCAGGACCTTTATCTTTAGTTCAAGTCACAACAACTGCTGGTAACATATCATTTGATAATGGTCAGATAAACGTTGTCTACTACTAATAAATAATATATGGCAAGAAATACTCGCACCTTTATAGACCTTGACTTAAACTTCACCAGACACCCGGTGACGAATGACATCGTTCGTAAGTATGATGAAGAAGCTATCAAAGCTGCTGTTAAAAACCTTGTATTAACACAAAACTATGAGAAACCGTTTCATTCTGATGTAGGCTCTCAAATAAGAGGTTTGCTATTTGAGCCTGCTTCTCCTATGCTTAATGTGATGCTCAAGAGATCAATATCTGACACTATTAATAGCTTTGAGCCGAGAGTAAGACTAAATGATGTATTAATAACTATATCACCAGATGATAATGAGGTCTATGTGTCAATATTTTTTACTATCATAAACACGACTCGACCATTACAGGTTGATCTAATACTAACGAGAACCCGATAATGGCTACAAATAAAAATATTACCACTGCTGAGTTAGATTTTGATGCAATTAAGTTAAACCTAAAAACGTACTTACAAGGTCAAGATACTTTTAAAGATTATGACTTTGATGGTGCCGGCCTTACCGTGCTTTTAGACTTACTTGCATACAATACCCATTACAACGCTCTATATACAAACTTAGCTGTCAATGAATCTTTCTTAGATTCTGCCAGCAAACGATCAAGCGTCGTTTCAAGAGCTAAAGAAATTGGGTACGTGCCACACTCTGCAACTGGTGCTGCAGCGACTGTAACTATAGTTGTGTCAGGTACTAGTACGACACCTGCTACGTTGATATTACAAGCTTATAGTGCATTCACCACAACGATTGATGCTACACAGTACACTTTTTATAATACAGAAGCCATTCAAACAAACTATGCAGATTCTAAGTACACATTTACAGGTGTACAGATCAAAGAAGGTTCTCCATTAACATTTAAGTATACCGTTGCAAATGGTGTACAATTCATCATCCCTAATGCAGACGTAGATCTATCTACACTTCAAGTAAGAGTTCAAGATAACTCTACTTCATCAGTGTTTAATACTTACATCAACCAAGAAAACATCTTAAACCTTGATGGCACCTCAAAGGTATACTTTGTCAAAGAGATCGAAGGCCAACTATATGAGCTTGAATTTGGTAACGATACTATTGGTAAAGCTTTAGCTAATGGTAATGTCGTTAACCTAACATATATGGTTACAAATAAAGATGCCGCAAACGGAGCCAAGTTATTTAATTATGGTGGTGCTACTCTATTAGGTGGATCTGTAGCAGTAACTACCACTACTTCAGCTATCGGCGGCTCAGACGTTGAAACTATAGATTCAATTAGATATAATGCACCACGATCATACTCATCTCAAAATAGAGCAGTAACTGTAGAAGACTATAAAGCTCTTATATTCAAACTATACACTGAAGCTGATACGGTCAATGCATGGGGCGGTGAAGATAACGTTCCTCCTTCATATGGAAGAGTGTATCTTTCTATCAAGCCTAAGACTACAGCAGTACTAACGGAATCCCAAAAGAGCTATATCATCAATGAGATTTTAAAACAAAAGAACGTTGTATCAATTACACCTATTATAGTTGATCCTGAGTATATCAACCTTGAAATTAATACGACTGCATACTATAATCCTAGATTAACTGTCAAGACAGAAGCAGAGTTGAAGACATTAGTTACTGATACTATCAAAGCTTATAATACAGATAACTTACAATCTTTTACTGGTATATTTAGACACTCAAACTTGTCATCTCAGATCGATGCTACAGAAGATTCAATCATATCAAACATCACTACACTTAAGCTTCATAGAGAAGTAGATGTTAAGTATAATTCAAACAGTAACTATGTCATCTATCTTGGTAACCCAATATATAATTCTGGAGTTCCAGAACAATCATTAACTTCATCCGGATTCTATATCGCAGCAGAACCAAATAAGCTTATGTTCTTAGAAGATTTACCAAATAATACCTCTGTAGGTCAACTAAAGATGTATTACTTTGATGCTGATGTTAAGACATACTATAAAACATTTGGTTCAATAGACTATACGTCAGGTACAGTAAACATGCCTGAGTTAGAGATTGTTGGTATAGATCAAACAGATGGTCAAGGTATATTTGAGCTAATCATTAAACCTCAATCAAACGATGTTGTTTCTGTCCGCAACCAATTAGTAACTATTCCAGATTCAAACATCACAGTTACGATGGTACTTGATAAGGTATCAGTAGGAGATCCTGCTGGTGGAGCTAACTATGTATTCACTTCAAGCCGTAACTAATGTCAATCAATTTAAAATCGGTAGTTTCTAAACACCTCCCAGAATATGTTAGGGAAGACTACCCTTTATTTGTTGCATTCATTGAAGCCTACTATGAATACTTAGACCAATATGAAAAAAGAGATCTTATTGAATTAAGAGACATAGATGATACACTTGATTCATTTGTCCAATTCTTTAAGAACGAGTTAGACGTCTTTGGTGAAAACTACCCATTCATCAATCAAAAACTGTTATTAAGAAAAGTAAAAGAACTATTCCTTGCAAAAGGTGTTGAATCATCTTACGAGTTCTTATTCAAGATATTATTCAATAAGAAAGCTGAGATATCATACCCATGGGATTCCGTATTAAAAGCTTCTGATGGTAAATGGAATCAAGATATGTCAGTGTTTGTAGACATATCTACTGGAAATCCTAACACACTTCCAGGAAATAGGATTAACATATTAGGTCCAAACGTAACTATTAAAGTATACGTTAACAGAGTGCGTCTTGTAAGAGATAATATCTATGAAGTGTTTATTAATAAAGACTACTATGGCAATATTCAGGTAGACTATACTATATCATATGAAGGCATAACTGGAACAATTATCCCAACTACTGTATCATACTCTGTTACCCAGCCCGGTTCTGGATATAAAGTAGGACAACTAATCACCGCTCAGACTATATCAAATGGTCAAACAATAGAACAACTATTTAAAATTATAAAGGTTAACTCTACAGGTGGTATAGTCAATATAGTTACTGTTAAGTTTGGTTGTGGATATGATGCAGGATTTTACTTATTAAAATCTAATGCGCCTATAACATCTGATTCAACCATAGAGATTACAAAAGAATCTATAGTTCAATATACTCTTGCTGATGGAAGTACTGTAGACAAGTATACAGACTATGGTTACATCATTAATCCTAATTATAATGCGCTTAATTATGATGATGTCACATATGCTGGTACAGTCATCCAAAACTTTTATCAAGAGTCACTTAGCGGTCAAGGAGCTAATCCAGATTACCTATTAATTAGGTTTGATATTGGTGCTGTGGCCAAGTATCAGGGATATTACAATACAAATGATGGATTCCTTGATGATGATATCGTTATTCAAGATAGTTATAGATGGCAGAAGTATTCGTACCTTATCACGGTAGATGAATCATTAGAGAAGTATAAAGCCTTACTTAAATCCTACTTACATCCAGCCGGTACAGCCTTATTTGGCGAGTACCAGATCCAAAATACATTCAATGTAGGAATTACAGGCTCATTACAATTAGGTCAATGGGTGTCTAAAGCCACATTTGGCCTTATAAATAAGAATATTACCACGGATTATACGTATGCTATCGATGAAGGTGGCATAATTTCAGTTGAACCATATGGAGAAGGTGATTATTTCGCCATCGATGAGTTGTATAACCCACCAGTCAGTTACACATTTACAGGATAATAGGAGTACAAATGTTTAAATCTAGCGTTAAGATGTCAGGTCGATTAATAATCAAAAAATTCAATGAAAAACAAGAACTAATCTATCAGACAGAGGTTGAAAATCTTGTAGTAACTGCAGGTAAAAACTTTATTGCTTCTAGGATAGTTTCAGACTCTGCAGATATAATGGATTATATGGCTATTGGTGATGACGCCACTGTTAGTGCTTTACCACAGACAAGTCTTGGTAATCAAAGAGCCCGTGTTGCAACTAGCACTGCCTCAGCCGTTGATAATAACATTACATTTACTGCATCGTTTGGTGCTGGTGTAGGCACAGGTTCAATACAAGAAGCAGGCATCTTTAATGCATCTTCATCTGGAACTATGCTTTGTAGGACAACTTTCCCAGTAATTACTAAAACATCAGGCGAAACCATAGCAATTTCATGGGTAGTTTCTGTAGGATAGTAGATGAGCACCTCATATTCAATATTTAAACAAAGATTTAAGAGAACGATAGCTGAAGCTATCTATCAAGAAGTCACTTCTCAAACGGCTATCTATTACCATTGGTTTGGTAAAGAAAATTCATGGGCAGATCCATTAAGTCCGTTCATCCCATCAAGTACGACTGATGTTCCTGGTGCACCTTCAGATAACTTTAGGTATGAGCTACATGTACGTAGAGATATCCTCACTGCAAAGAAAGTTAAACCCTCTGATGTGTCATATGTAGTAAGACGTATAGATTGGACATTAGGGCAAGATGGCACTGGTACTGTGTATGATATGTATGATGACGCTTATAATACAACTACAGATGGCGGTAATAATGTTGTTGGTTATTATGGTGCAACAAAGTTAGAAGATGCACAATTTTATGTGTTAACCACAGATTATAATGTCTATAAATGTATCGACAATAATTATAATGCTAAATCAACGGTGATGCCTACTGGTACAACACCTGAGATATTCACTACTTCTGATGGATACAAATGGAAGTTTATGTATTCAATCCCTGTTTCGTTAAGAAACAGATTCTTATCAGACACATACATGCCTGTGTCAACAGCTTTAAAGTCTAGATTCTATTCACAAGGATCTATTGACGTAGTTAATATTGAGAATCCAGGTTCTGGCTATGATAATAGTTCATCTAATACAACAGCTGTAGTTTCTGGTGACGGATATCAAAAATACAACCCATATTTAATTAGTGAAATACTAATAGATGAACCAGGTTCTGGATATACTACACTTACCATAGAGATCGATCCACCATTTTCTTCTTATGTAGATTGGATTAGCGGAGGTTCTGTATCATTAGGAAGCTATGTTAAACACACATCAGGCGGAAAAGATAACTTTTATTATGTCGTATCAGGTACATTATTAGGCAGTTCAGGTCCTACACATGAATTAGATGGCATAACTGGTTTACCACAAACACTTACTAATGGTTCATGTCAACTAAGATATGCAGGTACAACAGCGCAAGCTTCGGCAACTATTGATGGCGGAGAAGTAGATACTGTAACGTTAGATGAAGGTGGCTATGGATATGATACAGAGTCTCCTGGTATAACACTTACTGGATCTAATACAACAGAAGCAGTTTTAATTCCTGTTATGGTAAAGACTGAAGCAGAGATATCTCTTGTAATATCAGGTGGTCAAATTGTTGGTTATACTATAGAAAATGCAGGTGCTGGATATACAGATGCTAATATTGTAGTAGTTGACTCAACACAAACAGAAGAATGGAATAACAATAATGAGGGTGGCGCGATCTTAAAAGCAGATTTTTCAATAGGCAACCTAGATACACTACAATCAAACGTCGAACTATTAGCAACACCAGGTTCCATAGAAGTTATTAAAGTAGTTGATTCTGGTACAGGCTATGGAGCTGCTACGGTTACTATCAATGGTGATGGTACAGGAGCCACTGCAACAGCTACTTGTTCTGGAGGTAAAGTTGTTAGCATAGAGATGACTAATCCAGGTTCTGGATATACATGGACAGATGTAGTAATTACAGGCCTTGGAACAGGTGCAGTAGTAAGAGCTATCATGTCTCCATTAGGTGGCCATGGTTCGAACGCTATCGACGAGTTAAATGCTAACTCAATCGTATTCTATACTTCAATCGCTCGAGACAAAAACCAAGGTATTGAGATCAATAACGACTATCGTAAAGTCGGTTTAGTCCGCAACTTTAAGAAGTTTGGTAGTAATGAAAAATTTACAGATGACATTGGATCTGGTTGTGTATTAATCACTGGAACTTTTGATCCAGCCAAACTACAACATGACATGTTAGTTACTAAGGATGGGTATAAGAAATACCGTATAGTTGACTTTAATAATACACAGATCTTATTATCTGTATTTAATAACTTTACGGTAAGCAATGGTAATATACTAGTAACAGACCCAACAAATGATGGAGAAGTAGAACCAACTGTAGTTTCAAGTAACATTGTAGTTACAAGTGTTTCAGAAAGAACGATTGACCAGTTCTCAGGTGACTTCTTATTCTTTAGTGTTAGAGAACCTTATTCACCAACATCTGAACAGATTATTACAGTAAGAACCGTTTTAACGATATAAATATATAAAATCACTGAAAGAGTAACCAGATATGGCAATTAACTTTAGTATTGATCCCTACTATGATGACTTTGATGAAACAAAGAACTATCATAGGATCTTATTTAGACCTGGATATGCGGTCCAAGCTCGCGAGCTAACACAACTCCAGACTCAACTACAAGACCAAATCAATAAGTTTGGTAAACATGTATTTGTTAATGGATCCCTAGTACTAGGTGGCAACCGTCTATTTGATTTAAACTTAACATCAATCAAATTAAACTCAACGTATTCTGGTAATGCTGTAAACTTAAGTAACTTCTTAGGTCAAACCATAACAGGCAGCACTTCTGGTACAAAAGCTGTCGTTAAGACTATAGCAGATGTAACCACTGGTGGAGATCCAAAGACTCTATTAGTATCAATAACTTCAGGTAATGGATTTACTGCAGGTGAAAATATCACCACAGGCACAAACCTAGCAACTATCCAATCAGATTGGGTTCCAACTACAAAAGGCATGAGCTTCTCTATCGACTCAGGTGTATTCTTTGTAGATGGTAAATTTGTTTATTTAGAACCGCAAAGCGTTGCTATTGACAAATATACAAACACATCTTCTAAGAAGATCGGTCTACTATTAGTAGAAGATACTATTAATTCAGATGAAGATTCCTCTCTCCTCGATAACGCTCAAGGTTCACCAAACTATGCTGCTCCTGGTGCAGACAGATACAAAGCTTATTTACAATTAAAAGTTTTAGATATCAATGAAACTCTTGAAGGGTTCGTTGAGATAGCCCGTGTGGTTGATGGTGAGAAAGCTAGCAACCAAGAAACTACACTTTACTCTGAACTAGCTAAAGAACTGGCACGTAGAACATTTGATGAGTCAGGTGACTATACAGTTAAATCATGGCCTATTCAAATTATGGACGATGTATCGGATCCATCAGATCCAGATAAATTTACTGTAGCCCTTGATCCAGGTAAAGCTTACGTTAAAGGCTATGAATTTTTAACAGAAAACCAAACATTCTTAACTCTTGATAGAGCAAGAGGTACAGATGATTTTGAACAGGTTTCTGGAATAGACGTTAGTTTATTCTATGGCAACTATGTTTATGTTACTGCATTAAGAGGCCCATTCTGGACCAACTCTGCCACAACAGCATATACATCAGTCGAGATTCATGATGATACTACTGCACTACCTTCTAATGTTGTTGATGATACTACAAAGATTGGTACTGCTAAGGTAAGATATATTCAACTATATCAAACTGATGCATCTACGCTCACAGCTGGAGGAAACTCTATCTATAGGATGTATCTATTTGATATCGTATTAGAGGCAGGAAAAACATTTAGAGACGCACGATCAATAGTTTATAAATCTGGATCTGGTGCTTATGTTACAGGTGGAGCAGATATTGATGACTTAAGTAGCTATTCTAATGATATCACAAGTAATGATGCATTCTTAGGTGGTGCTGATAGTCCAGGATTAGTGTTCCCTATGCCAAATCAATTTATTAAGACTGTTAAAGATAGTCTTGGAGATTCACAGACAGATTATACACTACAAAGAACATTTGGTACAGGTACCTCTACTAATGGTATACCAATTAATGCAGGTGTTATCGATCTACCGTCACTTACTGGCACTGAAACATTTTATGGGACTGTTGATACACCATTAGTCGATGATGTAAAAAATACTTATTATCATGCTGTAGTTACTGCAGTTACTTCTGGAAGTGCTTATGAAGTAGGTGAAGTATTAAGCTTTAAGAGTTCAGAAGGAAAAACAATTGAAATTACCAATGCTGGTAAATCCATATCTTTTGATCTTAATGAACCAAGTTTTAGCGGCTACTGCATAGTCATCGCTACTATTAACGCTAATGGCCAAACACAAAAAAATAAGCAACTATCATCATATTCTAAAGTTGTACTTGGTACAGGTGCAGCTGGTGGATTAAACACTACAAAGGGCGGCAAAGATACTCTACAACGCTCTGACATATATGATGTTAAACACATCTATTACTGTTCCGTAAATCCATCTGCAGTTGACGTTAATCCAACTACTGGCGAGATAGATGATTGGAAATCTATCACAACTCATCCAGATTATATTTCACGTTATGCTATAGATGATGGTCAGCGCGCAGAATACTATGATCACGGTAACTTAGTACTTACTGGTGATGCACCTAATGCGGCATACTACTTATTGGTTGTATATAGAAACTTTGCACACAGCGGTGTTGGATTTGCATCACGAGATTCATATGCAATAGACTATGCTGATATCCCTAAATTCGTTGATCCTTCTTCAGGCGTATTATATACATTAAGAGATTGCATTGACTTTAGACCAAGAAGATCTGATGGTGGTTCATCATTAGAAGGTGGTCAACTACCAGTACCGTGGGATACATTAAATGCAGACTACCAATATTGGTTAGGTCGTATTGATAAGATCATTGCTACACAAGATAAGGCGTTTGTCATTAAGAAAGGTATATCTGCTGTATACCCACAAGCTCCTATCGATGAATCAAACGGTATGACTATATACGCTGTCATCATCCCTCCATATACAGCTAATGTCAGAGATATTCAAATTAAGTACGTTGAAAATAGACGATACACCATGCGTGATATCGGTAGACTTGAAAAACGTGTAAGTAACTTAGAGTACTATACACAGTTATCTCTATTAGAAAAACAAGCAAAAGATACTTCCATCAAAGATTCAAATACTGTCGAGAAGTTTAAGAATGGTTTTGCAACAGATCCATTTACTACACATGAAATATTTGCTTCAAGTAACTGGTCAGAAAGACGTTGGGGATGGTGGAATGCATGGTTTAATGGAAGTAATACATGGAACGTATCTTCAACTATGTATAATGCAAACTCATTAGCAGACACTGCAAACGTAGACTTCAATGCTGCTATCGATCCATTAAATCAAGAACTAAGAGCTCCATTTACTGTTAAATATACAGATTTTGATACATCTACGCTAACAAATACAGAACGAAATGGCGATCTAGTAACTTTATCATATACTGAAGTTACTGCTATATCACAACCATTAGCTTCTGGGTTTGTTAACATTAACCCATTTAATGTTATTAGATTCATTGGTAACATAACTTTAGTTCCAGCGTTTGATAGTTGGGTTGATACTGTTACTTTACCGGATACAAACTTAGTCGTAGAGACTTTAGTTCCTGGTACAATTGAACAAGATGTTCGTATTGATAATAATAGAACTCGATTTACAGCAGCGAGTGGTCGACAATTTAATGTTGAAAGTTCAACAGTAACGCTTGGTACAACTGTTGTTGGTACTTCAACTTCTGACTTAGGAACAAGTGTAGTAGACGTACAGTATATCCCTTATATAAGAGCAAATACTGTCTTAGGTATCAGTAAACTATTTAAACCTAAATCAAGAATGTATCCATTTGTTGAGAACACTCCTATAACTTCATACGTTAAACCATTGACTATACTAAGGATCTCTGGTGTTACTGGAACCGGATTTATTGATACACAAGGCGCATATGAATCATTATCAATCAGAACTACAGCAGTAAATGCAGGTTCACAAACTGGTACTGCAACAGTAGCTATCTACTCACAAGAAAGCACTACTATATCTGGTAATAGATTACTCACTGTGTCAGGTGATACAGGAACTATAGTTGCTGGTAAGTATGTTGTTGGTTTAACATCAAACACTGTAGCATACATTGAAGAGGTTACAACTTCTACATTAGGAGCTAATTTAATTCCTGATGAATTTGGTAATCTTGGGTTTGAATTCCAAATTCCTAACAATGTGTTTAAAACTGGCGAAAGAACTATTCGATTAATCGATAACCCTGAAAATGATGTGGAATTACAACAATCAATAGGTGAAGCTAAATATACCGCATCAGGCGAGATACAGAGTAAACAACGAACTATACTAACAACTCGACGTATTCAAAACACAAGAACTACTACACAAGTCGGTTACTATGATCCTTTAGCACAATCATTCATTATATATCCTAACGAATATCCATTAGGCTTACACGTAGCTTCAGTTGATGTTTTCTTTAAATCTAAATCATCAACAGTATCTGTCGAGATGCAAATTAGAAATAATGTGAATGGATATCCAGAATCACAGCCAACTATTCCATTTTCATCTGTGGTATTAAAACCTGAACAGATAACTGTATCAGATTCTGGAAATACTGCTACTAAGTTTGTATTTGAGAATCCTATACATTTAACACCAGGAGATTACTCTATCGTTCTACTAGCTAATACTCAAGAATACAATGTATTCATTGCAGAGATTGGTGAACCAGCAATAGGTAGTACAATTAAGATTGATAAACAACCATACATTGGTTCTTTATTCAAATCGCAAAATGCCTCTACATGGGAACCAGATCAAAATAAAGATCTTAAGTTTAAATTAAACAGAGCTGTATTTACTGGTGCTACAGGTTATGCTGAGTTTAATATCCAAGATCCAGGTGAATTTGCAAACTATAGTACATTGTTTACACATGTGGCTTCAGTATTACCTACAGGCACAAGCATTAATTGGTCTTCTAAATCATATAGAGGCACTGTTAACGGTGCAACAGGAGCCGGAACGCTTGATACTGAATGGACACCATTGAACGTTAACCAAGATGTTGCATATACAGACGTAAGACAAATTGATACAGAAGCTCACGCTTCTAAGAAGACATTGAAACTAAGAGCAGCTTTATTACTTGATCCAGATATCGCAACTAAGAACGAAGTGTCTCCGATAATTGATGTTGCTTCTATCGCTGCTATCACAGCAGATAATAGTATAAACAACGATGCATCAGGCGAAGCTTCTATCGTAGCTGGTGGATCTGCAATAGCAAGATACATAACTAAGTCAATCAACTTAGCTTCTGGATTTGAAGCATCTAATATCTGTGTTACTGTTGATATCAATAAACCACAAGGCACTGATGTTAAAGTATACTACAGAGCTCTTGCTACAGAAAAGACTACTCCACTATCTGATGAAGACTGGATATTAATGCAAGCTGAAACTGATATAGCTTCTTCACTATCTAACTTTCAATTTAAAGAACACAGATACTTCCCACCAAATTATATTGTTGGTAACGTACCTGTAGATAGTCCAATTAGTCCTAGCTTTAATTCATTCCAAATTAAGATAGTACTATTATCTTCAAGTAAAGCATATACTCCAAGACTAAGAGACTTAAGAGTTATTGCGTTAGATAGTTAATGAAGATCCCTGTAGAAAAAGAAACGCTTGTTAGAGACTCAAATACAGGAGCAATCTTGGAAACTGATGTCTCTAAGTTACAAAGACATAGAGCTATGAAGAGAGCTATGTCTGAAAAAGAACAGAAGTTAGATTACTTGATTGAAAAAATAAATAAACTAGAAGAAATTATTAACGGGATAACAAATGGCAGACTTAACACTTAGATTCGGTGCTACCGGTGCAACTGGAGTTAAAAACGAACCTCTAACTAATATAGAGATCGATGATAACTTTAAAAACTTAAATGCTGATATACAGACACGTGTATTAACATCTGATTACTCTGATGCTGATGTCTTAGCGAAGGTTAAGAACGTTGATGGTTCAGGATCTGGCCTTGATGCTGATGTAGTTCGTGGTTTAAATCCAGCTTCTGTATATGGTGCTACTGGTGCTACAGGAGCAAGTGTTGTAACTCGTGATTCTAATGGTAGCTTTACTGCTAATACTATCACAGCAACACAATTTAACGGAGCATTATATTTAAGAGCTGGAGATACATTAGTATTTGAAGGCGCGTCAGACGATGTTTATGAGACTACACTGGCTGTTACAAATCCTACAGCAGATCGAGTAGTTACATTACCGAACGTATCTGGTACTGTCGTAACTTCTGGTGATACTGGTACAGTGACAAATACTATGTTAGCGGGATCAATTGCTAATATTAAATTATCAAATAGCAGTTTTTCAATAGATGGAACTACTATATCTTTAGGTGATTCTATTACATTAAATGTTGGTGGTACTACATCAAATAATACTTGGACTGGTATTCAAACATTTAGAGACAATAAGTTTTATATAACAGATAATACAGATACATCTAAAGTACTAAACTTAGAGTTATCAACGATTGCAACAAGTACAACAAGAACATTAACTGTACCTAATGAAAGCGGTACCATAGCTACACAAGCATATGTAGACTCTGCTATTCCTGCAGGTACAATCATTGACTTTGCTGGTGCTACTGCTCCTTCTGGTTACTTAGTGTGCCCTATGACTGCAACTAATATATCACGAACAACGTATGCAAGGTTATTTGCTGCCATCGGTACTACATGGGGTGCTGGTGATAACACTTCTACTTTTGGTATGCCATACTTCCCAGCAAACTATGCAGCAGTACAAGCTAATTCAAATGTTGGTACATCTACTACAGGTGATGTAAAAACCCATGACCATGATATCACTGATCCTGGTCATACACACACATATACAGGTACAGTTAGTGGTCCTGATTGGGGTGGTAGAAACTATACACAAGGTACTCGTTCTACTGATTCTGCAGTAACTGGTATTACTATTGATGCGTCAGGCGGACCTGCTAACTTAGCAGCTGGTATACGTGTACTTAAATGCGTTAAAATCTAGGAATAAACATGACAACGTTAACACTAAGAAGTATTAAAGGATCTCCACTATCAATTGAAGAAGTGGATCAAAACTTTACCAACTTAAGTACAGACATTGGTACTAGGTTACCTTCTGCTTCATATACTGCAGCGGATGTATTAGTAAAAATTAAAGCTGTAGATGGTACAGGTTCAGGTCTTGATGCAGACTTATTAAGAGGATTTATTCCTGTTTCAACTAATACCATATCATCTCTTGTATTAAGAGATTCTGGTGGTAGCTTTGCTGCTAACGTAATTACAGCGGATTTAGTAGGTGACGTTACTGGTAATGTTATCGGTGATGTTGCTGGAGATGTCGAAGGTGATTTAACTGGTAACGTATTAGGTAATGTTATAGGAAACTTAGGTGGTAACGTGACAGGTAACGTTAATGGTTCTATTGGAGCCATAACACCGAATACTGGATCATTCACATCAGTCACATTAAGTAATACATTAACAACTAATAGTAGTGTTGGCACAGCAGGCCAATATTTAAAATCTAGAGGTGCTGGATTATCTCCTGCATGGGAAACATTTGGTCCAACTACTGCAGTATTTTCTGCAGGCATGATCATGATGTGGTCAGGTTCAATTGCTTCAATCCCATCTGGATGGTACTTATGTAATGGTGCAAACAGCACACCAGACTTAAGAAATAAATTCATAGTTGGTGCAAGCAATGATGAAGCTGCTGTATCTAAGACAAATATAGAAGGCACATTAACTAAAACTGGTGGTACAAAAGACTCAACGTTAGTAAGTCATACACATGCTGTTACAACTTCTGTTACAGATCCAGGTCATAAACATGTATTCGGCGGTGATGACTATATAAGTAATGGCGCTTATACAAGAGTAGGAAGTTTTGGATATGATGCTGATTCAGAGAATTCTGGCGGTGGCGGCCACTTCCTTAGTAAAGATACTAATATAACAGAAAACCCACAACCTACTGGCATAACCATATCTGCAGTAGTAGCTGCAAATGGTGAGAGCGGTACAAATCAAAACTTACCTCCATACTATGCTTTAGCATTCATCATGAAAGGCTAATAAATAGAATATGGCAGCTATAACCAATTTTTACATCGATACTGGATCAACATTCGGTGCGATCATAACTGTTAAAGGTTCTGATGGATTGCCATTAAATCTAACTGGTTATACAGTTACATCTTATATTAGAAAGTCATACGCATCAGCTACACACATTGACTTTAACGCTGCAGTATATTCTACTACAGGCGGACAAATTAGATTATCCCTGACTGATGAAAGTACCAGTGCTGTTAAACCAGGTCGATACATGTATGATGTTGAGATCCAAAATAGTTTAGGCGAGAGATTAAGAGTCTCAGAAGGTATTATTATATTCACTCCACAAATAACAAAACCAGATCCGAGTTAAGGGAACACGATGGCATTAGGAGATATTTACGCAGAAGTCACCGCGGTAGGGATACAAGGATTAACTGGCTATGCAGCTGGTGCATCTGGTGTTACTACTATTACGGTCAGTGAGATTACTGGTGCATCTGGTGCTACAGGTGCATCTGGTATTCTTAATGAAGTCGTAGGTGTAACAGCCCTTAGGTTTGATAAAGACACTGGCTTTAACGTTACTGATCTTGGTGATGGTGAAGTCAAAGTAAGTCTTGGTAGTGCATTCAAGACAATCAAAGTTGCAGGTCAAACAGACTTAGTAGCAACTGGTGAAGACATCTTAGAGATAGTTGCTGGTTCAAATATAACCATAACTACAAATGCCGGTTCAGATCCTAAAGCGTTAACAATATCAGCTGCTGGCGGTGGTACAGCTGGAGCGACTGGTGCTACCGGTGTAGCTGGAATAAATGGTGCATCAGGAGCAGTTGGAGCTAGTGGAGCTGGTGCTAACGGAGCATCAGGCGTAAGTGGATTAGATGGTGCTACTGGCCCTCAAGGTAATAATGGTATTGGTGGTGCAACAGGTATTCGTGGTGCAACAGGAACTTCTGGTGCCTCTGGCATCGGTGCGACTGGTATACAAGGTGCTAGTGGAGCTGCAGCACCTGGCGCAAATATAATAACTTTTACTACATCTTCAACTGATGAAGATTTAATTGATATATTAGACATATCATTACATAGAAGTGCAAAGTATGATGTACAATTAACTTCTGGTTCAAGTTATGCAGTATCTGAACTAAGACTATTACATGATAATGCAAACGTGTTCTTAACAGAGTATGGTGCATTAGGTGAAGCATTAGGTAACTTTGTAACATACTACTCACCAATCTCTAATGACTACTCATCCCCGAGTATAAATAATGGTGGGTTATCATATTGGAACGGTACTACTATTAGGGTATACACTACTAATAATACAGTACAACAAGCATTACTATCACTAGTAGAGACGACCTCTATAGAAATTAATGGAACAACTGACATAACTCTAGCATCTAATTTTATTGAGGCTGATGCTGGCATATATGAAGCTTCAACTGTTGAAGATTCTGGTACATTAACATATATTACACGTATAGTATGGACAGGTACAGGGTTCGTTGAACTTAGGTTCACCCCGGTAAATGCTATTACTACATTGAAGTACATAAAAACAACAATTGATGTGTAGGGCGAGACCTATACATTATAAATATACATTAACAACACCAAAGTAATAACACCATCAAGGAGATCTAACTGTGGCAACCAATAATTCAAAATTCGTAGTAAGAAACGGACTATCCGTAGGCGGGGGAGCCTCAGGTCCATTAGACGTCATTGACGAAAATGGTAATTGGATAGGAGCCCAGCTTCCTTCCGGTGCTACAGGAGCCACTGGTTATCAAGGAGCCTCAGGCGCAACAGGTATCGATGGAGCAACAGGTTACACTGGAGCAACAGGTATCGATGGTGCATCAGGTGCAACTGGTTATACGGGTGCAACAGGTTATACAGGTGCTACTGGTACTACAGGTGACGATGGTGCTACAGGTGTTAAAGGTGCGACAGGTTACACAGGTGCAACAGGTTACACAGGTGCTACTGGCTATGATGGAGCCACTGGTTACGATGGTGCAACAGGTTACACAGGTGCAACAGGAGAACAAGGCGCTTCAGGTGCTACCGGTATCGATGGAGCAACAGGTTACACTGGTGCAACAGGTACAGCCGGTCTAGATGGCGACAAATATAATACTACATCTACTACATCATTAAACTTAAATGATTATGATATAACAGATAACCTTCAAATATTCACAGCTGATCTTAACTTAGATTACAGCCCACAACAAACAGTAATCGTAGCTAGAGCTTCTGATCCTTCAAATCATATTCATGGTACAGTTGTTTCATACAATCAAGGTACTGGTGAATTAAATATTACAGTAACAGACGATGCAAATACAGCAGATGTTACTGCTACTAACTGGACAGTAAATCTTTCTGGTGTAGTTGGTATCCAAGGTGCGACTGGTTACACTGGTGCTACTGGTGTACAAGGTGCTTCAGGTGCAACAGGTGCAGATGGTGCAAGTGGTGCGACAGGTTATACTGGTGCTACAGGTGTACAAGGTGCTTCAGGCGCAACAGGTGCAGATGGAGCTACTGGACATACTGGTGCTACAGGCGTTAGAGGTGCTACAGGTATCCAAGGTCCTGATGGTGCAACAGGTTACGATGGTGCTACTGGTCAAATAGGTGCAACAGGAGAAATTGGGGCAAGCGGTGCTACAGGTGCTGATGGTTCAATAGGTACAACTGGTGATACAGGTGCGACAGGTGTAGTAGGTGCTTCAGGCGCTACCGGTGCTCAAGGTTTAGATGGTGCTACAGGTGTACAAGGTGCATCTGGTGCTACAGGTATCATAGGTGCCACAGGTTTACAAGGCGCAAGTGGAGCAACAGGTATCGATGGTGCAACTGGTGAAACAGGTGCAACAGGAATCGATGGTGCAACAGGTATTGACGGTGCAACTGGTTATACTGGTGCTACCGGTATTGATGGAGCTACAGGTTATACAGGCGCAACAGGTATCGATGGTGCAACAGGTTACACGGGCGCAACAGGTATCGATGGTGCTTCAGGTGCCACAGGTTATACTGGTGCGACAGGTGCTCCTGGTGCTAGCGGTGCTGATGGTGATACATATAAGACAACATCTGCAACATCGTTATCGATCCCAGTATCAGGCGCTACAGGAATCACAGTTGATGCAAACTTAGATTACACAATTGGTCAAACAATCATTATCGCTAAAGATGCTAATAATTATCAATTGGGTACAGTCGCATCATATTCAGGAACTACACTAGCTTTTGTTCCAACTACTTATGTA
>Ga0114978_10001427_pt1 | contig 20151 bp, 26 predicted proteins | sample S_140212_EF_Meta_FD_87027 | JGI IMG/M metagenome (GOLD analysis project Ga0114978, IMG submission 87027) | Freshwater microbial communities from Lake Simoncouche, Canada to study carbon cycling - S_140212_EF_MetaG | ecosystem: Environmental > Aquatic > Freshwater > Lake | place: Lake...
ATTGTGCTGCAAATTCAGAATCAATTCCTCCGCTCAGTGCAAGATATATGTTACTATACGAACTACCGATATCTTTAGCCACATTCATTCCGGCTGTTTTAAAATCTACTATTTGAGATTTGTATTGTGGCTCAAAACTAACATCAAAGTCCACTTCAGGCCACGGGTCTTCATGTGTCCTATAATAGTTCCATTTGATCCATCCGTTTTTACCTAGAGATCCTGATATCATATTGATTATTTTTAGTTTTTATTTTTAAATCTTAATATTAAATGTTTCGTATATTTCATTTTTTAATGCTTTAATAGTATTGGTATGTGTGGTTTTATAAAAAAAATTTCTAATAAGTTCTGTTATTTGTTCTAATATTACTGGTATGTCTTTATTTTTTAAATCAAATTCATATAAAAGTTTTATTAGTTCTTGCCAAAACTCATCTAAAAATAAAAGATTTGCTTTTTTTGATTCTATCTCATAATTTACAAAATTAGATATATTTTTATCATTTGGTGATATAATCATTGAAAAGTTTTGAAATTCTTCTAAACCTTTTATTGTTTCATTAATTCTATCTAATTCTTCTACTTTAAAGTTATCAATTTTTGTTTTTATTTTTATAAGTGTATTCATAATAAAAAACATTTTTTCTTGTAAATCAATATCAAAAAAACTCTTTGGCGATTGTGTTGGTACCATTAACATATTTGGTTTATTCACATCTACATCGTATTGTAATCCTCTGTGCATCTGAGGGGATCCTCCCCATTCAAAACAATCATTGTTATCAATTTTTTTATGTGCATCATAATTAAAATTTTTAAAACTAATTACACAAAATAATTCATAGTTTAAAAATAAAAATTGTATAAGTTTTGTTAAAGAATAGTTTGTGCTTAACATATAAAAACGATTTTGTTTTATGTTTAATAATCCATGAAAGTTTTCTTCTCTTATAGACTCTAATGTATTTTTTGAAAAATAGTATTTTGATTCTTTAATATTTTGCATATGTATGAATTATTATAAAGTCTTTATGTTGTCTCGTTGGATCTGTAGATAACCAATCGTTTGAGCAGTGTAGTAATCTTTTATCAAATGCTACCATATTTTGATATTGATAAGGAAATACACCTAATAATGATATCCAATCTACAGGATTTTTTAAAATATTTTTAGAGGGGTTGCAATGATTTAATTTATATTTTTTAGTGTGTCTAAACTTAGGAATATTTTTTTCTGTTTCTTGTTGTAATTTATCTAATATTGAATTAGTGTTATCTGATTCTACTGATAGATAATCAAATACTAAAGTTTGATCAGTATCATTTTTATATTTTAAAAGAGGTATGATGCAAGTAACACCAAACGGTCCACCATAACTATCGCAATGTAATTTGTTAGGTTTGTGTTGTTCTACATAAGCTGCAAAATTTATTTGATGTTTGGGTAACAGTTTTGAAATTTTTTCTTCTAGTTGATTCCTTGATTCTGTATTTTTTTCACACTTCCATCTTAAACTATCAGGATCTTTATAATTAGGATCATCGCTACTCTGACTTCTTTCGGTTTGTTTAATCTTTTGCATATCTTGGTAAAACCATTCTAAATCGTTATGAGTCCATGCATTTTCAAATATTTGAAACATCTAATTATTTAAGAACATTTCAAGACTAACAAAAAGAATTTTAAACATCTATAAGTATTAGTTGATGTTAAACATACAAGATTCTTTTCAAGCTCGTGAGATAATCAGAGAAGGCAAATACTGTGGTTATACAACCGGAGCAGCCAATCAACATGTGCAAGGTAACTTGGTTATACTTCCTACAGAATATGCTGTGGAGTTTGCTGCTTTTTGTAATCGTAATCCTAAACCTTGTCCGCTTATTGGCATGGGTACTCCGGGAGATCCATTTTTAAATAGTACATTAGGAGAATTAGACATACGTACTGATTTGCCTAAATATCGAGTTTTTCGTTATGGAGAATTAGTAGATGAACCCACTGATATTGATTCTTATTGGCAATCAGATCTTGTAGCATTTGTATTAGGATGTAGTCTTAGTTTTGAATTACCATTATTAGAAGCAGGGTTTCGTTTGCCTCATATTGAAAAAGGTACTATTGTACCTATGTATATTACTAATCAACAATGTAATCCGGCTGGGAGATTTTCTGGTCCTATGGTAGTGAGCATGCGATCTTTCCCTAAAAATCAAATAAAAGAAGTAATGCATATTACAGGTAAATTTCCTTCTGTGCATGGTGCTCCTATACATGTGGGTGACCCTAGTGCTATAGGAATAAAAAATTTATATCAACCCAATTGGGGGGAATCACCTGATACATTGCCTGAAGATCATGTGCCTATGTTCTGGGCGTGTGGAGTAACTCCTCAGGTTGTGATTCAAAAAGCTAAACCTAGCCTGTGTATCACACACTCTCCAGGTTGTATGCTGATTACTGATTTGCTTAATAAAGATTTGGCTGTTTAACTATTGTCTAAAGTAAAATTATAATTCCTATGAATTATTTTTAACTTGCAATGTTTTTCTTCTATTGTTTTACTAACAAAATTTTCTAAAAAAGTTTCATCGTATTTTTTATCTAGCCATTCTGTTTTCCAATCATCCACATACCATATATGATCAGATAGCTCGTTTTTTATAGTTTTTTCGATAGCTTTTGCGTGACTTCTAAGGCCTCCATATATTACAGGAAATGTCACAATGTCTCCACTGTGTGATGAATAGTGTTTGTTTCTGTCTTTGATATTGGTGGCTATACCGAATCCGATACGTCCGCCTATGCCTTTTACAAGATAAAGATGATACATTTTATGATGCTAGATTTAACAGATCTTCATCAAAGAAATTTATTAAATCGTCAAACCTGTCTAATAAAGTTAAAGGTAGTTTTTCTTGTCCTTTAAATTTTTTATAGAGATGTAATAACCCGCAAGCATAGGCATCATCGTTCCAACTACCTAGATATCCATATCTATTTTTATGCCACCTGTTATATGCTTCTTTAGCGCTAGAAGAATATTGTGATAGGTCTACAAATAAATTTTGAATTAATCCTGCTAATTCTTCTAGTAATTTTTCTGTAATGGGTAGTTTGGCTGAATTAAAATCTCTGCACAGATCTTTGAATATAAAAAATAAACTAACGTGAATGGGATCTCTATGAAAATACTTGTTGTGCCATTTAGTGGATAGATCTATTTCTTCATTGGTCATTGTTTTAAATGTGGCTATGTTTGTAAACGTGCTGGGATATTTGCACAACGGGCTGTCTTCTTCTACAGGGAAGCATTCATTAGATTCTGCTATGGACACTTTTTTTTCTGTAATTACTTCTTCTTCGTCAGAGGTGTTGCCATCAATTCTAATGATATACACATCGTTTCTTAAAAGTTGGTAGGCGCTTTGTCTTTTTTTGCCTTTGCCATTTAATACACTGAATGCTCTTCTTGCAAACGCTAGATCATCGGTTTCTATATATTGCACATTAAATTCGAAAGTTTTCCAATTAATATTGCCTGCTACGCCGGCGTTGAGTAGAGCCGATAGCACTGCGCCTGTGTGCTGACCATCTGTGCTGACAAACTTACCGTCTGATCGTTTAATGCATTGCAGTGTTTGCAACAGAGCAGGATCAAATGGTCCGGGTTTGGCTATTTTGGCACAGTGTTTTTCATCTAGTGGTCGCTGCACATCTTCATCTATTAATAGATCCCCTAGAGGGACTCGAGCCACTTTGGGCAATCGATTCATATCAAACAGTGTTTGTTCTTCTTGCCACTGTTTTATATTTTTCTTCCATGCTGCTGTTTTTTCTAATTCTATTACTCTATCTTCCAGTGTAACTGTTTTGCCAGATCCTCTTTTTAAAGGATTGATGTTTACCATGGGGTTAGGTTTTCTAGGCACAGGTTGATAGATCAACTCTTGGGCCATAGCTTGGGCCACCATAGAAGCTGCAGTGGCAGGCATATTTTTTAATAGCATAATTAATTTGTCTTTGTTTAAAGTATTATTTTAACACACTGCTGCTGTGTGTCAACCGATGAGCAGTGCGAAAATGTTCAATAAAAACAAGTGTTTAGCCAATCCAAAAACCGTATTGATCATGATGTGTCTTCACCAGTCCTTGTATCTGCTGCTCCCAATGTTTCTGTTCCCTGCGCAGGCGGCTGGCAATTTTGCGATACTGTTCTGGCCACAGCAATCGTTCACTGGGCACTCGCATGGTGATCAGGGTGCGATGCTGCTGTGTGGCATAACTCCACAATTCTCCGCGATGTGTGTGGCTCAGCTGCACCCAACCATGGTATCGGCAACCGGCCACTGTGTTGAGATTGATCCAATCTTCGGGTGTGCGGCCCTGGCTCACTGTGTGATAGTGATGCATGAAACAGCGTTTGCGACGGCTGAACCAATCATGCACACTGCGTCTTAGATTGTGTTCGTGATAGAATACCCTGGGCATGAAATATTTAAGAATGTGCCTGGGGTACTAATGTGACTGCTTATAATGTTATAATTTACAAAAATTTTATCCCTAATTAGACACTTATAAATATTGGCAATATGTGGTATTTTAAAGTGCTCAATCTTCCCCCTGTACCTACACAGTTCACTGATTCTATATTGGCTCATGGTCCTACAGACATTCTAAGGGATTATCCCGGCTGGACACACGTGAAAGAAGATGGCAGCATAGTGGTATCTGCACGCAATCCTATATGTATGGCGTCTCCTGAATTAGAGTTGTGGTTGAAAAATAACATTACTCCTGTGTATCGTGATGTGGGCATACGTTATGCATTTGGATCAGCCAACCCAGGCACTGCAGGAGTACACACAGATCAAACACGCAAATATGTGCTGCAGTATTTGGTGCAAGATGGTGGTGCCACACTGACCTACTGGCAAGAAGACGGCTATCCTGTTATGAGGGAACCGCATGCTCGTGTGGGCGATTACAGTAAATTAAAAGTATTAGATTCCAGTCGATTGGAAGAAGGTTGTTGGGCTATTCTAGACACTCGTATACTGCATAGTGTGGAAAACTTAACTGGTGACAGAATCAGTGTGCAGATGAGTTTAGATGCTGTGCCTGATCATTTAGGTTTAAATTAATTAACAAACAACGCTTCTTGGGCTCGTTGAAACGTCCAATGCTTTTTATCTTCTTTTACTCTTAAACTCATGATTACACGAGAGTGTGGTGAATTATTGTGCCAGCTGTGCCATATGGCAGTGTTAACCAGCATGGCTTCATCTGTTTTTAAACTAACTGATCGAGCAATAGGTAGTCGACCGAATCTTTCTATAGGATCTAATACATTGTGTGAAGTAATGTATTCAATGTCTGTGTGTGATTTTAAAACAGCATCGTCTACCCAATAAGTTTGACAGAGGTTGTCTTGTACGATAATAGGAAAATTTAATCCCATATGATCGTCCCACTCTGGTCCTTTGAGGCTCATATCTCTGTGTAGTTTAGAACCACCTCCGGGTGGAGTAATGAATATAGTTCCTTGCTGACTCCACGGAATAATATTACTGCCTGGTATATCTGTCCAAATATCTGTAAGATCAATCTGTTTGCGATTATGTTCTCTCTGTGCTCTTTCAGTAAAAGGATAGTCTTTACACACTTTGGGATTGTTAATATTTTTTTGCAGCCACAACAATATTGTGGATAATGACGGAGTAGAAAATCTTATATAATACGGACTTTGGTTGTCAATTGTATGCATATGCATATATTTAAAAGAATTTGTGCTGATACAATTCGGCCCATTGCTGAGCCGAATTGTGTGATATTGTTTTTACTTGTTGCCCCAATAATAATCTGCGGCATCTGTGTATGGTATGAATCCCACACGTTTATAAGGAACCACTTTAGAAGCCCATGCTTTTTGACTTTCTAAAACTTTTTTAAACCATGGATTATTTTTTGATTCTTCTGCAAAAATTTCATCAACGGTTTTTAATTCTGCTTTTAATATGTCGTTTGGTGTTTTCATAACTTTAACATCATATTTTTCAACCATCTCTTTTAAAGCAGAACCGCTCTTGGCTTGTATGTCTACCAACCATAAAACATATGACTCATGAGCTGCAGATTTAATTGCTTGCTGTTGCTGAGGAGTTAATTTTCTCCATACATCTCCTCGTATCATTAAATCTCCAGTGTTAGAGTTTTCATGATGACTGTGTAGATAATAATACTTCCATACAGTTTGCATGCCCATTTTTAAATCTTCTACAGGACCTTGATACTCTGCACAGTTGATTACACCTTTTTGACCTGCTGCTACAACTTCACCCAAAGGCATACTAACTGTTTGCATGCCCATTCTTTTGTAGAGTTCTGTGTTTAATCCAGTTTGTCTACATTTAAAGTTTTTTAAATCATCCAAGTCTTTGATCGGTCGATAGAACCAACCCAGCGGTTGATTTTGTGTTGGTAAGAAAGGAAAGCCTACTATATCAATATCTAATTTTTCTTTGTAAAATTGTTGATATAATTCAAATCCACCACCATGATAGAACCATCCTAAAAAGTCCATTCCATCCATACCGTATGGACCACCGGCCGGACTGTTAAACAATGCTAGTGTTTTGTCTTTGCCCACAAAGTAGTAACTCTGTGTGTCTGCTCCATCTAGAACACCTTTATTCACAGCATCTAATACTTCAAATGCTGGAACAATTTGTCCTGCTGATTTTAAATCAATTTTTAATGACCCGTTGGTTAGTGCTTCTACACTTTTAGCCCACATGGCAGAATGATCATGCCAGGTAGATCCTGCGGGATATGAACTCTGTATCTTGAGAGTTGTTTGTGCTGATGCAATCACCGTTGTTGCCAACAACAAACATACACTTATAATTATTTTTTTCATTTTTTTCCTTTTTCTTTTTTGTTTAAATTAACAATCACTTAGATTTCATACTACCTAGTATGTCTAACTCTTGCTCTTTAATACTATGATTTATTTGATTTTTAATTGTGTGCTTTTGATTCTGAGCCAAATATTTTGGGAACCACGTGGCTATAGAAGGCCATATAAACACAATAACCACAGCAAGTACCTGTAACCACATGAACGGCAGCATGGCTTTAAATATCATTTTTAAATCCCATTGTGGCACTGCTTGTTTAACATAGTATCCGGTCATGGCTACCGGAGGAGTCATGTATGCTGTTTGTATAACCAACCCCAGCAGTGCTCCAAACCATATCAAGTCCACATTTAAAGCAATCAGTGTGGGTAGAAATATTGGCAAGAAAACTAAAATAATCACAGGCCATTCAAAAGGCCATCCCAACAGATGGCAGGCCAACAAAATAACAATTAGAGTAACAGTGGGCGAAAAATCCAAATTTATTAAAAAATTAGATATGAGATGATCACCTCCTAGACTGGTGAACACTGAACCAAAAATGTTGCCCGCAATGGCCAGCAACATCACCACTGCAGCAGTGTTGGTTGTGTTGTCCAAGGCCTGTTTCATTGCTGACCAACTGAATTTTTTATAGATCATGCTGAGAATCATGGCTCCTGCTGCACCACAAGCACTGGCTTCTGTACTGGTGGCCCATCCCATCAGCATGCTGCCCAGTGTGGCCACAATCAATAGAGCCAAGGGTACCACGCTGAGCAGTGTGTCTTTGATCATACGCCATGTTATGGCTTCTCGGTCTTTCACGGGTATCACTGGTCCTAGGCTGGGATTTCTATAAAGTTTTAGTGCTATCCACAGCATCATTAATAGAGCTGCTAGGAAACCAGGTCCAAAGCTGGCTGCATAGAGATCGTTGATGTTAACACCCAGAGTGGGTGCCATCACCAGCAGTGGCACAGCGGGTGGTATGCATACCAAACTGCCTCCACCTGCTATGACTCCGGCACTGATTTTTTGATCATAGCCCAATCTCATCATGGATGGCACTGCCATCACAGCCAGTATGGTCACTGATGCTCCTACCACTCCTGTGGCCATGGACAGCAGCACTGCTGTGACAATGATCACATAGTAGAGACTGCCTGGTATGGGTGCCAATAATTTTTTTAAACTGATGAACAGTTTCTCTACCAATCCGGCTCTTTCGCTCATGTAGCCCATGAATATGAACAGTGGGATAGAGATCATCACTTCATCTTTGAAACTGCTCATTAACTGTATATAGGTTAAATCAAACACCGGCTGTCCTAGACCCGCATAGCCAAAAGTCAGTGCTAAAAATATCAGTGTAAAACTGACAGGTATCCCTATGAATATACTGCTCATCATGCACAACAGCATGGCTGGTGCTAACCAATACATTAAATGTCTACCTCATGATGCAGATTGCGGGGAGTGTGCCCTGTTTTTATCACATGGCCGCAGTGTATGCATCGACTGATGCCCTGCAACACCAGCAGAGTCAATCCCATGGCTATGCACAGTTTGAATGGCCACACAGATAGGTTCAGCATGGTCAATCCAGATCCTTCTTTTATTCCATGGCTGTAGATGCCTGCTTGCCATGCCAACCACGTGATGGTACCGATGCTGGGAAAAAACAGTGTGATGTAGCTGACCAGGTCCACTGTGGCCTGTGTGCGTACACTCCAACGTCTCCAATATAGATCTGTCCTTATGTGCGATCCTCGCAGTAGACTGAGACTGATGCCATACATGATCAGTATGCCATACATCTGCCATGGCAATTCTTCAGTCCACTCCAGTGTGACACCCACAGCAGTTCTGGCTGTTATGCCCGTGATCACTGTGATCACCAGAGCCACAATCAACCATCGATAGATCTGTGACAGTGTTTCTGTGGCAGTGTCGATGTGGTGTGCTAGTTTAAGCAGCATGATATCTTTAATTATTGACGTAAACTGCAGCAACAGAGATATTTGATTGAGTCACAGCGTGACTGCTCACTGGCCACGCTGTGGGGTAGGATTACTTCTTAGCTGGTGCAGCTGGTGTAACTGGTGCTGTGATTGCTGGCTTGGCAGCTGGTGCCACTGTGGCTTTGGGCTTCACAGCATAGTAGGCCACTATCACAACCAATAACACTGCTACTGCAATGCCTATGTTTCTGTATGTAAACAAATTGTTCATTTGTGTTCTCCTATTGTTTGTGAGTGTATTGTAGCACAACGAGCAGTGTTGTCAACCTTTGGTAAACACACTGCTCACTGTGGTGTGGTGACTGTGTTACTGTGTCACTGATAGATTGATAGCGGATGGGCCTTTGGGTCCTGATTGCTCTTCAAACATCACTGCATCACCCTCGTTGAGAGTGTCCATGCCTGCTGCTTGTACTGCTGATATGTGTACGAACACATCCTTGTCTTCTGTGGCTATAAATCCAAAACCTTTTTGGGCATTAAACCATTTTACTGTGCCTTGTGTCATTGTTGTTCTTTCTTGTGTTGTTATTATGTACTGTAATGTTAGTGGGGAAAATAAGCCCGGTGCTGAATGCACTAGCTGTGTTTGTCTCTACTTCTTTACCTTACTTTGTTCTTGTTTACTTAGCCCAATAGTAGCACATGTTTTTGAATGTGTCAACCGACCCGCTAATTACAAGCATGGAACATGAGGACACACAGGTGTATTGCGATGGCTACGATGCATATCAAGAGGAACCCACACATCCGAAGGTGTACTACACTTTAAAACAGAGATCGGATGGCACCTATTCGGCTGTGTGCTACTACTGTGGCAAACGATGGGTCAGCACCGAGTAAAAAAATACAGCAGCAAAAATTTCAAATTTGAGGTACACTGGGGTGTGGTCACTTTTACACTGTGAGAAATTGGGTACTAGTGGGTATTCCTACACGCTGCATTTTTTTTAATACCCGGGTATTTTATCATCCAGGTGGTGATTTTTACACCATGGTGTTACAAAATACAAAAAAATATAATAAAAATAAAAAAGCTAACCGACGACCTGGTAAACTGACCTGAGCCACCACTCGCCACCCCCCACCACTGTGAGACCCTGTGCACCACTTCTGATAGACCCGGGGGCATCACCCCTCCTAGGATCACAGCAGGATCCACACAGCAATAACCACAGCTGAAGCCAACACCCGGGGTCAGGGGTCTGGGCTGTGGGGTCGACTGTGCTATTGTATATGTGCGGAGCTGGGCCAGGGAGATCAACTCAGTGGTAAGTGCCATGCTGTATCACCAACCATGTTGCATGTGACGGGGTGACTATTAGTTGTGGTTGAGCATCAGGGGAGCCCTGTGGTTAGTGCATAGCTGAGGGGTGAGGAGAGCGGCGAAGCCGCCCGGGCTGTGACTGTATGTTGTGGTAGAGAACACTAGGGCTAAGTGACCCTAGTGGCTCCTGTCTCGGGGTTATGTCGCATGATATTAGTGTGTTATTGGTGGGGTATTTATAGTGGGCTATATCTTGGGTGTGGATCTTTGGATATGGCCCAGCATAGTGGATCCGGAACTAGATGTGCAAGAATGTGGATCTCACAGTCTTGGTCACTCGGATCAGCCCCTGCTTCTCAGCCTCATCCACGATCTTTTGGAAATCCGCATTGTCCTTGCCCGGTGCCTTGCATAGGCCGCGGTCTGACATCACATAGTGAGCAGATGACCTGCGGATGTGCTGGTTGAACTTGTTTACTACTTGAACTAACTCATTCACATGATTGTTCATTGTTTCTCCTAAGTTGATTTATGCTTTTATTATATGATCATTTGGTAATACGTCAACCTCGAAAAAGGCCAATAAAATGGGGGCTTATAACAAGCGAATATACATCTCAACGGCAATGATGATCACAGCCGCAATGATGATCACGGGATCCATTATTCAGCTCTCCCATGATATACCACTAGGGCAAACACAATGATCAGCACAGTGATGATGATGAGTGCGGGCATGGTTATTTCACCGTCCAGTAAAGCCACACAGTGATGTTGAATAGTAGTAGAAAGGTCACGGGATCCATTAGAATACCGAGGTCAATAATAGTAGTAGAAATACCACCGATAATACTGCAATCACTCGGAGTGCCCACATCTCCCTCTGTATGATCCGAGGTGAGCTTTTTAATAGTGTGTAGGCTGTGGGAAACTGCCGCTGTGATCGGGCATCACAACGAGCACAGCATCTCCTCACGATCCACACGGTGATGGCGCAGATCAGTAGTATGGCAGTGATGGCAATTAAAGTCTTTAACATAATAGTAATCGAGGTACTTATCTGTTAGAGAGCATCGCGGCAGATTACCAAACTCAAGCACACAATAAGGAGTATCAGTAGAAGTTCAATCATGAGTGAGGTGGGTTAGCGAATGATAAAGGTCAGCACAAATAGCTGTAGAGTACATATGGTCACAATGGCTATGAGCATACGGATATTTAAGCTCGTGAGCAGATCATAATGTGACTGCTATTGACTCACCGTGGCAGAGCCGTTAATTGCGGTGGAGGTCGGTGGTGAGTGGTGGCTCTAGACCCCACTAGAGCCGTTTGCGGCTGTGCGACACAGTTTTTGCACAGCAAAGATAGTTTTACAGATGGAAAAAGGTTAAGCATGACAGGCTATGCTGTAATACTCCAGCCCTAATTCCGCTTGTTTCGAGGGGTAGTTAGTAAGCCAACCAATGACTCACAATGTCCGTGTAGGTCAGTATATACAACACAGCAATCACTGCCGCAAGGTACACACCATTGAGCAATAGCTCACGCCAAAAATTCATGCTAGTATTAATGCTCGATCTAGCCCTAGTTATCTTGTCATATAAGTTTCGGTTCATGTAGTATATAAGCAATCGCCCACCCACCCCTTAGGTAAAGTCATGCTGTTTTACCAACACTTTATATACTGAACATAATTGGAGTACAATTGGTTCCGCCCTTATAATTGCATATCGTAGACACTATAGATTCACAGTAGACTACCATGCTTACCTTTCCCACTACTCACACAACACGAAGCGATCGAGCGAAGTGTGAGCAGAGCACGGCAACGGTGACAGTCATAGTGGGGCGTTCGTGCTTGATACAGACGGTACAGTGGCTAGGATGTCAAAAATTGCTGTCGCGAGTAGCTCTTACGAGCAAGTGGGTAGTAGGATCCAATTACCAAAAAAATTTGCGGCGCAGGCTACGCCTGGAACGGGTCGTTGGTGCCCGCTTGGTAATACCATGGAAAGGGTGAGGATGTGCCGTGTTGAGTTATTATATTACAATGTCGGTGCTGTCGAAGTCTGCTTCTGAGCTGTCCACACAAGTGATCAAGATGTTCACAATCGCCAGATCCGGATACTGCCTTGAGCTTTTCAACATCTCTGTTCGCTTGGATTCTGCCGCTCGCTCACACTCCTGTAGGGTGGAGTATTCTGTCATGGGAGACTGCTGTAGAGCCGTGGTGTAGGGTAGCCCGTCGTCGGGATCCAGTTGTAGTAGCATGATCAGCATGATGTAGGCTTTCATTGTGAATATTTATGGGCAGGACTTAAATAATCATATGAATAGTTGCTATCCCCACAACACCACATGGTCTTGGTGCCCCCCTGACACAGAAGCATTGTGGCAGCAAAATCAGCTCACACGAGCAGGGGATCTTGCACGATATGGCTGGGAGCCACACCACAAGATTGAGTATCGTTTCAATGCACAGGGATTCCGTTCTGTGGCTTTTGCTGCCACACAGCCAGGCATCATGGCTCTGGGCTGTTCTATCACTGTGGGCATAGGCATACAGCAAAGGGACATATGGTGTGAGCGAGTGTGTGACGCTGTGGGTCTGCCCTGTTGGAATTTGGGTCAGAGCGGTGCCAGCATGGACACTCTGTTTCGCATGGCAGAGCATTGGATACCCCGTCTACTGCCCCGTCAAGTGATCATGCTGTGTCCCCCCAATCGATTTGAAATAATAGATCCCCAAGGACGAGCTGTGATGCTGTTGCCCGCGGAGCAACAGGGTCGCCACTATGCGAATCCCCCACACTTGGCCCAGTTCTATCGCGATTGGATAACCAATCCGGAAAACACACGCCTGCAGGACCTAAAGAATCTGTGGGCCGTGGAGCGGCTGTGTGACAGCCTGAACATACCCCTGCATCATTGGACATGGGCAGATATGTTTGACAATCAAGTGGATGATTTTGCCAGAGACCTTGCTCATCCTGGCGTTGCGACACAGAGAGTGTTCGCTGAGCGAGTGCTAAGAGATATAGATGCCCACGGTGTAGATTAGGATGAACCCTGCATTGATCACAATGAGGTTCCACTCACGGATTCTGTAGCCCCAGATGAAGTACAATATGGCTCCCGTGTTCAAGAAGTAGATGTTCGCAGGGTCAATGCGTAGTGACGTCAATACTGCGCCTATCAGTGTGATAATACAAGCGGACCATTTGAGATAGAAATTACTCTGCATCTTCCCCTTTGGTCCACTGCTGTTTATAATCGTTCGTGGCCTTTAGGCCCTCTTCATTGGCGTGTAGATACTCCAGCAATTCCTCTGCCATCGCCCTGCGGATCTCGCCCTGCAAGGGATCTGGATGACGCTCAATCATGATCTCGTGCAGACGCTCACGGATGCCCGCATACAGATGATATAGATCCTGTTGTCTCAGCATGATTAAAATGCGTACTGTTCAAATTTATTCAACACCATGTCACCCAGCTTGGTTCTGCCCAGTGAGTTGCATAAACCCATGATATAGCCCAGGTCGTAAGCCACATCCTTCTCATCCATGCGTGTGTAATCTCTCTTGAGATCCCATATGGTGCTGGCCAGTATCTCGTGCTGTGTCATTTTACCTTTGGTCTTTATTTTCATTATTTGTTCCCCCAAGCCTTCTTGCCCAACTTCACAAACGGTCTGCACAACCTTACAAACGGACTCAAACCATGACCGATTCTGTAGCCAACACTATCTGATTCTTTCTTTACTGTTTTATTGCCCACTTTATTATAGATCATGTGTAATGGAATAGTGATCAAAAGTGCAGGCAACATGAATATCACTGCCATTAAATGTAGAATAAAAAACATATTTTCCTCCCAGTTGTTATATGCTTTATAATACTATATTTTGGTAATTTGTCTACCGCTAAAAAGTCGCTATTTCTTTGACTTTTTTGTGCGTTTTCTGGGCTTCTTTTGATAGTTCATGCGGAAGTCTTTCATAGTGGCCACCCTGATGTGATCTATGATCAGTCGCCATATCTCTGCTTCTGTGGCTGTATAGGATTGCTCCATGAGATACTCGTGCTCTGCGGCTGTGAGAGTGCCACTCTTCAGCATATACCCAATCTGCTCGCGGACTCGGCGATTGTGCTCACCAGACAATCGGTTCCAAAACTTCTGCTGTGAGGGTTTCAATTTCTTTTTCATTCTCTTGTATTTACGGTGCTCAAACCGGGGAGATCTGAGCACCGCTTCACTTGTTAGGGAGGTGTGAAGCTCTAAAAATTCTTTTAATCTCGACTAAGATATTCCATTATACCATATGCAATCACACACAATACCAGAACACCTATAACCATTAATATATTAGCTATCATCGTTTCTTTCTTGTCTTTCTTGTCTTTCTTGTCTTTCTTTTTTTAAAAACCACTTCTTCCACAGGCTCCGCTCTATTGTTATAAAAATAATAAAATATTGCCCCACTTAAAAAACATATAGATGCCATACCAGCAAAACCAATCGCAATAGCCACCAGTCCAATCAATACATCCAATAGTGTCATCGTGTTCTCTTTCTCTTTACAGGCTCTATGCCCCACTCGATCCTCTGCCACAATCGATCATAGGAGTAATAGGTAAGTGTCAGTAAGAAATTAACGGATATTGTAGGTATGATAGCATCATCCCAAGCATGACCTGTGACTATCAGTAGTAGATAAGTGGCCGTGAATATCCATATCCTGTAAATCAGAGCCTTAACAAAAGTTCTTCTGGGCGTTGTTCTGTATTGCATTATGTCTTCCGCCTTCTGCTAATCACCTTCAGCTCTGAATAGGTAGCCAACAATCGCTCACAAGCCACTCCAAGGTTGCCTGCTTGTATATGTTTCTTGATAGCATCCAATCCTGTGACCAGTGCTCGTATTCGTAATTCTTGTAATCGTGGAGTCATTAATATCTATGTCCTATTCTAAACGGTGCTCCAACGATCACCATCCAGTACCATGCCCACGGTAGCCATGCTAGATGGAATAAGAAACTCTGTTGCTTCAACCACACAATCACAAACCATAGACTGACAGCTAGGAAGACGTGAGTCCAGGGTTGAGTGTCCACCACATCCTTTAACCATTCTGTGGCACCAGCGAATCGATCCCAAATACCGTCAAAAAATCGCTCTATGAAGTGTGGCTTGCGTTCCATTATTTGTTCATCCAATTCTTAAACCATGTCCAGTCAATGGTCAGTAATAGATACAACACTATCACAATGATCAATAAAAATACTTCGCCCATTACACTCCTGCCTTCATACAAGTTTGATGAGCCAGTGCTTGATATCTATCAGGAGCCATCTTCCAAAGATCCGCAATCTTCAACACCATTCTCAGTGATACTTCTCTCAAACGGTTTCTGTTCTCAAATATAAATGCCACCAACTGTGCTTGTTCTTCTTGAGTCATAGCATACTTGTCCAACATACCTTGACGACAGATCTGTTTAATACGAAGCATCCTGTCTCGCATACTATCGATAGTTAGATCTAGATAGTGACATCTGCTCTGTAGTGCTTGTAAGTGATCCTGTAATTTTTTGCTCTTAACATTGTCAAACTTAATATTAGATATGAATATCACACCACCGTGGAACTCAAACGAGTTGGGCATACCTTCTTGATATAGTGTACGACTTTCTGTGTTCCAGTGAAGCATTCTCTTCTTGCCCGAATCCAGAGCCGCCTTGAGTAGATTCAAACTTAGATCATCATACAGTATGGCGTCGCAATCGTCAAAGCATACCACATGACCCGGATCCTTGTGCTCGTATAACTTCTTGTATAAACCTATCGCTGACATAGCACCTTTAACCATTTCAAATTTCCTCTTAGATCCTGCGATATCATCAAATGTAGAGAATCTTTCCAGAGTGCTCTCCACACCAAAACTCTTACCAATACCTGGAGGGCCACTCACAATCACTGCTCTCACTTTATTGGTCGCCACAGCTTCAGTCATCTCATTCAGTATTTCAAAACGATTGGCAATTCGTTGTATAGCCATCTCGTCATTCTCCATTGCTGTGGAATCTTCTGGCACAATGGCACTCTTAACGTCTTCCATATAGGCCACATACACAGCCTCCGGAACCACAGTGGCCGCAGATATGTCAGGTATATTAACTCTAACCTGCTCTTGTTCTCTATAACCCTGTTGTTCAGTCACATCCACAGTGATGAATCCACCCTGTTTAGATCCTGTAAATTTTTGATATTCTTTAACCAGTGGAAACACTCTGCCACTTTGATCCTCACCTCTGTAAGAACCGGTTTCTATTCTAATGTATTTCTTCAACTTGTTCCTCCCTGTTGTATTTTATAATTTTAGTCTTTATTCGTGATCTGTCAATTGTTATTTTTTATTTTCCTCAACCTTCTTCATATTCTTAAGAGCAACCTTTATTCCAGGATACCTTGACTCCATCATGGATTGGGCAATGGCGCCGGAATATCCCACTATAGAATCTGTGGCCGTGCCTTTGTCTGTAAAAATATAAAACTCGTACTCAAATTTAGTTGGCATACATATCTCCCTTTTATGTAAGGGGTAGATCGGCTTTACATAACAAGGTTAAGCTTCTTCGTACCCCTTGTTTTATTATAGCACGGATTGAATAGAAGTCAACCTGGGCTGGCAAAACAAAGATTAAATCTTAATCAATAATTCACTATTAAATCCAAGCTCATAAACGGCTTGATAAAAAGAATTATCTAAAAAATTACCCAGCGGTATTCTAGGACCAATCACGGGCAGGCCATAAGTGGCACACCACTGTTCATAGTCTTTAGGAATAGATTCTTGAGTTCTTCTTAAAGATAAAGTGATAGAAGCGGTTAGATTTCCATCTAAAGATCCCATTTTTTTCCAATCTTTTTGTTCAGACTTATAAAAACATTGCCATGGAGACAAACCAGGATCACAAATAGAAAGCTCTAAATGATTTTGAGAAAAATCGGTACTATCACGCCATTCTTCTAAACTAACAATATCCACAACAGGCTCTCTCCATCGTTTTCTTGCTTCATCCACAGACAGAATACCATCATTCTTCATAACGGCATTAGGTGTTTTAGTAAAATTTAAACGAGTCCCCCAAATCTGTTCATGTGCTAGACCCACAAGATTTGAAATACGATACAATCCAGTTTGGATTAACTCTTCAGACATTAATTTTTTAAAAATTTCTAAATTTTTTTCTAATTTAATCACCGAATACATTATATTTTCCAATCTTTTTTGATCGTATAGTTCCACCGGGCTTTCTATCAAAAAATCCTTTAAACCCAAGTTTTTCCACACACTCTCATATTGAAGCAAGGAATCACTCAGATAATCTACCCAACGACTAGTTTCACCCTGAGCAGGAAGCCATAACCATAAGGTTTGATTTTGATATTGTTTTAACCATCGATTAACAAAAGGAGTAGAACATAATTTTATAGGATACTCTTTTCCATCTATAAAACAAACAGGCATATCAATATTTAATTTGTTAAAACTCAAGGTAAAAATTTTAAAAGTGTTTGGCTTAATTTAGAAACATATTCTTCCCCAGAACCGTGCATCATATGATAGGTGTTTCCATAACAAGGATTTCCCCCGTCATCAACACCAGATTCTATTTCAATTAATTTTGATCTTTTTGGATTTTCTCTTATTAATTCGTTGTAGTATAATTTAGCATCTTCAAAAAGAGTACCAGAACACCCATCTTTTTTATGATGTATAAAAATTACTGGAGTTTTTATAGAAACAGGCAATCTTTCTTCATATCTGGTACCACTCAAAACAATCAAATTGGGTTGAACTCTGTAGCCTTGTTCTAAAAAATGTTTATAATAGAACGAAATAGAAAGACCACCATTACTGTGTCCTAATACTATAATGGGCAAGCCTGTTTTATTCTTATAATATTCTATCACACTCTGTATCCTTTGAGCATGATCTAAAGATGCCCTCATACCAGGATTATATGATTGTGGAAATGCTCTACCACCACGAACCTCAATTGGATAAGGACTATCAAACATCACAAGATCAAATTGTCCTGAACTAATGTTAGGAATATTATATGTAAGATTTTTTAATGTATTGTTAAAATGATACATTGTATCTGTTTTTTTAACAGGCTCAAAATTAAATTGACCCGGACCACCAGGTATAAAAACAATTAAAGCCTTGCTCTTTTCTCCTCGATAATACTTGGTCCAGGTCCATTTTTGTTCAGATGTAGTTGGATCTAAATGATCCACAGCAATCAATTCTGCTCTTGCAGATACAGAATAAACAATGAAAACAAATGCAAACAAGAGTCCCTTCATTAATTCCTTCTCATTTTAGATATCTCTTCGGCGGTCTCTTTATCAAACACCGGCACAAGATTTGATTTGTGCATGATGGCAATACCCAATAGCTTTCTCTCTCCCGAATACTGCTGTGCCTCAGCACGACCAGACATTTTGGTTATCTTATCAGAAGTCCGAGGCATTTTTCTTTTGGCCTTATAATCAGGAATGCCGGGTCTTAAAGACTCTCTATCCTTGGCTCGTGTTTTCAATTGATCAGGTGCTAGATTATTGTCCCTCAACCATTGATTGTGCTTTCGCTGTGCCTCTCTCTTGCGGAGAGTATTAGCTATCTTCTTACGGATTCTTTTTCGCTGTTTCAATACAATGAATCCCATAGTTTATAATAACACAAACGGATTAAAAATCAACCTATGATAAAAGACTCCGGAGATACTAAGAATATGATGACAAAACATATGAATATAATCACAGAAACATATACATAGGTTCGAAATAGATTCATTATCTCTTGTCTCCGGGCCATACCATCCAAAGGAACACCAAGAATGGCAATAGTGCTGTCACAATGATACAGGCCACCTGCTTGAATACATCAGTGATGCCGATGTGTCTCAATCTCTGTACCGTGATGCTCATCAGAGCCCAGTTGTAGCCTGCTGTCAGCAATAGAACTATCAGGCTGTAATGTATCAACACCACAAAGAAGTTGATGGCGAATAGTGCAATCAATCCTGCTAGAGCCGCTCCAAACAATGTGGCCACAATCATTAGGACTGCTATGATGTAATCTCGGCGACTTCTTGCTCCGTCAAAGTCAAAGAATGCTCTAAAGTCCAGCCACGATCTCATTTTTGTTTTCAATACCAACATCAGTTTATGCTCGGTCTGTCAAATGGTTCAATCTCCCCAGACTCTTCGGAAACCACAGATACAAATTTCTCAAAATCATTGGGTTTCAAAATGGTCTTATACAATCTCATGGCTATGGCGAGCATGGTGCTGGCCACGATCTGAGCATCTGTTTTCTCCAGTTGATTGAACATGAATGTCATCGTGGCCTTGTGACTCTCGTCCAAATTTTTACTTTTATCCTGCATTATTTTTTCACTTCCTCTGTTGCAGGCGTGAACCAGCCCTTAATAGTTTCCCAATTTTGTTTTTCCTGTTCAAATGTCAGAGTCTTTGCCCAAGATTCTTTTTGATAGGCCACTGTCTCGTCCACAAAGTTGCTCACTCCCAGAGATATCTTCTCGGGCATATTGCTCACGGTCACTCCTAGTGCTGTGACATCTTGAGATATAGATGTGGATACTGTTTCATACCATTTGTTGATGGCGTCTTGCGTTTCCTTCACTGTCTCGTTGGCAGGCAATTGAGCTGTCATACCATATACGACTGCCGCTGTTGCCAGTACCAATTTTTCCATTGCGTTCATGTTGCCTTCTTTCTTTTAGTTGTTGGTTTTAATACCTAAATCAGTTAGGTAGTCCTTGATACTCATTTCATCATCGATATCGTCATGATCGATTTGATCATCTGCCCAAACCACTTTAAAACCATGCTCGTTCAATAGTTCCAATAGAGAGTGCATATCG
>Ga0114978_10001429_pt1 | contig 20136 bp, 14 predicted proteins | sample S_140212_EF_Meta_FD_87027 | JGI IMG/M metagenome (GOLD analysis project Ga0114978, IMG submission 87027) | Freshwater microbial communities from Lake Simoncouche, Canada to study carbon cycling - S_140212_EF_MetaG | ecosystem: Environmental > Aquatic > Freshwater > Lake | place: Lake...
GGAACCACCCGCCTTTACAGCGACCGCCCCACCGGGCTTGGCCCAGTACGTGCAAAATCGCGAGCCGCTTCGTTACATGCAGTCGACCCCGCAGCAATTGTGGGAATCGTTTCAAATGTTGAATTTGAAACAATCCTTGCAGGCCGTGGCGATTCCTGTTCAGGAATTTGTCAGCGAAGTCGGGGAGCCATCCGCTACCGAGTTAGACAACCTGTTTAAACAATTCAGCAACCGACGCTGGATTGACGAGGCTCAACCCGGATTCGTGCAGCTCCCTCGAGTGAAGCTGGCCTATCTGACAGCCGACTTTGAAAAGTTCGAGCGCCGGGTGGATCCATCATCGGACGAAATTCGTGAATATTACGAAAAAAACAAAGACCGCTATCGAGCTCCTGCCGCCAAGGAATCGACGGCCCCCCAACTTCCCGATGGTGAGAAGGTCATCGAGCCCGAGACGAAAACAAAGCCTGAAGCAGAACCTGTCGCCCCCGCTTCCGAAACCCCCGAAGCTCCCGCCACACCGCAGGAAGAGGACGAAAAGCCTGCAAAACCTGCAGAACCCGCCGCGACTCCCGAAGAAAAAGCAGCGACTCCCGAACCAAAATCAGAATCTGAGCCAAAATCGGAAACCGACCAAACCGAAAAGCCAGGGGACAAAGTGGATTCAGAACCCAAATCCGAATCGGGATGTGCCGCTGACGAGACAGAAACCCCAAAGCCCGCTGCAGCCGAAGAAGTGAAAGTTGACGAAAAGCCGGCTGCGGAAGTCACTCCGAAGCCAACCCCGGAAAAAGCCGAAGAACCAGTCGCCACAGAACCAGTCGCCACAGAACCAGCCCCTGCAGCGCCCGCCGCAGCAGGTGCTGAAGAAGTGAAGGGACCTGCAGAGCCCCCCGCAACTGAAGCCGAAAAAACGCCTGCCCCTCCGCTGAGTCAATCACCGGTATCGCTGCCTGAACCGAAGTTTCGCGAACTCGATGAAGACCTCCGGCTGGAAATTCGAGAAACCTTAATGCGCGAGCGTGCGTTCTTCGATATGGCTGCGGCCTTGGACAAAGCCTTTGATGCGATGTTGCCGTGGGGACTCGACTACGACACTTCGACCGATGAGGACCAGAAGGAAGAAAAAGCAAAAGCCGTCGCGGAAAAAATGAAACAGTATGCGATAACTCACCAGCTGGAATATGTCGAGACACCTGAGTGGGAGTACGAGGCACTGGTGGCTGAACCGATCGGTATGGCGGTCGAAGAGCAAGGCCGCACGAACGTTGCCAACGAAGTCATGATGCGCGGGGAACGGGGAGAACCACGGATTCCCTTGTATGCACCGCGTCGCGCCGACTCGCGAAATCGACGAGGTTCGTTCGCCTATTGGAAAATCACCGATATTCCAGCAAAAATTCCCAGCTTGGATGAAGAACCCGTTCGTGAGAAGGTCGTAAAAGCCTGGAAATTCGATCAAGCCCGACGGCTGGCCGAAAATCGGGCAATCAGCTTAGTCGATAAAACGAAGAAAGAAGGCTCAAACCTTGCCGCGACCATCTCGGGCGAGTCAGCCACGGGTCGCAAGACCGATCCCGCACTCAGTGTCATTGAAACGCCAGAATTCACTTGGCTCTCGACACCTCAAAGCGTTCCGTCAGGACCGCAAGATCCCATGATCACCGATATTCCCTTGATTGCCAAAGCAAGCAACGACTTCATGAAAAAGGTATTTGAAGAGCTTAAAGAGGGAGAAGTCGGTGTCGCCGCCAATGGCGATCGATCCATCTATTACATCGTCAAAGTCGTTGGCCGCGAATTGGTGAAAGAAGATGGAGGTGTCGCACGACAAGAAAAACAGCGACGATTCCTTGCCGAACGTTTTTCCGGTCTCTACCCCATTATCAAGTCCCCCTATGAATCCCTGGCACAGTTGCCACAACGCGTAATCGACCAAACCTGGCGACAAAACTTCATGAAACGACTGGATATCGATTGGGATGACGAGGCCGTGCAAGTTCCGGCCCCCCGTCGCCGAAAGTAATCCGCTACTTGGAAAACCGCATCCGACAAAGCGGCGTCACAGGGGCTTTTCATTGGGCTTACTCACCGATTCATTGAATAGGTGAGTAAGCCTTTTTTATCGACGGAGAAACACCTAAACGGAACAACAGTTGCATTACGTTGAAGAGGATTCGTACCAGGTGAACGGTCGACGTTTTGACTGATGCCGTTGTGGCGATAATTGATTGAAACCAAGAATGATTGAGGTCTTCTGATGGCTGAAGAAACCCCCATGAATAGCCCCTTTTCGAACTTAGCACCTGTACTTCAGGAAGATCTGAAACGACTCAAAGGAGCTTGGGTCTGGTTTGCCGTGTTGGGGGTCGCATTGATTGTGCTCGGTGTTTTTGCCTTGAGTTACTCGGTCCTGTTTACCATCGCGACGGTCGAAATCATTGGCTTTTTTCTGATCCTCGGTGGTGCAACCTTCATTGCCGGCTCGTTTTTCACCGGAAGCTGGGAAGGATTTTTTCTGACCCTGATGACGGGAGTCTTGCAGCTGGTCCTGGGATTGATCTGCGTTCGGCACCCTGACGAAGCCGCCATCGTTTATACGCTGTTAATGGCAGCGTTTTTCATGGTGGGTGGACTATTCCGCATCGCCATCGCTCTCTCATCTCAGTTTCACGGACGAATCGGAATCCTGGTGAATGGAATCATTACCCTCGCCCTGGGAATCATGATTTGGCATCAGATCCCGTTTTCCGGACTCTGGGTGATTGGTACCTTCCTTGGCATCGACCTGATCTCGAATGGCTGGGTCTATTTGCTGATTGGTCTCAGTATTCGAAAGTTGCCCGTTTGAGTCTGAGTTCGAACGCAAACGGAATGGAACACCCGATGGCACCTCGTTGAGGAATCTCGCAGCGTATGAATCTGGACATCCTGCGAGCCGAACCGGTCATGCTACTAGAGATCAACTCCAACACGATCCCTTCCGGGATTATGCCGATTCGATTCGGTCCGAACCCGAGTTCTGGTTTCAAGTACCCCTCGGTGATTTTGGAGGTCACTCCGGATGAATTTGAGAAAATTCAGACTCACGAACTTCCGTTGCCGGAAGGATGGGAGCTTGGTGAATTGATCCCACGAGTTGCAGAGGACATGAAGTGAGCATTGCGGACGAATCCGCAATCAATCGCATTCTCGCGAGTCTTGCTGATTGAGTCAGTACGAGATTTCCCGCCGGGAAAGCGTATTCTCCGTTGGCAGATCGTGTCACCTCCTTTGACTGATTGATTTGCTCTCAGGTCCCTGAATGAAAAGAAAACGCCCCGTTGCCGGGGCGTTTTCTTTTCTCTCTGACGTCCTCAATTCCGTGCAAGCACGAATGTCATTGATCACAGTCCCATGATTCAGGGGGACCCTGCATCCGCTGCGTCAGCGGAACCTGATGTTCCCAAGTCGAGCTTGGCCCACTTGCGTGTTGCCAATTTCTTCAAACCTTCTGCCGTGACCGAGCCGTTTTCTTTGAACGTCAGCGACTGCAGACCTTTCATATTTAACAGCAGATCAATTGACTGATCTGTGACCCCGGTGGCGCGAATCGATAATTCCTTCAGCTGCGGCAGTTGAGCAATGATCTCGATTGTCGCGTCTTTCAATTGAGGAACCGTCCAGACATCCAGCAATTCGAGCGAGGTGAGTGCCGAGAGATTCTTTAACCCGGAATCCCCGACCGAGGTCAGTTCATGCAAGAACAGTCGCTTCAACTTGGGAAGATCGGTGAAGACTTCCATCGCGCGATCATCCACGTTTGGCAAGTCACGCAACGTCAATCGATTCAGACCCATCCCTTTCAACGCCAGCACACCTTCCGAACCGAATCCCTGACAACGGAAAACTTCCAATTGCGCGAGCTTGCCGAGTTTTGCCAAATGGGGGCCAGACTGGTCGGTGATCACGAAATCCTGCAGCAACAAGGACTCGATCGTCTGATTTCTGCTGAGTGATTCCAACCCGATGTCATCGACGGCAGTGCTGCGGTGCTTGAAGGCGGTCAGCTTTGGCAGATCGGCAACCACATCCAGGGCCATGTTCCCCGCTTCCATGTTGCCACGCAAATCCAGTGATCGCAGATCCTGCAACTTGGCAAGTCGCTGAGCACCAATATCATTCACCTGATTCTGCACCAGCGTTAGACGCTGAAGCTTGGTCAGTTCACTAAGGATCTTGACCACACCATTCGTCATATTGGTATTGGACGAAAGGTCCAGTTCGATCAGGTTCGGAAAGGATTTCACAATCATTTGAACCGTGGAATCATTGATCGCCGAATTGGTAATCGCCAGGGTTTTCAGGCCCTTCAAGTTGCCAAGTGTGGCGGCCATTTCATCATTCAAGGTGCGGCAATTAAAAATCTGCAGCTTTTCGAGATCGCTCAGTTTTCCAAAAATCGCCAAGTCTTCGGCCTTCAGGTTGGAACCATCCTGAATCACGATTTCGCTGAGTAAATCCCCTTCTTTTGGGGCGTACTTGGCACGTTTACCCAAGCCATCAATCCGTTCCCTGGCCGCTTTGACATCGCCCGAGTCCGCCGTTGCAGGCGTTTTTGCTTTTGGGGCGGCCTGAGCCTTTACCCCATCGGATGCAGGTGTCGATTTGGCACCTGCCCCGTTGTCGACGCCACTCGGTTTATTGCAACCAGTCCAGCTGAACAGGCCCAAAATGGTTCCGACCACGACGCATTGCTTCCAATCCCATCTCACCATGATTCTCGCCTTATACCCTCTTGTACGAAAAAAATGGGCGCACGCGGCTTGCGTGCGCCCATTTCACTTTTCAATCCGAACTAGTCTAACCGGTGCCCTTCGGCATAAACTGGCTTGACCAAGTCAGCTACCCGCGGGGTCTTGAGTTCCGCTAGGTTTGTGACCTTGAGATTCTTTGCATCCCAGGCGACCTTTTCACCCCAGTCACCCATTTCGCCGTTTGCTCCACCTTTGGCTGCAGCCCAGACGGCCAGATTGCCCAACAGGATGGTTTCGGTGAGTGGACCGGCACGATCGATGAAGTTCGATTTGCAGATCTTGGGATCACCAGCTCGCTTGGCCCGGAACAACTCATACATATTATTGAGGTCGTTGTTCCCCTTGTCTTCGGCCTTTTCGTAATCGACCTTGATTTTCTCGACACCCTTCAGTTCGTAAACACCACAGTAGTCGTCCGAACTGTAGAAGGCACCTTTCTCACCGACAATCAGCACACCACTGTCGGAAACATTGGTGATACCGTGCTTTTCAAAGACTTCCATCGGCGGCTTATTCCCCTTGCGGTCATACCACCAGAAGGGGATTGCAGGCCGTTCCGCAGTTTCCGGAAACTCGAACTTGATGACCGAGCTCGCTGGAAAGCTGTCGAAATCGTGGCCTGTCGACTTGGCGACCACCGAAATCGGATCGCGCAGTCCGCACGAAGCGAAGGGAACGGTCAACTGATGACAGGCCATGTCACCCAAAGCCCCGGTACCGAAATCCCACCAGCCACGGTGCTGAAAGGTGTGATAGATCCCTGGCCAGAATTCGCGTGGTGGTGCGACACCCAACCAGGCCTTCCAGTCCACGCGTTCCATCGCCTTCGCGATTTCTTCTTTTTTCTTTTCGATCAGCTTGGGAGCACTTTCCGCATCGTCTTTCGTTGCCTGAGCGGCAAATTTCGCCAGATCCATGCGGCGGCCAGGTCCCTGTGCCCAAACAGGTCGGTTTGACCAGGCAAAGACTTCTTTCAGGGTTCCCAACACGCCCGATTTGATCTGAGCAATCGCTTCGCGTGAGGAATCCAGTGCGGTCCCTTGGTTACCCATTTGCGTACAGACGCCCGTTTCCTTGGCGACCAGCGCCAGCAACCGGGCTTCGTAAATGGTTCGGGTCAGTGGCTTCTGTGTGTAGCAACTGATTCCCGATCGCATTGCGGCTAGCGTGATCGGACCGTGCATGTGGTCGGGAGTACTGACGTTGCAAATGTCAATTTTTTTGCCGTACTTGGCAAGCAATTCCCGGTAGTCGGTGAATCGTTCGGCGTTCTCAAAGCCTTTGGATTTCCCCTTGCTTTCCAGTGTGTTGCGATCCACGTCACAAATGGCAATGACGTTCCCAAATGTGGCTGCATTACTGGAATCGCTGGCACCCTTGCCACCACAACCAAAACTGGCAACGTTGAGTTGCTCGTTGGCAGAACGCTCTTGACCACGAAGGTCAACGGCTCCCCCAACGAAGATTGCGGCTCCAATCGCCGATGTGTTTTGAATGAATTCGCGACGCGACGTTTTTCGACTCATACGTCTCTCCTGGCGGCATGACAGTGATGCAGCAAATCTATGAATGAGATTCAATCCGTGCTTGGCAGCCGATCTGCCTAACTCCGATTGATGGTAATCACTTGACGGAAAAGTTTACAGCAAGCGGGGATGAACATTCCTGGGTGAACTATTTTTGTTTTACTCGGATTGCTCATTTTTTTGACTCGATCGGTTTTTTCCAACCTCTTACAGTTCCACCGTTCACCGAGACGAATTTCCCGTTCTGTCAAATCCCGCGACAGTCAAGATAGACGCAGCCCATTGGACTTGCGACAACAGCGTTGCCGCGAAGATGCCCCTCTCCCTGCAGGCGCCATTTTAAACGTGGCCCCTGTTGAGGAAAGCTGTTTTTTTTGGAATCTATTTTATTCCGAGGGGATCGAATCTCATCGCATGAAGGATCGTATTGATGGACGAGAATCGCTCCCCTGTACCCCTTTGCCGCAACCATGAAAAAACGCCCCCCCAAAGATCGTATTGATGGACGAGAATCGCTCCCCTGTACCTCTTGTAATGGAGATGTCTTGTGACCGAGATGCCAGCCGCCAAGGCGCAATCCATGGCCCGGCCGCGCTGGGATATTTTTTGTGCCGTCGTCGATAACTTCGGAGACATCGGCGTTTGTTGGCGGCTAGCACAGCAGTTGGCGGCCGAGCAGAATCGGGAAGTCCGGCTCTGGGTTGATCATCTCGAAAGTTTTTCCCAGTTGTGTCCGAACATTTCGCCGGCAGCTGAACAGCAACAGTGCGGCCTGATCGATGTTCGCGATTGGCCACGCCACTCTCCCGATGCATTTCCCGATGCCGAGGTCGCCGATGTGGTGATTGAGGCCTTCGGCTGCGAACTTCCTGCACGCTATCTCGCCAGCATGGCTCAGCGTGAAGTAACACCCATCTGGATCAATCTGGAGTACCTCAGTGCTGAACGCTGGGTTGAAGATTGCCATTTACTCATGTCACCCGCTCCACGGTCACGGTTGAGTCGGCACTTTTTTTTCCCCGGATTCACCGCAAAAACCGGTGGCGTCTTGCAGGAACGGGATCTCAATCGTTCGCGTCAGGCCTTCACTCGTGCCGAGGCGACTCAATTTTTGACCCGCATTGGAATCTCAACGCCGAATCCGGACGGACTGCTGATTTCCCTGTTTTGTTACGAAAATCCGGCGTTGCCCCCTTTGCTTGAGTGTTGGGCGGACGGAACGGTCCCTGTCACGGTGCTGGTGACACCAGGATTTCCGTCCACCCAGGTGTCAAATTGGTTCCAGCATGAACTGATGCTTGGTCAGCCACTGCAGCGTGGAAAGCTGACGGTCTGTGGCCTGCCGTTCCTGTCACAACCCGATTATGACCGATTGCTCTGGTCTTGTGACCTGAATTTTGTGCGGGGCGAGGACTCGTTTGTCCGTGCCCAATGGGCGCGCAAGCCATTTGTATGGCAGATCTATCCCCAATCCGAAAACACACACCTCGTCAAACTCGACGCTTTCCTTGGACAATTCCTGAGGGATTTTCCGCAATCGGCAGCGGTCGAGCGGTGCTGGCAGGCTTGGAATGGGGTCGGCGAGATTTCGTTGGCATGGCAAGATTTCCGTGAGATTCAAAATTCCCTGCAGGAACATACGGAAGTCTGGGCCTGCCAACTTGACCGAACGGGAAATCTGGCCGACAATCTGGTACGCTTCGTTCGTGGAAAGTCTTGATTCGGCTGCTTACGTTGCGGACGCGTCATGACCACGGTTGGTGGATGCGGATTCTCAATTTTCGACAGGCAAGATGGGAAATGTGTTATGAGTGTTAAGATCGCCAGCAATCTTCAGTCTGGCAACGTCATTATGATTGAGAACGAACCCGTCGTTGTCATCAAGGCGCAAATCAACAAGTCCGGTCGAAACCAGGCTGTCGTCAAGGTGAAGACCAAGAACCTGCTGACCAATCGCGTTTCTGAGCTGATTTTCAAGTCAGACGAAAAACTGGAAGGGGTGATGATGGAGAGAAAGGAATGCACCTATTCCTATTTTTCCACACCGAATCACGTTTTCGTCGACTCCGATTTCAACGAGTACGAAATTGACGCGGAAAGCATCGCCGACCTCGAAAAATATATCACTCCGGACATGAAAGAAGTCTGCGAAGTGACGTTCTACGAAGGCCGGTCAATCTCGGTTGTGCTCCCGAAGACGATTATTCGAGAAGTCGAGTACACCGAACCGGTCGCCCGCGGCGACACGTCGGGAAAAATTACGAAAACAGCAGTCCTGAAAGACACAAAACACGAATTGCAAGTTTCGGCATTCGTGGAAATCGGCGATAAAATCGAAATCGATACCGAAACCGGAGAATTCAAACGTCGATGTACGTGATCTCGGTTTGGCGGCGGGGAAAATTGTCTGGCTTACAGACTGGATTCTCGCCAAAACCAGCCGAAAACAGGTCTTAATCGCGTCGATTCCATGTCCCCGCCACTGCGATTTTCTGCATGGGCGGGGAATGTTTTTTCCGTACCCATTGCAAGACTGCACCGCAAGAAGCCCCCGAGGCAAAAACAACGCCGCTATTCGCATCGGATCATTCGGATGAACCCACTTCGCGCTGCGATTCGGATCTTGTTTGTGCTGTCACTCCTCATCAGCGACCTGCATGCCGACCCGCGACCTGAACGAACCATCCCGGACGGAAGCGATACTCGAGACCGTTTTTTGAAATTGATTGCACGACAACAGGTTCCCCTCGCCCCCAACGAACGTACCCCTTCCTCCTCTGACGGATTGACCGAGATCGGGTTTGACTTTGCGGCGGAAGCGAACCAGCGTGTCCCCGGCCTGATGATCAAACCGAGTTCATCGCCTGAATCAGTGAAACGGCCTGTCGTGATCGTGTTACACGGTACGGGGAGCGATAAGCTGGCAATGAAACCCTGGCTGAAAAAAATTGCGGCCGAGGGCCTGATTGCCGTGGCATTTGACGCACGCCACTCGGGCGAACGAGCAACCTTTGGCAAGGGGAGCGACGCTTATCGCGCGGCATTGTTAGAAACCTGGAAATCGGGGCGCGACTTTCCGTTCTTGTACGACACGGTCTGGGACCTGATGAGATTAATCGATTATCTGCAAACGCGTCCCGACGTTGATCCGGAACGAATTGCGGCGATTGGCTTTTCAAAAGGGGGGACCGAGCTCTACCTGGCTGCAGCAGCGGATCCGCGATTGGTCGCCAGCGTTTCGTGTATCGGAGTTCAGAGCTTTGAATGGGCTCTGGAGAATCAGGCTTGGCATTCACGGATTGCAACCATTCAATCCGCCGTCGAGGGAGCCGCGACGGACGCAGGTCTTTCGTCCGTCGATACCGCATTTGTTCGACGATTTTATCGCCGTGTCGCCCCTGGACTGGATCACGAGTTTGACGGCCCCCGCATGTTGCCGCTGATCGCACCACGCCCCTTACTGGTGATTATTGGTGATCGAGACGATCGCACCCCTCGCGCGGGAGTTGAACTCTGTATCAGCGCCGCCAAAGTCGCTTATCGCCAACAACAGGCAGAAAACCAGTTCGAGTTTCTTGTGCAGGAAAATGTCGGCCATGCGGTAACTCCGCAATCCGAAAAATACGCACTCGAATGGCTGAAAAAACAGTTGAAGTCGTCGCAAACTCACAAGCGGTAAGCCCCCAGCTTGGTACTCAAAATGGGTGAAATGTCGGAATGAGAATAGCAGATCAATCAATTTGATCCTGCCATGCCCGAACTCGATGGGATTTCCCCTCAACGGAACGTCCTTGACCAAAAGAGGATCGACCAACAGGTCCGTTTCCCACTTCCAGATCAAAACTGCTGAAATCGACAATGCCGATTCCCCCGCCGGAACATGCGGGGGATCGATCAATTTCTGTTGGTCATCGCTGCAAAAAGTCTTGCGAGTTTGATTCCTGAGCGTGGCTGGGATACCGTGTTCTTTCTCCCAAACACACTAAGTCATCTGGCGCTGCTCACGAATGACAACACAATCTGAACTTCCGGTCACCTGTCTACCGACATGGGACATTGCAGAGCTTCCCGAACCGAGGCCGCTGGGGCTGCGCCATTGGGCCAGCTTCATTGGCCCCGGAATCGTCATGATGGGAATCCAGATTGGCGGCGGTGAATGGCTGCTGGGCCCCGAAGTCACTGCCCGTTATGGCGGTGGACTGATGTGGATTGCCACCGTCGCGATCGTCTTGCAGGTCTTTTATAACATCGAATGCGCTCGCTATGCGTTGTATTGCGGTGAACCGGTGATGACCGGTTTTATGCGCAAGCGACCAGGTCCGATGCTCTGGATACCGGTGATTCTGTTTCTCAGTCTTTCGGCGCTGATTCCCGCTCTATCGACCAATGCAGCTGCCGTCATGGCGGCCATCTGGCTCGATCGCCCCCCCGGTGCCGAAGATCGCTGGCTGGTGACAATGCTTGCATACACCTGTTTGCTGGCTGTCGCGCTGCCGGTCCTGATCGGTGGAAAAATCTACAACATGCTGCAGACCGTCATGACCATCAAGGTGGCTGTCGTCCTCGGCTTTTGCCTGACGATTGGCATCCTTTTCGTCAGTCCAACACACTGGTGGAATGTGATGAGCGGTTTTGCCAAATTCGGAAATGTCCCGGTGAAAATCGATGGTCAAGATCAGCTGACCAATGTCTTTATCCAAATGTGGCAAGAGGGATCATGGCCCCTGATCGAGCTGGGAAATATTGCGGTGCTCGGAGCCTTTGCCGGGTACGCGGGTGGTGGTGGGCTGGCCAATTCCACGTACAGCAATTACGTTCGGGACAAAGGCTGGGGAATGGGCAAACAAGTCGGTGCGATTGCGAGTGCCGTCGGTGGTCGCGATATCACCTTAAGCCACCTGGGAAAAGTTTTTCCGATCACACCCGACAACCTGCGCCGCTGGCGAGGTTGGTGGAAGTATATTCTTACGGATCAGATCGTCGTTTGGGCTCCAGGGTGTTTCATGGGGATGGCCTTGCCCGCTCTGTTATCGCTCGAATTCGCCTCCCATTCTCAGCTGTATAACCAATCCGATAAACTGGAATGGGCACAGGCGATGATCACGGCGGATGGAATTCGGCACGCCCCCAATTTTGGGCCTGCGCTAGGTGGCATCTTGTGGACGGTGACCCTGTTCGTCGGATTAACGGTCTTGCTTCCGAGTCAAATGTCGATTGTTGAGGATTTCAGTCGTCGCTGGACCGACATCATCTGGTCAGCCAGCCGCCATGCCCGCGACCGGATGCGGGACGACCAGGTCAAGTACATCTATTACACGCTGTTGTTCTCGTATGTGTTGTGGACTCTGGTGGCAGCGTACCTGTTCAGCACGTACGGAACACCCAAATTGATGACCCTGATCATCGCGAATCTGAATAATCTGGCGATTGGGATTACCGCGTTTCAATTGCTGTGGATCAATGTCACACTGTTGCCGAAAGAAATTCAGCCGCGGTGGTATCATCGCGCCGGCATGGTCAGTTGCGGGCTGTTTTACCTCGGGTTATCCCTGTTAGTCTTCATGACCAAACAGTGGCCAATCTTGCAGGAATTGATGGCAGGATTCATGAAAACGTAATCGTCGATTTTGAGGGGATTCCGGGGCGAGTCAACATCAGTCCGACCTGGCCCATGCCAAGATCCCCACAGAGATTCCCACAGAGAACTGTCAAAATTCACAGAGAACCGTCAAAAGAATTGTCGAAATAAGGAACTGATGTGACATCACTTTTTGATCTTTCGGGGCGAGTCGCTCTGGTCTCGGGTGCGGCCAGCGGGATGGGGCGTGCGATGTCGCTGGCACTCGCCGAACATGGTGCAGATCTCGTCCTCGCTGACCTGAATGCCGCAGGAGCTCAGCAGACCGCCCATTCCATTCATCAGCTGGGCCGGAAAGCGATCGCCGTAGCGTGCGATGTTTCGTCACCGGATTCGATCCGTGCCCTCTTCAGCAAGCTGGATCAAGAATTTGGCCGTCTGGACTTTCTCGGAAATGTCGCGGGGGAAGGAGTTCTCGGCAAACCCGAAGAAATCTCGCTGGATGACGTCGAAAAAACCTGGCGAAACCTCGTCTATGGTCGCTTTTGCATGTGTCAGGAAGCAGGGCGACGAATGATTGCCGCCGGGCGCGGCAGTATCGTCAACATTGGATCGCTCGCCAGCATCTCGGCACTGGGACGCAGTCATATCGCGTACAGTATGGCCATGGGGGCCGTCGTGCAGATGACGCGGGAACTGAGCACCGAATGGTCGGCATTAGGCGTGCGGGTGAATGCCATTTTACCGGCGCAAGTCTTGAATCCCTCGCTCGAAAAACGAATTGAAGCGGACCCCGGACTCAAGGACCGCTTTCTGCAGGGGATTCCCGCAGGACGTCTGGGGCACCCCAACGACATTCAAGGACTCGCCGTGTTACTGGCCTCGGATTCATCAAGCTGGATTACCGGGGCGCTCATCCCGATGGACGGCGGAAACCTGGCCATGAATTGCGGGGGAACGAGACGATACGTGGACCCGGTGACCTGATCCGGCCAAACTCCGCAGAGATGCCGGTCGCGCGGGCTTGGTTCATCAACTCGGGCCTGCCGTCGAGTTTCTCTTGGAATTCAGCCCCATTTTGACAGAATCTGATTTTAATAGAATCATTACGGAAACAGAAAACAGCAACAGAATTGGTACGGAAGGAGTCGGCGCTCAACACGCTGGCAAAGTTCAGCCCGGTGGGGCCGAATCATTGGTACTCTTCATCCAGGAACTCGAATCACTCATGACAAATCCGCAAACCAGCCAAGCCTACCTCAGTCTCTACCGCACGATGCAGACTATCCGCCAGACCGAGGAAGAGCTGGCCCGCTGCCATCAGCGGGGCCTGATTCAAGGTGCGTGCCACACCTATGTCGGCCAAGAGGCGATTGCCAGTTCGGTTTGTGCTCATCTGGGCCACAAGGACGTCGTCTTCAGTACGCATCGCGGACATGGACATGCACTCGCGAAAGGGATGCCACCACGAGAACTCATGGCCGAACTCTTCGGCCGACAAACCGGATGCTCCCGCGGACGCGGGGGAAGCATGCACCTCTTTTCTCCTGAAGTCGGCATGATGGGAACCAGCGGCATCGTCGGCCCCTGCATTCTGCAGGCCTGCGGCGGAGGCTATAGCTTCAAATTGATGAAGACCGATCACGTGGCAGTCGCGTTTTTTGGCGATGGTGCGGTAAACAACGGAGCCTTCCATGAAGGGCTCAATATGGCAAGCATCTGGAAGCTCCCCGTCCTGTTCATCTGCGAAAACAATCAGTTTGCCACCGAAGTCCCCTTTGCCTATGCCGCCGGAAATCCGAGTGTCGGGAGCCGCGGCGAGGCTTACGGGATGCCCGGACTGAAGGTTGATGGAAATGATGCGGCCGAATTACATCGCATCGCCGGAGAAGCAGTCACGCGGGCTCGATCCGGCGGCGGACCGACATTGATCGAATGCGTCACCTATCGCACGCGAGCCCACGCGGAAGGGATGGGAGATTTCACTTACCGCACGCGTGAAGATGTCGAGGAATGGAAGAAGCGATGTCCGATCCAGCGTCTGAAAGCCCATGCAATCGAAAAGAAAGCCCTGACCGCTGCCGATTTTGACGCCGTCGATGCAGAAGTGAAAGCAATGGTCGACGAGGCCCGTCGCTTCGCCGAGGCGAGTCCCTGGCCTGAGGCGGCCTCGGCAACTCAGTTCACCTATTCCGAGCAGCCACGGTCGACAATCATTCCCCTACAGAACTCGCGACCCGCCACGGCGTCTCGCGAGATCACGATGACCCAGGCAACACACGAAGCCCTCTCCGAAGAAATGGCTAAGAATCCAAACATCTTCGTGATGGGGGAAGGGATCGGCCAACGAGGGGGAAACTTCAAAACGACCGCAGGACTCTACGATCTCTACGGACCAACTCGACTGTGTGACACGCCGATTTGTGAACGGGGGTTTGTCGGTTTGGCGTGCGGAGCGGGGATGACCGGAACCCGCCCCGTCATCGATTTCATGTTCGCCGATTTCGTGCTCGACTCGGTCGGTGAAATCGTTAATCAGATCGCCAAAATGCAGTATATGAGCAGCGGTCGGCTGAAGATGCCTGTGCTGCTACGCGGCTGCATCGGGATCGGTCACTCGGCAGCAACGCATCACTCGGGAAATTACTACGCGATGTACGCGCAGATCCCCGGACTGAAAGTCGTGGTCCCCTCATCCGCTTATGACGCCAAAGGCTTGTTCAAGCACGCCCTGAACTGTAACGACCCCGTGCTGTTCCTCGAACATCGCGAAATCCTCTCGATCAAAGGCCCTGTCCCCGAGACCGAGTACGAAATCGAGTTTGGAAAAGCGGCGATCGTGCGGCCCGGTCGTGACATCACCGTGGTGGCCCTGGCACGAATGGTTCATCTGACACTTTCCGTCTGTGACGAACTGGAAAAAGAGGGGATTTCCGTCGAAGTGGTCGATCCCCGCACCGTCTTGCCGCTCGACATTGACACCATTCTCCAGTCGGTCAAGAAAACAGGGCGATTGCTTGTGGTGGATGAAGGATTCGCCCCCTGCGGATTTGCCACCGATGTTGCGGCACAAGTCGCGGATCGAGGCTTCAACGATTTGGATGCGCCGATCAAACGGATCAATGGTGCCTTTACGCCAACGCCTTATAGTCCTCCTTTGGAAAAAGCGGTGGTCCCACAACCGGAAGCGATCGCTGCGGCGATTCGCGAGTTGTTCAACGAGTAAATCAACGAATCGACGAGTGCCGGGGGATGTCTGGTGCCAGTGGCCCCGCTCCCCTGCTCGCTCAGATGGCTCTGTCAGCTGACGCTGTCGGCGGGATTTGAGCCCGACCTGTTGAGCGTTCATTCATTTTTCACTGAGGCTTCAAAGAATGGCGTTTGCAATCACAATCCCCCGACTCGGCTGGTCCATGGAAGAGGGGACTCTCGTCCGCTGGCTCAAGAAAGAGGGCGATTTTGTTCGAGCGGGGGATGCGGTTTTTGAGCTGGAAGGGGAAAAGGCGGCCCAAGACATTGAAGCCGTTGATAGCGGACTGCTGAGAATTCCTGTCGGCTCCCCCGCACCCGGCACTGTGGTGGCCGTCGGAGCCATCATCGGCTTTCTGGTCGCCGAAGGGGAAGCAACTCCTTCGATTGGAAATGCGGGCTCGATTGCGTATGCGGGTACGATTGCGAATGCGGGTACGCCCCCCGCAGCCGTCTCCAAAACCGAACCTGTCCTGACAGTGTCCCCAGCTGCCCCTCAAGCCGTCAAACCGCCACCAGCGAGCTCTGTAGCCCCGGCCCCAGCCCCGGCGGCCCCACCTTCGGTTCGTCGACTGGCTCGCGAAACCGGTGTGAAGCTCGCTTCATTGACAGGGTCTGGCCCGGCCGGACGGATTACCGCTGAGGATGTGCGAACTCAACGGGGGTCTTCTTCACCAATTCCCCAACGCGAACTGGCCACCGTCGCGACCCCCCGAGCACGTCAGGCCGCCCGCGAATTGGGTGTCGATTGGCGTCAAATGCAGGGAACTGGACGCGATGGTCGGGTGCGAGAACGGGATGTCAGACAATCACCCGCAACGCGGCGGGGTTCAACACTGGGGTCCCATGCCCAGTCCGTCGCCGTGCCGGTTTCCTCACGTCGACGTACGATTGCCAGCCGGATGATGGTCAGCCAAGAAAAAACCGCCTCGGTCACGATTACCACGCGGATTGATGCCTCAAACCTCGTAGGACTGCGTCAACAGTTTAAACAGGCGGCGAGCGGTTCACTGATCCCATCCTATTCCGACATCATCATGAAACTGGTGTCGCTCGCACTGCAGCAGCATCCGCTGTTGGCGGCGCGTGCCGAGGGAGATGGATGGGTGATTCCGGCTTCGGCTGAGGGGCTCCACATCGGTTTGGCGGTCGATACCGATGGGGGGCTCGTCGTCCCCGTGGTGAAAAGCGTGGGAACGTTGGGGCTATTTGAGCTGGCAGAACAGTCAAAAGTGCTAATCGAAAAATCTCGCTCGGGGACATTAGCCGTGGCAGAAATGCAGGGGAGTGTCTTCACCATTACCAATCTCGGTTCGTTCGGGATTGATGCGTTCACTCCGATCATCAACGTACCGGAAACGGCGGTACTCGGACTGGGGCGAATTTGCCGTGAACCTGCCGTGATCGAAGATCGGATTGTCCCCCGCGATCAGATGTGGCTGAGCCTGACCTTCGACCATCGAATCGTCGACGGTGCTCCCGCCGCCCGGTTTCTGCAAGCGGTCAGTCAGGCGATGGAAAACCCCTCGGCCTGGCTGCTGCGAAGTGATGCTGCGAAGTGATTCCGTAAAGCGATTGAAGTACGATCCCGGTTTTTCTGCTGGAAGACAATCTGCTGCAAGACATTCCCTTGCAAGACATTTCGTTGTAGGACAAGGTGAAACATGGCTCAGGTTGCGACTGCGGATCTCGCTTATCTGCCCCAATTGCCACGCGAAAAATCGAGGGGAATCGGCTGTATCGGTGCCGGTTTCATCATGGCGGACTGCCATTTGGTCGCCTATCGCAATGCAGGATTCAATCCGATTGCGATCGCGGCACGCAGGCGGGAACAGGCCGATTCGGTGGCGGCTCGGCATCAAATTCCGCATGTCTATGCGGATTACGTCGAGTTGCTCGCCAACCCACAGGTTGAGGTGGTCGATGTTGCCGTCCCTCCGGATTTGCAGCTCGCCGTCATCCGTGACATCGTGCAGCATACCAGCCATATCAAGGGGATCCTGGCTCAGAAACCGTTGGGGGTGAATTACGCTCAGGCGGTCGAGATCGTCCGGATCTGTCGCGATGCGGGAATCGTCCTTTCCGTCAATCAGAACATGCGTTACGACCAGTCGGTGCGAGCCTGTCGATCCCTGCTAAACCGTGGTGACCTTGGCGAACCGGTACTGGCCACCATCGACATGCGTGCGATTCCCCACTGGATGCCGTGGCAGGCACGGCAAGGTTGGGTCACACTTCGAATCATGAGTATTCACCACCTGGATACGCTCCGATTCTGGTTCGGTGATCCCGTGCGGGTGTTTGCCAGCATCCGCCCCGACCCGCGGACGAGGTTTCCGCACGAAGACGGGATCTGCCTGTATATTCTGGAATACGCATGTGGCTTGCGTGCAATGGGTTGCGATGATGTCTGGGCCGGTCCTGCCAAGGAAGGGGCCGCAGCAGACATCGGAATCCGCTGGCGCATTGAAGGGACAACGGGGATGGCTCGTGGAACCATCGGCTGGCCAAGCTACCCGACTCGAACCCCGAGCACGCTCGACTACACGACGATCGCTTCACCCGAATGGCATCAGCCGCGCTGGGAGGAAGTCTGGTTCCCCGACGCCTTTGTGGGACCGATGGCGCAACTACTTTGTGCATTGGAAGATCAGACGATTCCGGAAATCAGTGCCGAGGATAACCTCAAGACGATGGCCCTCGTGGAAGCCTGTTATGTTTCGGCTCGCGAACACCGGGCCGTTGAACTGGCAGAAATCACCGATTCCGCACCCTGAGGCGGGTGGATTCCATGAATACGATGGCCGTCAGCTTCCGTGGCCTACCGCATTCTTGCAGCGAATCATTGCACTTTCCTCAGCAAAACGCCCTCAAATCATCGGGAAAATGCAAAGTCACCGGCAAATCACCGACCGTTTTGAGGCGGCAGCCAAAGCAATCCATTCCCGTTAATGAGGAACAGAAAAGAGGAACTGACTTCCCCAAAGCCGCCGGTGTTGTTATCTTGTCAGGCTCAACGATTCCGGCCAACTTTGGCCATTAACACTTTCCATCCCCGGAGGGGCCTGCCGTGAAGCAAGTCAAGCTGACCACCAAACAAAAGCGAGACCGTCGCTGGAAGATCAAGCGACGTCGAATTCGCAAGCAAAAGTACGGCATGTGATCACGGAGTGACTCCGCGATCTCATCATTGCAGCTGACCCGGCCCAGTTTTCTTGGCTGGGTTTTTTCTTGGCCCGGTTGTTTCTTGGCCCGGTTTTTTCTTGGCCCGGTTTTTTCTTGGCTGTAAAATCCATGCGGGCTTTTGTTTGACCCGTAGCCAGCGGCGCAGGCGAATCGGCGTTCAGCCGATTTCTTCAAACGTCTCGGGGCCAGCGATCCTCAACAGGCCAATATCGTGCAGAACAAACGGAGATCAGCCCATTAAATCAGGAGGTCGGATTTGACGCAAACTAAGAAATGTTCCGACGATGCTGTCGGGATTTTGCTAATCTCCCTTTCATAAACCTGAACACCGAACCACAGCAAGCGTCTCATCGGGGAACCACCCCAATTTTCGCTCTTCTTTCCGACGACCAAATTCGTCGATTGGCGCTCGCGAGATTTCGAGAAGTCTCCGTCACTGTTCATCATCAAGTTGCAACGTGATCGTCATTTTTCTCTCCTTAATTTCGCGGACTATCCATTACTGCATGGAGAATCCATTATGGGACCGCTTTGGTTGAAAAGTCTAACCGTGGGCCAATCGAAGAGCAACTTTTGTTTGACGAAACTCTGTGTCGGGGCGTCCCTAAAGGAAGCCATTCTTTTCTGCGATATTCCAAGAGTCCGTCGCGACGCTGCTGGCCAGGAACTGGGAACACGAGTGTGGGAAACCCAGGGGACACTAGAATAATTGCAGGTTGTCCGAGTCAATACGACTGATGACGGCGGAGTGGGAGGGGGCAAAAGCAGCTCAAGGGGCAAGAAATCACACGATTTTCGTGATCTGACTGCCTCAAAACACAAAAGAACGCGATGAAGTCGCCACGAGGCTGACGAAAACTCCTGCCTCGTTGACGTTTTGACCAGCGAGGGGATCGTTCAATTACCTCCGTCCGATTTTCTCGAATCGATGCTACTCAGTAGATGGTAATAACTCGCGGACGCAGGGACGCATGCGGTGAGGAAAGCCGGAAATTCGACTCCGTGTCGCACGGATCGTCTGGGGATGGCCGGCCACGGTGGCGAATAATTTGCCGAAATCCTGGACCAACTCGACCCACGCGGTGGCAGTGGGAAGTTTGTCGCTTAATCGCTGGAAAAGGGGTGGCGCCGACGGCGGAGTCGTTCCTCGCTTGCCGGGAGCCACCTGCCGGGCGGTCCAATTGAGTAACTCCAGATAATCCCCCTGTGAGAGGGGAAGAAAACCCTTGTCGCTGCAACGAAACCGATGGGAACTGGCTTGCGGTCCCAACTGCTGATCATCCGCTGGGATCAACGCAATCGGTGACAAAAACCGATCTGCGGTGACTCGGGACTGCACGGCAATCGGCGACACCGACTGAGGAACCTCTTCGTTGCCAATCGCTGCCGATCTCACGGCTCCAACAGGATTGTCGGAGATTTCCTTTTTCGGTTGGCTGGTCAATGTGGTGGCAGAGGTGCAATTGTCATTTGTTGGTGAAAATGACTGAATTCGGCGCTGCACTGAGGTGTAATGGCTTTGTTCGAGCGTTTCGGCCATGGCCGCTCGGATGGGATTCAAGTCCACGTAAGCTGCACAGGCCAAGAGTGCCGCCTCATCCAATAAACGGACTGCACGAAACCGACTTTGCCAGAATTTCCCCAGCTCATTGTCTTCCCGATTGGCCCGCACCGCGATGTATTGACACAACACCCGCATCCACCAACCAAGATCACTCAATCGTAACCGGATTGTTTCGAGTTTACGCGGGTCATTCCGGATGGAATTGAGCTCAAATTCATTCGGTTCTGCTGGATCCCC